>Ga0075365_10000046_pt1 | contig 39668 bp, 35 predicted proteins | sample EndMetdeltDD1765_FD_71387 | JGI IMG/M metagenome (GOLD analysis project Ga0075365, IMG submission 71387) | Populus endosphere microbial communities from Tennessee, USA - Endosphere MetaG P. deltoides DD176-5 | ecosystem: Host-associated > Plants > Roots > Endosphere | place: USA: Tennessee... | reverse complement strand
CGCAGCCAGTTCAACCTGGCGGTGGAACAGTACAACGCCGCCATCGTCCAGTTTCCGGCCTTGCTGGTGGCATGGATGGTGCGTTTGCGACCGGCCGCGCCCCTGCTCTGATTTTCGAATCGCCGGGAAACGCCTTCTTCTTTCTTGATCCGCGCGGCTTTGTGCGTCTTGCCGGCCCGTTACCATCGCCCCAACTTGCCAGAACTATCTTCCGAACATCCAGGCGGCAGCCCCTCACCGCTGCTGCAACCCCCGCTCTGGCGCCAGCTGCAGTTGACTGCCGCGGCGCTGGCGTCGATTCGCGCCGGCAGCTCGGGCACCGTCGCCTTCGAAGCGGTGGAGCCGGCCATGCGGCCGGGCGTGCAGGCGCTCGGCTTCCAGGTGCTGCGCTGGCTGGGCCGCGCAGAGGCGTTGCGCCGCCACCTTGCCAAGCGCACGCCGCCGCCGTTGCCCGATGCCTTGCTGTGCACCGCATTGGCGCTGGCCTGGGATGCGCAGCAGGCCCCCTACGAGCCCTTCACGCTGGTCGACCAGGCGGTCGAGGCTGCAAAGCGCAATCCGGCCACGCGTGCGCAAGCCAGTTTCATCAATGCCTGCCTGCGCCGCTTCCTGCGCGAGCGCGACGAACTCGTGGCCGCCACCGACCATGAACCAGTCGCGCAGTGGAACCACCCGCGCTGGTGGATCGAGCGGCTCAAGCGCGACCACTCGCGCGATTGGCAGCGTGTGCTCACGGCCGACAACGCCCATGCGCCGATGACCCTGCGCGTCAATCTGCGGAAGACCACCGTTGCTTCCTACCAGCTCGCGCTGGAGGCCGTCGGCCTGGCAGCGGTGCGCGTGGGAGCCGCCGGCCTGCAGCTGGCGCGCGCCCGGCCGGTGCAGCAACTGCCGGGCTTCGCGGACGGCGAATGCTCGGTGCAGGACGCAGCCGCCCAGATGGCGGCGCCGCTGCTGCTCGAAGGGATGCTCCCCGCGGCCGGCGCCGCGCCGCTGCGCGTGCTCGATGCCTGCGCGGCACCGGGCGGCAAGACCGCGCACCTGCTGGAGTTTGCCGGTCCGGAGGCCGTCGAGGTGACGGCCCTCGAAGTCGACGCGGTACGCAGTCGGCGCATCGACGAGACCCTGGGCCGGCTCGGGCTGTCCGCCAAGGTGGTGGTGGCCGATGCCGCACGGCCGTCCGCATGGTGGGACGGCACGCCCTTCGACGCCATCCTGCTCGACGCGCCCTGCACGGCGTCGGGCATCGTCCGGCGCCACCCCGACGTGCGCTGGCTGCGCCGCGAGAGCGACACGGCCCAGCTCGCGGTCCAGCAGGCGGCCTTGCTGGCGGCGCTCTGGCCGCTGGTCAGGCCCGGCGGGCGGCTGCTCTATTGCACCTGTTCCGTGTTCCGGGAAGAGGGCTCGCAACAAATCGATGCGTTTCTTGCGCACAACACCGACGCCCGATTGAAGGCATCGCCAGGCCATTTGCTTCCCCAAAGCGGGGCGAATGCCCGCGCCGTCCCGGACAATGCCTCAGGTGACCACGACGGCTTCTTCTACGCCCTGCTTGAAAAACGCCCGCGCTGAGCCCCGCGGGCGGCGCGGCGCCACGGCATGGGCGGCGCTGCTGATGGCCTGCGTGCTGCTGCTGAGCTGGCTGCCCCTCACCGCGGCCGCGCAAGGGCGCGCCGCCGCGTCGGTCACCCAGATGCGCCTCGAGCAGGCCGACGACGGTGTCTACCTCACCGCGGCCGTGCAGTTCGAGCTGCCGTCGCTGGTCGAGGAGGTGCTCGACAAGGGCATTGCCATCTACTTCGTGGCCGAGGCCGAGGTCTTTCATGAGCGCTGGTACTGGACCGACCGCAAGGTGGCCCAGGTCACGCGCCACATGCGGCTTGCCTACCAGCCGCTCACGCGCCGCTGGCGGCTGAATGTGTCGCCCGTGCCCATCACCGGCACCGCGGGATTCGGCGTCTCGCTGAACCAGAACTTCGACAGCCTTGCCGACGCCATGGACGCCGTCAAGCGCATCGGCCGGCTGCGGCTGGGCGATGCGGCCGAGATCGGCGACGATCCGACGCACCAGGTCGTGTTCCGCTTCCGGCTCGACACTTCTCAGCTGCCGCGCCCGTTCCAGATCGGCGTGGTCGGGCAGGCCGACTGGAACATCGTTGCCGAGCGCAGCGCTAAGCTGCCCCTGGAGAAGCAGCGGTGAGCACCAAGCCGCGCAGCGGCGCAGCGGCCAGCCCCGCCGCCCGCCGCGCGCGCGCGATCCGCTGGGCCGTGGGCGTGGGCGCCGCGCTGGTCACGGCCATTGGCCTGGTGCTGATGTTCCTGCTGGCGCAAGCCACCAACAACCGCGCGTTGTACGAGCGCTATTACGTACGGCTTTTCGGCATCAACGTGGTGGTGGCGGTGCTGCTGGTGCTGGTGATCGGCTGGGTCGCGTTCCGCCTGTTGCGGCGCTTGCGCCAGGGCAAGTTCGGCAGCCGCCTGCTCATCAAGCTGGCGGCCATCTTCGCGCTGGTGGGCGTCGTGCCCGGCGCGCTGGTCTACGTGGTGTCCTACCAGTTCGTCGCACGGTCGATCGAAAGCTGGTTCGACGTCAAGGTCGAAGGCGCGCTCGATGCCGGCCTGAACCTGGGGCGCGCCACGCTCGATTCGCTCTCAGACGACCTGGCCGCCAAGACGCGCGTGGCCAGCGCCCAACTGGTGCAGGTGCCCGACGCGAGCGCCGGCCTGGTCCTCGAGCGCATTCGCGACCAGCTCCAGGCGTCCGACGTGGTGCTTTGGACCGGCACCGGGCAGCTCGTGGCCAGCGCGGGTACCTCGCGCTTCCAGCTCAACCCCGAGCGGCCGACCAGCCAGCAGCTGCGGCAGGCGCGGGGCGACCGCGCCATCGCCCACATCGAAGGCCTGGACGAAACGGCACCGCCGGGTACCACCCTGCCTCCCGCCAGCGTGCGCGCGCTGGCCATGGTGCAGCGCCCGGGGTTCGACTTCGACACCGCACCGCGCTTTCTGCAGGTCACGCAGCCGTTGCCGCCGGCCGTGGTGGCCAATGCGCTCGCCGTGCAGGAGGCCAACCGCGAATACCAGGAGCGCGCATTGGCTCGCGAAGGCCTGCGGCGGATGTACATCGGCACCCTCACGCTGAGCCTGTTCCTGGCCGTGTTCGGCGCCGTGCTGCTGGCGGTGCTGTTCGGCAACCAGCTGGCGCGGCCGCTGCTCGTGCTGGCCGACGGCGTTCGCCAGGTGGCCGCCGGCGACCTGCGGCCGACCACCGTGCTGCAAGGAAAAGACGAGCTGGGCGGCCTCACGCGTTCCTTTGCCGTCATGACCCAGCAGCTGGCCGATGCCCGCGGCGCGGTCGAAAAAACCATGGGCCAGCTCGACGCCGCCCGCGCCAACCTGCAGACCATTCTGGACAACCTGACCTCGGGCGTGATCGTGCTCGACGCCAAGGGCACCATACTTTCCACCAACCCCGGTGCCACCCGCGTGCTGCGCGCCCCGCTGGCGGCCTACGAGGGCATGCCACTCGCCCAGGTGCCCGGGCTGGCCGACTTCGGCAACAGCGTGCAGCAGCAGTTCGACGAATTCCAGGTCGAGCGCCTGCAGCACGGCCTCGACCACTGGCAGCACGCCTTCGAGCTCCACGCCACGGGCATCGATCTGCCGCAGCAGGACAGCGCCATCAACATCGTCGCGCGCGGCGCCGAGCTGCCCGGTGCCGCCCGGCTGCTGGTGTTCGACGACATCTCCGAGATCGTGTCGGCCCAGCGCGCCCAGGCCTGGGGCGAAGTCGCGCGCCGCCTGGCGCACGAAATCAAGAACCCCCTGACGCCCATCCAGCTTTCGGCCGAGCGGCTCGAGATGAAGCTCTCCGGCAAGGTCGCTCCGCCCGAGCAGGCCGTGCTGGTCAAGTCGGTCAAGACCATCGTCGACCAGGTCGACGCGATGAAGCGCCTGGTCAACGAGTTCCGCGACTACGCCCGCCTGCCCGCGGCCGATCTCAAGCCGGTCGACCTCAATGCGCTGCTGGTCGACGTGCTCCAGCTCTACGGGGCCGACAACGCCCCCATTGCGCTGCGCTCCGAGCTGGACGAGCGCTGCCCGCCGATCCGCGGCGACGCGCAGCAGATCCGCCAGGTCATCCACAACCTGCTGCAGAACGCGCAGGACGCCGCCGAGGCCGCCGCCAGCAGCACCGGGCGTGCCGGCGAAGTCGTCATTCGCACCCGCCTCGGCGATTCGGGCCAGCGCGTGCGCCTCACCGTGCAAGACAGCGGCCCCGGCTTTGCCGAAAACATCCTCAAGCGCGCCTTCGAGCCCTACGTCACCACGAAAACAAAAGGTACCGGTCTGGGGCTGGCCGTGGTCAAGAAAATCGCGGACGAACACGGCGCGCGCATCGAGCTTTCCAACCGTGTTGTCGATGGGGCTGTAGCAGGGGCGCAAGTCTCGCTATCATTCGCGCTGGCAGGCGAGTCGCAGGCAGCGGCCGCTCACACCGAAGATTCGAAGTCTTCCGCCGCCTGAGCGCGAAAGAATCCATCGCCTCCAGGCTATGGATAGGCTGGCGGACCCATACACATCATTCAGATACCAGCGCACAAGACAAGCAGCACTCATGGCAAACATTCTCGTGGTCGATGACGAGCTGGGTATTAGGGACCTGCTCTTCGAAATTCTCAATGACGAAGGCCACAACGTGGAGCTCGCCGAAAACGCGGCCGAAGCACGCGCCGCACGGCAACGCGCACGACCCGACCTCGTGCTGCTCGACATCTGGATGCCCGACACGGACGGCGTCACGCTCCTCAAGGAGTGGTCCACGGCCGGGCTCTTGAGCATGCCCGTCATCATGATGAGTGGCCACGCCACCATCGACACGGCGGTCGATGCAACGCGCATCGGCGCCTTCGCATTCCTCGAAAAACCGATCACCCTGCAGAAGCTGCTCAAGGCCGTGGAGCAGGGGCTCGCGCGCGAAAGTGCAAGGCGCGCAGCCGCGGGCGTTGTTCCCCCGGCCGCGGGCGTCAATCCATCGGCCGCCATCACCACCACGGGCGACAGCCTGCTGCTGGCCTCGCTGGCATCGGTGCCGGTGCCCGATGCCGGGCCGCAATCGACCCAGAGCTTCGACCTCGACCGCCCGCTGCGCGATGCGCGCGACGGCTTCGAGAAGGCCTACTTCGAATTTCACCTTGCCATGGAAAACGGTTCCATGACCCGCGTGGCCGAGAAGACCGGGCTGGAGCGGACTCATCTTTATCGCAAGCTCAAACAACTTGGGGTCGATCTTTCGAGAGGCCGCAGAAGCGCTGTATAATTTGAGGCTGCACACCAAGGCCCGGTAGCTCAGTTGGTAGAGCAGCGGATTGAAAATCCGCGTGTCGGTGGTTCGATTCCGCCCCAGGCCACCACTACTTTCGTAGTAACCTCCCCTCTGACACACCGCACCTGCTACGCAGGCGTTCGCTGGTGTTGTCACGATACCCGATAGCCCTCCGGATCTTCGATCCATTCCTCCAGATCTTTCGCGGCCCACGCTGAAGCTTTTGCCCAAGACGGATTTGCTGAGGGAACGTGCCTTCCGCGATACGTCGATAGATCGTTGATCGGCTGATGGCACAAATCCGAACGACGTCGCGCAATCGATAGAAGGCGGGCGCAGCGTTGCTCGTCTCCTTCTCGGGGAGACTCGGGCGGTACAACTGCGTGGGCCACATCGAATCGATCGCCGGCAACTCAAACTCGCTGGAAACGATAAGCCGGCTATGTAAGTACCGAGCACATTTGGTGCACGCGAATATCCAGTGGAAACAAGTGCACGTGCAACACGCCTTTCGCGTCTGCGTTCTGTGGGGAGCATCGTGGTCGTTCAGCGAGATGCCTGAAGGATGCATCACGAGAAGTTCAGTGTGAACCAGCGCCAGCGTATTCCGGCGGAGTCCGGAGTGGTCCGCCCGCTTCGCAGCGCGCTGCCCCGGCCTCACACACCCCGCTCATGATCGAACGGCCATAGCCGCATAGGCGTCACGAAGAAAATCAACTGCCGCTTGAGCCTCGTCTCTTTCCATATGGCCATAGCCCATCAGGACTTCTTCGGTGTCGCCGCCGAAGTCGCCGACCGTTTGCAGCGCAACGCCTCGCACTCGCAGTTCCTTGGCCAGCTTCCGGTCCAGCTCATTGCGTCCGAGCGTCAAGACCAGGTGCAGGCCACCTTCAGTGCCGCGCACCTGCAGCTCAGGGCATGACTGGCGAATGGCAGCCAGTAGACGATCACGTTGAGCGGCGTGGTGGCGCCTGGCGCGCCGCAGGTGTCGTTGAAGCTCTCCCGAGGCAAGCATCCATTGCAAGGACACTTGCACCGGCCAACTCGCGTGCAGGCCCTCCCTGGCGATGGTTGACGCCAGCGCATCCGCCACGCGCTGCGGTGCGGCGATGAACCCGATCCTCAATGCGGGGCTGATGGACTTTGCGAACGTGCTGACCAAAACAGTCTGGCCGGGAAGGGCGGCGGCCAATGGCGCGTGGTTCTGGCCCTCGTAGATGAACTCGTGGTCGTACTCGTTCTCGACGACAAGCGTTCCCGACTTTGAAGCGAGAGTTGCGAGTTCCGCGCGGCGCGACCCAGAGAGTCGCCCTCCCAACGGGTACTGATTCGCGGGCGTCAGATGAAAGAGGCTGGGAGCGGCGCTCGCGAAAGCCTTCTTCACGACGGCTCCTTGCTCGTCGACCGGCACCGGCACGATGGCGCCGCCCATCGCCTCGAATGCGGCCAATGCACGCGGATAACCGGGGCTCTCCACGGCGCAAAGATCGCCCGGTCGCACAAGGGTTCGCGCAAGCAACTCCACCGCGCTTCCGGCGCCCTGAGTGATCACGATCTGAGTCGCCTCGTGTTGCGTAGCGCGGTGCCGGCGCAGCCATACGGCGACCGCCTCGCGCAATGTGGACAGCCCTTGAGGATCGCCGTACCCCGACGGCGGCAGGTGCCGGCCGGCCTCGCGGCACGCTGAACGCCACACCTCCAAGGGCAGCAGCTGAGTGCCGCTCTGGCCCAAACGCCAGTCCTGTGACACTGCAGCGGGAACGATGGCCTCGGAGGATAAGCGCCGGACGACGCGAGGCGGCGAAGCCGCTGGCCGGAGGACGGCCTTGGCCTGCCGGGCCACGAAGGTACCGAGGCGGCCGCGGCTTTCGAGCAGACCCTCCGCCGAGAGCTCGGCGTACGCGTCCACCACCGTGTTGCGACCCAGGCCAAGCTGACGTGCGGCATCCCGCGTCGGCGGCAGCCTGGAGCCGGCAGGCAGGCGCCCATCTCGTATCGCTTGCGAAAGCGCCAGAGCCAATTGGGCATTCCGAGCTCGGGATGTGTCGGACATCTCCAGCATCGGGAGCACGGTAGTCGCGATGTTCGGCATCAGGTCTGGTTGCTCAAGTTTGGAAGAAATTGGAGCTTATCAAACAACCAATGAACGCGCAGACTTCCGCACGTAACTCTTCCCGGAGCAGGCGACATGAACCAAGTAATAGACCTTCGCAGCGACACCGTCACGCAGCCGACGCGCGCCATGCGCGAGGCGATGATGGCCGCGCCCCTCGGCGACGACGTGTTCGGGGAGGACCCCAGCGTCAACGCGCTGCAGGACAAGATCGCGTCCCTGCTCGAGTTCGAGGCGGCGCTCTTCGTGCCGACCGGCACGCAGAGCAATCTGTGCGCCGTGCTCGCGCATTGCCAGCGCGGCGACGAGTTCATCACGGGCCAGCTGCATCACTGCTATCGCTGGGAAGGCGGCAACGCGGCCGTGTTCGGCGGCGTGCAGCCACAGCCCATCGCGCACCAGCCGGACAAAACGCTCGCGCTCGCCGACATCGCGGAGGCGATCAAACCGGACGACCAGCACTTCGCGCGCAGCAAGCTGCTGGCGCTGGAGAACACGCTGATGGGAAAGGTGATCCCGCTGGACTACATCGCGGAAGCGACCGCCCTCGCGCGCAGCAGGGGACTGGCCACGCATCTCGACGGCGCGCGCTTGTTTAACGCGGCGGTGGAGCAGGCGCGCCGCACCGGCAGCGACGCCAAAACGGAAGCGAGGAAGATCGCGCAGCACTTCGACACGGTTTCGGTGTGTTTCAGCAAGGGGCTGGGCGCGCCGGTGGGTTCGGCCCTTTGCGGCTCAAAGGAGCTGATCGCGCGTGCGCGGCGCACCCGCAAGATGGCGGGCGGCGCGATGCGGCAGGCGGGCTTCCTGGCGGCCGCGGTGTCGCATGCGCTGGACCACCATATCGACCGGCTCGCGGAGGACCACGCGCTCGCCAGGCGGCTGGCCGAAGGCTTGCGCGGCATCGACGGCCTGCAGGTCGAGGAGCCCGACACCAACATCCTGTTCGCCGATCTGCGCGGCCCGGCGCGCGACAAGTCGGACCAACTCCTGGAGGCGCTGAAGCGGGAAGGCGTGCTGGCATGGGGGCTGTATCGCCTGCGCTTCGTCACCCACCTCGGTGTCGACGCCGAAGGCATCGACCGGTGCATTGCGGCCGTGCGGAGGTTCTTCCATGCCTGACGTGCAGCACCTCGCCCGGATACGCCAAATCCGAGTGATTGCCGATGACTTCACCAGCGCAACGGATGCGCTGCCCGCGTTCGCGCAGCGCGGATGGCCCACACGCGTAGTTCTTGGTGAACGACTTTCCGTTCCGCAGGTTCCGGAGGTCTGGAGCACTGACACCGACAGTCGGGCGCTGGACGACGCCAGCGCTGCAAGCCGAGTCGCGGCCTGGGCGCAACAATGGCGTGATGCGGACATTCTGGTCAAGCAATTCGACTCCACGCTGAGGGGCCCTGTCGCCTGCGAAGTGATCGCGGCGTGGCGGGCCAGTGGACGCCGGAAGCTGCTGGTGGCGCCGGCCTTCCCCGCAGCCGGGCGTACCACGGTCAACGGTGAGGTGCGGGTCGACGGAGTTCCTGTGGCTGAGACAGCGTTTTCACGCGACCCTCAGTCGCCGGTGCGCGTCAGCAGCGTGCCCGCCCTGTTCGCCGCCGCAGGGCAGCAACTGCACGTCGCCCGTGATGCAGCTGAGGCCATCCGCCTTCTGGACAGGGTCGACGCGGTAGTGGTGGACGCATCCACCGAAGCCGATCTGGAAGAGCTGGTTCTCGCCGCCAGCCAGCTGCGAGACCTCCTGTGGGCCGGCTCGACCGGGCTGCTGCGCGCATTGGCCCTCGCATTGCCCGAACGACAGCAAGCTGCGCCAGCCTGGAAGGGGGCGCAGCGCCCCGGCATCGTGGTTGGAAGTTTCAACCCCAGGTCGCGCGCCCAGTTGGGCCATGCCCAAGCCCGGGACGCCCTTGTCTGGGCCACGCCGGATGAACGAGGTGCGTCAGACGCACTGACGGCGGACCTCGTTGCACGAGTCTGCGATGCGGTGCTTGCGGGCCGTTGCGACGGGCTTGCCGTCACGGGAGGCGAAACGGCCAAGCACATCGCCCGCCACTTGCAAGCATTCGAGATCGCGGTGCTTCGCGAAGTGGAGCCCGGTATTCCTTTGTGCCTGATGCGAACACCCGAAGGGGAGTTCCCGTTGGTCACGAAGGCTGGAGGTTTTGGGGGCGATGACGTTTTTCAGCGTTGCCTGCAGTCATTAAGGAAAGAGATTTGATGAAGCCAGTCGTGATCACCTTTGGTGATGCAGCGGGAATCGGGCCTGAGATCGTCGCCAAGACGTTCTCCGACGCCAGTTTCATGGAGCAGTATCCCGCGTTCGTGGCGGGGGACCTCGGAATCCTCCAGGAAGCCGCATCGCGTTGGGGAAACTCTCTTGTGGTGGAGGAAATCTGCGCCCCCGAGGAGCACATGCCTGCCGCGGGACGCATGCAGGTGGTCAGCCTGAGTGCGCTACCGGCTGATCTTTGCCACGGCGAAGTCAGCGCGGCAGCGGGCCAAGCGGCCTTTCAGGCCATCCGCCAGTCCATCGAATGGGCCAACGAGCGGCGCGTGAGCGCAATCTGCACGGCGCCCATCCACAAGGAGGCACTCGCTGCCGCAGGCGTACCCTACCCCGGCCACACCGAAATGCTGGCCGATCTCTCCGGAACCAGCGACTACGGAATGATGCTGGCCAACCCGCACCTGCGCACCCTGCTGGTGACGGTGCACTGTTCAATCCTGGACGCCGTTCGCAAGCTGAGCGTCGAGCGCGAACTGCAGGTTATCCGCCTGGCCTATCGAAGCCTGCGCAGCATGGGCATCGCCGAGCCGCGCATCGCGGTCGCCGGCCTCAATCCCCATGCCGGCGAGGGCGGGCTGTTCGGCAGCGAAGACATGGAGCTGATCGCGCCGGCGGTGGCACAAGCCAGGCAGGAAGGGATCAACGCGGTCGGCCCGCTCCCCGGCGACACGGTGTTCATGCAGGCCCGCAAAGGGCGCTACGACATCGTGGTCGCGCAGTACCACGACCAGGGATTGATCCCCGTGAAGCTGCTGGGCGTGGAAGACGGTGTGAACGTCACGGTGGGACTGCCCTTCGTGCGCACCAGTCCTGACCACGGCACCGCGTTCGACATCGCGGGCCGGGGCATCGCCGATCCGTCCAGCCTCAAGACCGCGCTGGCCACCGCTCACCAACTCGCCCGCAGTTCCTCTGCGGCAGCCATTTGAAGGAAATCACCATGTCCCACTTCGTCTTCATGCTCACCAAGGAGGACCGCACGGTCCCTGACGCCGCCAAGATTTACGCGGACCTGGCGCGCACCCCGCTTCGCTATATCGGATTCAAGGACATCGGCCTGCCCGTGGCGGAACTGGTCTCCCTGGCCGCCGCCATGAAGCGAGACGGCAAGAAGGTGATGCTCGAAGTCGTGAGCACCAGCCGCGAGGCGGAGATCCGCTCGGTGGAGGCGGCCCGCGAGATCGGCGTGGACTACCTGCTGGGCGGCCGCCACGCGGAAGATGCCATTCGAATCCTGAAAGGCACGGACATCCAGTACTTCCCGTTCGCGGGCCGCACCGAAGGTCATCCCACGCGTCTGGTGGGCACCATCGACGAGATCGTCGACGATGCCAAGCGCCTGGCCGCATTGCCGGGCGTGCACGGGCTCGACCTGCTGGCTTACCGCTTTGCCGGCGATGTGGAGCAGCTGGCTGCGCGCGTCGTGAAATCGGTCGAGGTCCCGGTTCTTGCAGCCGGAAGCATCGCCAGCAACGAGAGGGTCCAGGCCATGCGGCGCTGCGGCGTGTGGGGATTCACCGTGGGCAGCGCCGTCTTCGACGGGGACTTCCTGCGCGAACCCGTTCCTCAGCAGATCGAGAACATCCTGCAGCTGGATGGCGTCACGGCATGACGCAATGCGCGCGGCAGCCCTGAGCTGCCGCGCATGGGTTCACCAAGGCCAGGCGACCCGGCGGCCGAGCGCCTGAGCGCACGCGCGCTCGTAGATGAGGCGCGCCACCGTCAGGTCCTGCAGGGCCAGGCCCGTCATGTCGAACACAGTGATGTCGCTGGCCGCGCGCGAGAACGGCGTCTCGCCCAGCAGCAAGGAGCCGAGCTCCACGCAGGCGGCTTCACGCGCCCACTGCATCTCGCCCAGCTGCGATGCCTGCTCGCGGTCATCGACCACCAGCCGTGCGCGCTCCAGCACGCCCGGCGGCAGTTCGCGCTTGCCCACGGTGTCGGCGCCCACGCAGTTCAGGTGCGTTCCGGGACGCACCGCGCTGGCGTCAAACACCGGCCCTCCGCCTGGCGTCGCGGTGATGACGACATCGCTCTCGGCCACCGCCTGGTCGGCATCGCGCGCGCAGCGTATGTCGCACCGGTCTTCGAACAGCGTCTCGAAGGCGGAGTCGGCATGCCGATCGGCGGATAGATAGCTAACAGTGGAAATGCGGGGCAGTGTGCGCAAGGCGAAGCGCAGCTGCGAGCGCGCCTGCACGCCGGTGCCGAAGACCGTGAGGCGGGTGCTGTCTTGCCGGGCGAGCCGTTCCAGCCCCAGACCACCCGCCGCGCCGGTGCGCACGGTGGTGATGGCATTGCCGTCGATCACGCACAGCGGCCGTCCCGTGGCCGGATCGAACAGCAGAATGGTCGCCTGATGCGGCTCGCTGCCCAGCTCGCGGTTGCGCGGCCAGAATCCAGCGGCCTTGAAGCCCAGCAAGCCCTGCGAGGGCACGTCGCCGGACTTGATACCGAACACGCCGCCGGTGGAGAGCTTCTCGCGCACCACGGGAAAGACGCGCCCTTCGCGCCGGCCATGCAGCAGGAACGCCTCGCGCACCGCCTGCGTGACCTCCGCGGGCGTGAGTAGCTGCTCGACCGCGTCTTTGTCGAGCAGGAGGAGGGTCGCCTCAGCGGGAGTGGATGCCATGTTTCCCCGCGGCGCCTATTGCCAGCCGCCGAAGCGCGGCCACTGCGCTTCCACCTTGCCGGAGCGGCCTCGCACCAGGTGATAGTGCCCATGCTGAGCGGCCGTGGCGCAGGCGTGGTTCGGCAGGATGCGCACACGGTCGCCGACGGCAAGCTCGGGGAGCACGCCGCCCGATCCGGGCCGCACGGTGATGATCCCATGCTCCTGGTTGGCATCAGCCACGATCAGGTCGGCATACGGCTGGCCGGCGATGTCGCACACGATGCCGTAGCCCTGGTCGATCTCCTGCTTGCGGGTGCCGCGGTCCTGCGACATGGCCATCCAACCGGCGTCGGTGAGAATCCAGCCCTTTTCGCTCTGGTGGCCGATGACGGTCGCAAGTACCGAGAGCGCGATGTCGTCGATGCCGCAGACCCCCACGCCTGCCATGACCAGATCGAAGAACACGAACACGCCGGCCCGCACTTCGGTGACGCCGGTGAGGTCCACCGCGTTGTGCGCGGTCGGCGTCGATCCGACGCTGCGCACCGGGCAGGACAGGCCCGCTTCGTGCAGGATCGCGGCGGCGTCGACCACGCTGCGCCGCTCGGCTTCCGCGCATTCACGCAGGGCCGCGCCACGGGCGGCGTAACTGCCGCCCGCATGGGTCAGCACGCCGCGCAGTTCCGCGCCATCCGCCAGCGCGCGGCCGATGTCGATCAGGCGCTGCTTATCGTTGGGACGCACACCCGAGCGATGGCCATCGCAGTCTATCTCGATGAGGGCGGGGATGGGCGTGCACGCCTCGCGCGAGGCACGCGCCACCGCTTGCGCCTGCTCCACCGTGTCGAGCACGACGGCCACGTCGGCACCCTTGGCGCGCAGCGCCAGCACCTGCGGCAGCTTCGCGGGCACGATGCCCACCGCGTAGATGATGTCCCGCACGCCGGCGGCCACGAATTGCTCTGCTTCCTTGAGGGTCGACACGGTGGCGGGGCCCGCCGGTGAGCTCATCACGCGCCGCGCGACTTCCACCGACTTGGTGGTCTTCAGGTGCGGGCGCAGCGCCACGCCCAGGCCGTCCAGGCGATGGCGCAGGCGCGCGATGTTGCGCTCCATGCGGTCGGCGTCGAGCACCAGGCAGGGCGTCGCCAAGGCCTTCAATGTGGTTGCTGTCATATCAGTCTGGGTGTGTTCCATTTCAGCTTGCTACGTTCACAGGTTGCCTTGGCACAGGTACTTGGTGTGCATGTAGTCTTCCAGGCCCCAATGTGAGCCTTCGCGTCCGTAGCCCGATTCCTTCACGCCGCCGAACGGTGCGCTCGGGGCCGAGATCGCCCCTTCGTTGATGCCGACGATGCCGGTCTCGAGCGCGGACGCCACGCGCCAGATGCGGCGCACGTCGTTCGAGTAGAAGTAGCCGGCCAGGCCGAACGGCGTGTCGTTGGCCAGGTCAATCACTTCGGCCTCGCTGGCGAAGCGGAACACCGGCACCACCGGGCCGAAAGTTTCTTCGCACGACAGCTCCATCTCGCGCGTCGCGTCCACCAGCACGGTGGGCGCGTAGTAGTTCGGCCCTTGCGCGATCTCGCTGCACACGCGATGGCCGCCGACCACGGCTTTGGCGCCTTTGGTGGTGGCGTCCTTCACATGGCGCTCGATCTTCTCGACCGCACGTGCGTTGATCATCGGGCCGATTTCCGCGTCGGGCCAGGTGGCCGGGCCGACGCGCAGCGCGCCCACGCGGGCCGCGAGTTTGTCCACGAAGCGATCATGCACGGCCTGGTGCACGTACACGCGGTTGGGACTCACGCAGGTCTGGCCGCCGTTGCGGAACTTCGCGGCCATGAGGCCCTCGACCGCGGCGTCCACATCGGCGTCTTCGAACACGATGAAGGGCGCGTTCCCGCCCAGTTCCAGCGACAGCTTTTTCAACGTGCCCGCCGATTCGCGCGCCAGCAGCTTGCCCACCTGCGTGCTGCCGGTGAAGCTGATCTTGCGCACCCGGCCGTCGGCCAGCCACACGCCCACCACCTCCGGTGTGCGCTCGCGCGAGGCGGTCACGATGTTCAGCACGCCCGGCGGGACACCGGCCTGCCCGGCCAGCTCCACCAGCAGCAGCGACGTGAGCGGCGTGTCCTCGGCCGGCTTGGCCACCACCGTGCAGCCGGCGGCCAATGCGGGCGCGATCTTGCGGGCAATCATGGCGGCCGGGAAGTTCCAGGGCGTCACCACAGCCACCACGCCGACGGCTTCCTTCAGGACGAAGAAGCGCTTGCTCGCCACCGGCGCCGGGATCATCTCGCCATAGGCGCGCACGGCTTCCTCGGCATACCACTCCACATAGCCCGCGCTGTAGGCGACCTCGCCGCGGCCTTCCGCAAGCGGCTTGCCCTGCTCGCGCGAGATGAGTGCGGCGATGGCCTCGGTGTTCTGCACGATGAGCGCGTGCCAGCGCTTGAGCACCTGGGCGCGCTCTTGCGCTGTCTTGGCCTTCCAACTCGCCAGCGCAGCCACGGCGGCATCGACCGCGCGCGATGCTTCCTCAGCGCCGCTGTCCGGCACCTGCGCGACGAGGCTCTCGTCGGCCGGGTTGCGCACGTCGAACACGGCGCCATTTGTGGCTGGCAGCCATTCGCCATGGATGTGATTCAGTGTCTTCATGTCAGGTCAGCAGTTGTCCATCGCCTAGAAGTCGGCGACCTTGCCCCAGGCGGAGGCGCCGAACCGGCTGGGGTGATAGGGACGGGGATCGACGATCGGCGCGGCGCCCGTGGCCAGGTCCGCGATCAGGTGGCCCGCGCCCGGCCCGATGCCGAAGCCGTGCCCGGAAAAACCCGCGGCCAGGATGAACCCCGGCACGGACGCTACCTCGCCGATGGCCGGAACGCCGTCCGGCGTGCAATCGACAAAGCCGGCCCAAGTGTGCGTGACCTGGGCCGGGCGCAGTTGCGGCAGCAGTTCGACCGCGCGGCGATGCGTCTTCCTGACGGTGGGCAGGTCGGGTTTGGGGTCGAGGATGCGCACCCGCTCCATGGGGGTGGGTGCGTCCAGCCGCCACCGCTTCAGCGTCTCGTGCCCGCCACGGATGCCTTCCAGGCCACCGGGGATCATGCTGCGCCAGCGCTTGGCGAACATCGGAACGAAATGGGTGGCGAACCGCATGAACTGCGGCGTCACGTCCACCCGCGCGCGACCGCTGATGGCCAGCGCATAGCGTCCGTCGTTGCGGCGCGTCACCGACACGCCCTTGGTGAAGAGGGCATCGGGCAAGGCGCCGTCCACGGGGGACACGCTGAGGATGGTCTGCCGGACCGAAGCCTGCGGAAACCGGATGCCGAGCTGGCGGCAGAACGACGACGCCCAGGCCCCGCCGGCCATCACCACCGTCCGGGTCTGGATGACTCCGGCTTCGGTCACCACGCCGCTGACGCGCCCGCCCTCCAGCTCGATGCCGCGCGCGGCGCACTGCTGAAGCAGCTTGCCGCCCAGCTTCATGAACGCACGGGCCACGGCCGGGGCCGCCTTGCCAGGATCCGCCGTGCCATCGCTGGGCGAGAAGACTCCGCCTTTCCACGCGCGCGCCGTCGCCTGCCCGCGCTGGGTTGCCTGCCGGCCATTGAGCATGATGGAGGTGACTCCCTCGCCTCTCGCGAAATCGCGCCAGCTCGCCCAATTCGCGAGCTCCGCCTCGTCGTTGCTGAGGTAGAGCAGCCCGCAGCGGCGAAAGCCCGTGTCCTCGCCGGTCTCGGCGGCGAATCGGTCCCAGAGGTCCAGGCTCTTGCTGGCCATCGGCAGTTCGCGCGCGTCGCGGTTCTGCTGGCGGCACCAGCCCCAGTTGCGGCTGGATTGCTCGGCGCCGACACGGCCTTTCTCGACCAAGGCCACGGAGAGGCCGCGTTGCGCCAGGTAGTACGCGGCAAACACGCCGACGATACCGCCGCCGATGACGACGACGTCCGCCGAGGCCGGCGGCGTGTGCGGCGTCTCGATATGCTGCAAGGGAGGGGACATGGTCAAGCCGGCGCGGTATTCAGGCCTGCGGGGTCTGGGTGGCGTAGAACTTCGCCACGCGCTCGTGGCTTTCCCAGCCGATGGACGCGCCCAGGGGGACGAAAAGCGTGTCGCCAGTGGCGAGCGACAGCACGCTGCCGTCCGGCGCCGCGAACCGCACGCCGCCGGCCACGAGATGCATGAACTCGTTGGAGCGGTGCGGGCGGACGATACGGTGATAGGGGGAGGAGTCCCAGGTGCCTGACGTGAACTGGGCGGCGTCCTCGGTGAAGACGTTGTCGCTGCGGCATTCCGGCGCCGGGCCGAACAGCACCTCCGGCGGCAGCGATCGCGACGGTTTGAAATCGGCGTCGGCGCGCAGCCGGGCGACACCGCTGCGCGTCGGCTTGTCGCAGGCCGCTGCGCAGAAGGCCATCTGCACCCGCGAGCTGGCCTGGATGCGCAGCGAGGTACCGCATCCGATGACAGCGCCCGTGTTGGGGCCGAGCACCAGTGGCTCCGCACCCGCTGCCGTGAGCACCAGTTCGCCGTCGACCACGACGAGCGTTTCGACGTGGGGAAAGCTGGCGATGTCGAGTTCGCCGATGAAGCTGGTGCGACCGACGGCCATCGCGTCGGGTCCTTCCCACGCGATCTCGCGATGTCGCGCGAAGGGATCGTCCTTGCCGAAGGCGGCCCGGCGGAATGAAGTGGAAACGGGGGCGCCGTTGGCGCGATGCAGCACGAGGGCCACGGTCATGATTGCTCCTGCGCGTTGTGCGCTGTGTTCAGTGAAAGCCGAGAATGGCCTTGGTTTCGAGGTACTCCTCCAGGCCTTCGATGCCGTACTCGCGCCCGTTGCCGGAGCGCTTGTAGCCACCGAAAGGCGCATGGGGGCTCCACGCCGGATGGTTGATGTGCACTTGGCCGGAGCGGATGCGCGCGGCGACGGCGCGCGCCGCGGCGAGGTCTTTGCCCTGCACGTGCGCGCCCAGGCCGTAAACGGTGCCGTTGGCGATCTCCACGGCCTCGTCGACGCTGTCGTAAGGAAGCACCGCAAGCACCGGCCCGAAGATCTCTTCCTGCGCGATCTGCATCTGGGCATGGACCGAGGAGAAAACCGTGGGCCGGCAGTAAAAGCCGCGATGCAGGTCCTCTGGGCGGCCGGCACCTCCGCAAACGAGCCGCGCGCCTTCGGCCATGCCCGTCGCAATCATTTCCTGCACCCGGTTGAATTGGGCGCGATTGGCCACCGGGCCATGCGTGGTCTGCGCGGAGCGTGGATCGCCCACCACGAAGCTCGCTGCCGTTTCGGCCGCGAGCCGTTCGACCTCGTAGAGCCGCTCGCGGGGGACGATCATGCGTGTGGGAGCGCTGCACGACTGGCCGACGTTGCGCATGCCGGCGGCGACCCCCAGGGGGACGGCCCGCGCCAGGTCCGCATCCGGCAGGAACACGTTGGGCGATTTGCCTCCGAGCTCCTGCGCAACGCGCTTGACGGTCGGCGCGGCCGCCTGGGCGACCAGCACGCCCGCGCGGGTCGAGCCCGTGATGGAGATCATGTCCACGTCCGGATGCGCCGACAACGCCGCGCCGACTTCAGGCCCCGTACCGTTGACCAGGTTGAACACGCCCGGCGGGACGCCTGCGTCGTGCATCAACTCGGCGAAGAGCAGGGCGCTCAGCGGCGACAGCTCGCTGGGCTTGAGCACGACCGTGCATCCGGCGGCCAGCGCGGGGCCCACCTTCGCGGTGATTTGGTAGAGCGGCCAGTTCCAGGGCGTGATCAGGCCGCACACGCCGATGGCCTCGCGAAGGATGGCCAGGTCGCCGCGCTGCTTGAGAAAGGGGTAGCTCGTCGCGTTGTCCCGGGCGACGCGAATGTGCTCCGCCGCGACGGGGACTTGCGTGCTGCGTGCGAAAGCGATGGCGGCGCCCATCTCCAGGGAAATCGCTTGCGCAAATGTCTCCGCGCGCTCCAGGATGAGGCTGTGGATGCGGTCCAGCAACTGAGCCCGCTCATGGGCCGGGCGGACCGACCACGTGGGGAAGGCGCGTCGCGCTGCCGTGACCGCATCGGACACGTCCTGAGCATCGCCCAGCACGATGTCCGTCAGGGGTTGCTCCGTCGACGGGTCGATCAGGGTGGAACGCGCCTGCCCGTGGGGCTTGACCCACTCGCTTCCGATGAAAATCCGGTCCAACCGGCTGTGGAGGCGTTCGACGATGAAGGAGTCCGCTCGTGTCATGACAGCGGAGTATCGAAACAGCCGTTCATGCAGTCAAATTCCAATATTGCCCGTATTCATGCCAGTCTGATATGAATGCTTTGGAGCCTCCAACCGCATACTTCAGGTCCAAAGGAAAGGATTAGAGATATGAAGCAAGGCGTCAGCACCATCGACCTGCGCTCGTTCGGACCCGGCGACGTGCGATCGGCGCACTCGTTGTCCAGCGATCTGAACTGGGCGCACCGGGCGGAGGACTGGCAGTTCGCGCTGTCCCTGGGTGGAGGTGTGGTCGCCGAACGCGACGGAAAGGTGCTGGGCACCGCGCTGTCATGGGAATGGGGCGCGGACTACGCCACCATCGGGCTCGTGATCGTCGCGCCCGAGCTGCAGGGTCAGCGCATCGGCAACCGCATCATGCAGGCGCTGCTTGATCGCCTGGCTCCTCGCCATGTGCTGCTGCACGCGACGGAGGCAGGGCGCGGCCTCTATGAGCGGCTGGGTTTCGTCGCCACGGGCGAGGTTTGCCAACATCAGGGCATGCTCGCGCGCCTGCCGCAGCCGCATCGGCGGGAAGGTGATCGCCTGCGGCCCCTCAAAGAGGAGGACGTCGAGTCCCTCATCGCCATCGACGCTCGGGCCACGGGCATGCTCCGCACCGAACTGCTCCGGCGCGCCTTTGCGGAAGACAGGACCGTGGTCCTGGAGCGGGGCGGTGAAGCCGCCGGTTTCGCTGTCCTGCGGCGCTACGGCCGCGGCCAGGCGATCGGGCCCGTGGCGGCGCCGGATCTCGAAGCCGCGAGTCTGCTGATCTCGGATTGCTGCGGACACGTCGACGGATTCCTGCGCATTGACGTGCATGCCGATGGCGGCTTGTCGCAGTGGCTTCAGACGCAAGGGCTGCCGCGTGTCGGCGGCGGCACCGTGATGGTCCGGGGCCGCGCCCCCGAGCGCGGCCCCGCGCACGGGGGCTGGGGCATCTTCACCCAGGCGATCGGCTGACTCTCTTGCGCGCGCCGTTCTCCCCGGTGCGCACCACAATCCGCAGCGCCTCGACGAAGTCACCGACAAGTGCCTGCTCCGGCTGCTGGTGGGCCCGTATCAGGTGGCAATCGAAGAGGATCGCGGGTTCGAACTCCAGCGCGTGCACGCCGGCGAGGCCGAGGTCGGTGAGAACCGCCGGGTTCAAGATGCTGACGCCGAGCCCGCGCGCCACCATGGCGCACATCGTGGTGGCCAGCGTCGTCTCGATCTCCAGCTTGCGGACCTCAGGAACGAACGCCTTGTCAATCTCCGCACGCGCCACGTCCGGGGGCGAAGCCGAGATGAATGACTCGCCGGCCAGGTCTGCGGGGCCGACCTTGCGTCGGCGCGCCAGCCGGTGCCCTTTCGGCACGATGCAGACGGCACGTTGCGAAAGGACGAGCTCGCTGTCGACTTCCTGCGGCAGCGCGACATAGGGCGCCAGCCCCAGATCGTAATAGCGCGACGACACCCCTTTGCAGATGGTCGCGGAATCCGCCGTGGTGACCACGACAGGCACGTGCGGGCGCATGCCGCGAAATACCTGCAAGATGCGCGGCACCGGGTTGATGGCCAGGGCCGGCGTGACGGCGATCCGCAGGCCATCCACGCCCAGCGTGCGGATGCGCTCCGCTGCTGCGCTGATGGACTGCAAGCCCACATACACACGGTCCACCTCCTTCAGCAGCGCATGGGCTTCAGGCGTCGGGACGACGCGCAGCCCGACGCGCTCGAAGAGCTTCATCTGCGTCTCGCGCTGCAGCAATGCGATAGCCCGGCTCACATTGGGCTGTGAGGTGTGAAGCTGCGTCGCGGCAAGCGTCATGGAGCCCGTGTGCATGACGGCGCGAAAGCACTCGACCTGGCGGAAGTTCATATCGTCCGGGTATGAAAGTGGCTAAAACTTCTATTTGACCGCATGGGGTGGCGTTTCGATACTGAGGGGAATCCATTAAGTGGCTGTGACCCCAGGTCATGGCATCCACTCCAGTTGAAGGAGTCTCATCATGACCCTCATGCATGCCAGGGCCCAGCAGGCCACCACCAACAGGACGAGCCGGCGCGCCCCGCAAGTCGCGACAGCCATGCTCGAACCCAATCCCTCCAGCTTCCAGCTGTGCTTCAGGTCCCTGTTCCACGGCGGGCGGAGTTTTGCATTCCCATGCGACAGCAAGGGCCAGGTTTCGCTGGACACCATGAGCGAGCGCGCCCGCAACGACTACTTCTACGCCCGGGCGATGGTCGGCCGCGAGCTGGAGCCCCCCGCGATGAAAACGCCTGCAGTGAGTGAAGAGGGTAAGCGACACGTGCCGATCAAAGGTTCATATCCGATACGCATTGACTTGCCTAAAACTTGTATTTGACCGCATGTATCGCCCTGCCGATACTGCGGACAAGCAATAGCTTCACGTGACACAACGAGACAAGAGATGGACAGCATGAACCCGACCGAACGCCGCTTCGTGCGACTCGGCGAAACCGAGCGACGCGAGATCCACGTCTGGATCGACGGCCGCTCCGCCCCTGCGCTCGAGGGCGACACGCTGCTGGTGGCGCTGCTGTCGAACACGGGCCACCTGCGCCACTCCGAGTTCTCGGATGGGGTGCGGTCCGGCTTCTGCCTGATGGGCGCGTGCCAGGATTGCTGGGTGCGCGATGAGCAAGGGCAGCGCATCCGCGCCTGCAGCACGCCCGCCCGAGACGGGATGCGCATCCTCACTTGCGCACAGGAGGCCGAATGGGCCAGGCTCGCATAGTCATCGTGGGAGCAGGTCCTTCCGGGGTCCGCGCCGCGGAAGCGCTGGTCGAACACGGCATTCGCCCGGTGGTGGTGGACGAAAGCCGCCGCGATGGTGGCCAGATCTACCGCCGGCAGCCGGAGGGCTTCAAGCGTCCCTACGCGAAGCTGTACGGCACCGAAGCGGACAAGGCGCAGGCCTTGCACCGCAGCTTCGAGCAGCTGCGTGACCGGATCGAGTGGCGCGCCGAGACGCTGGCATGGCACATGGAGCCCCATTCGCTGCATGTCGTCCAGGCTGGCAAAGCGGAGGTCCTGCCCTTCGACGCGCTGATCGTCTGCAGCGGCGCCACCGACCGGCTGATGCCGGTGCCGGGCTGGGACCTAGCCGGCTGCTACAGCCTGGGCGCCGCGCAGATCTCGCTGAAGTCGCAGGCTTGCGCGATCGGCCAGCGTGTGGTGTTCATGGGCACGGGGCCCCTCCTGTACCTCGTCGCTTCCCAATATGTGGCCGCCGGCGCACAGGTGGAGGCGGTGCTGGACACTTCGGCCTCGTCGCATCGCTTGCGCGCTCTCCCACGGCTGGCCGCGCGCCCCGGCGTCCTGCTCAACGGCTTGAAGCTTGTGGCCTCGCTGCGCATGGCGGGCGTTCGTGTGATGACTGGGGTCACACCAGTCGAGATCGGCGGCTCGCCGCACCGCGGCGTCACGGGGGTGCGGGTGCGCGATGGACGCGGTCGCGAACACGCTTTCGGATGCGATGCCGTGGGGCTGGGTTACCACCTTCGGTCCGAGGCTCAGCTCGCGGATATCGCCAAGTGCGAATTCCGGTTCGATGCGGCGTCTCGGCAGTGGCTGCCCCGCATCGATGAGGACGGCCGCAGCAGCGTCCGAGGGATCTACCTCGCAGGTGACGGTGTGCGCCTGGCCGGTGCGGACGGCGCGGAAGCGGCGGGGCGCCTGGCGGCGTTGGCGTGCCTGGCGGACCTGGGTATCACGCGCAGCGAACCGGAAGTTGCCGAGCTGCGCGGCACGCTGCAGAAGATGGAGCGCTTCCGGCAAGGGCTGCTGCAGGCGTTTCCCTGGCCGCACCACGCGGCGGCCGGATTGCCGGACAGCACCGTCGTCTGCCGCTGTGAAGTCGTCACCGCCGGTGAGCTTCGCACCGCCGTCCGCGACCTCGGCGCGTGCGAGATCAACCGCGCCAAGGCGCTGTGCCGTGTGGGCATGGGCCGTTGTCAGGGCCGTTATTGCGGACACGCGGCCGCGGAGATCGTGGCGCATGCCGCCGGCATTCCGGTGGAGCAGGTCGGGCGCATCCGCGGCCAGGGGCCGGTGAAACCACTGCCCATCTCGGCGCTCGCCGTCGGAGGTGCCAATTGAGCAGCAAGCAACTTGCCGCGGACGTGGTGATCGTCGGTGGTGGCATCGTCGGCGCGGCCAGTGCCTTCTTCCTGCGCCAGCGCGGCCTGTCGGTTGTATTGCTGGAGCGTGGCCTGGTGGGCCAGCAGGCGAGCGGAGTGAACTTCGGCCACGTTCGGCGGCAGGGCCGGTTCCTGCCGCAGCTGCCGCTGGCGCATCGCTCGCGCGACATCTGGGGGCGCCTGCCGGAATTGATCGGTCACGACGCGGAGTTCGTCGTGAGCGGAAGCATCAAGGTGGTGTACGACGAATACGGTCTCGCGGCGATCGAACAGTATGCGGCCGATGCCCGCCTCTGGGGACTCGACCTGGAGATCCTCGGCAAGGCCGAGGTCCGCCGGCGATTCCCCTTCTTCGGCCCGGACGTGATCGGCGGGTCGTACTCCCCGAACGACGGCCATGCGAACCCGCGCCTGGCTGCCCCGGCGTTCGGCCGCGCCGCGCGCAAGGCCGGGGCGACGGTCCTGGAAAATTGCGAGGTGCTGGACATCCACAAGGACGCGCTCGACTTCCATGTGACGGCCAAGGACGGGACGACAGTCACCGCGCCCGTCGCGCTGGTCTGCGCAGGCGCCTGGGCTGGCAAGTTCAGCGCCGGCTTCGGCGAGTCGGTGCCGCTGGTGCAGCGCGGTCCCACCATGGGGGTGACCGAGCCGGTGCCCTACGGCATCGTGCCGGTGGTCGGCGTCAAGAGCTCGAATCCGGCCGACGACATGTACTTCCGCCAGGTCAAGCGCGGCAACATCGTCTTTGGCGGCAGCGTGCGCAACGACGCCTATCTGGACGAACGCCGCGCGCAGCCGAGGCCGGGCAACACCTTGCTGCAGCTGCCGCACCTGCGGCGCATCGCCCCGGCGCTCGCGAATCTCCATGTGCTGCGCACCTGGAGCGGCGTCGAAAGCTACTTTGCCGACGACCTGCCCGTGATGGGGCCGAGCCGGAGCGTGAGCGGCCTGTACTACGCCTTCGGCTTCTGCGGCCACGGCTTCCAGACCGGCCCCGGGGTCGGCGACACCATGGCCGAACTCATTGACCGCGGCACGACCAGCATCGACCTGGCCCCCTACAGTATCCGCCGCTTCGGCGCGACCATCGGCGCGCCGAAGGCGAACCTCGCCACCGTGTGACAACCCAGCAAACCAGCATAGGAGACAACCATGACTGACCACAAGAATGATTCAAGCCCCATCGGCCATGCAGGCCTTGGCAATCTGACACGACGCGACGCCATCTTCGCCGGCGCGGCGGCCTTTGCCGTCGGCTCGCTGGGCTTGGCGACAGGCGCCCGCGCGGCGACGCCGACCGCGAAGCCGACGGGGCAGGCCATCCTCGGCTTCTCCCAGGAAGTCACGGTCCTGCATCCGCTGATGACTTCCAACGAGGTCGACCAAGGCGTCTGGTGGAACCTGTACAGCCCCCTGTGGATGCTCGACGCCCAGGGCAAGTTCGTGCCGGTGCTTGCGAAAGCCGTTCCCACCATGGAGAACGGCGGCATCTCGGCCGACGGCCTGACCTGGCGCGTCGAGCTGCGCCGCGACGTGAAGTGGCACGACGGCAAGCCGATGACTTCGGAGGACGTGCGCTACGCACTCAACCTGATGAAGAACCCCGGGTTCAAGGCGCGCAACCGCACCGCCTTTGAACTCATCACCTCCGTCGGCGTGGAGGGAGACCACGTCATCACGTGGAAGCTGAAGGAACCCTTCGCCCCGCTGACCTCCGTGCTGAGCTGGACCTTCATCGTGCCCTCGCACATCCTTTCGAAGGATCCGGATCCGAACTCGCCGAAGTTCGCGGCGGCTCCTGTCGGCACGGGCCCGTTCCGCTTCGTCAGCCGCAAGACCGGCGATCACGTCATCCTCGAGGCGAACCCGGACTACTTCGGCCCGCCGCCCGGCCTGAACCGCCTGATCTTCAAGTACGTGCCGGACCTGAACGCGATGTACACGCAGTTCAAGACTGGAGAGATCGACTACATCGGACTGCAAGGCATTCCCGCCAACTTCTACAAGGAGGCGACGGCGATCCGCGGGCGCCGCGTCCACGCCGCGCAGAAGCCCTCCGTGGAAAACCTGACGCTCAACCTGGCGCATCCCGCTCTTGCGGACAAAGCAGTTCGCAAGGCGCTGAACATCGCGATCGACCGACAGGCCATCTGCGACCAGGTCTACTACGGCTTGCCCAAGCCGGCGAACAGCTACCACGTTCCCACCCACTGGGCCTACAACCCCAATCTGCCAAAACCCGAGTACGACCCGAAGAAGGCCGCCGCCATGCTGGACAAGGCGGGTTGGGTCCGAGGGCCGGACGGCATCCGCGTCAAGAACGGCGTGCGGCTGTCCTTCACGAACTCCACTGTCACCGGCAATCAGCTGCGCGCGCAGACGCAGCAGCTCATCGCCGACGACTTCAAAAAGGTCGGCGTCGAGATGCTGATCAAGAACCTGGTCGCGGCGGTGCTGTGGGCGGACTTCTGGCGCAACTCCGAGTTCGACAGCCTGATGACCGCGCCGACCTACACGATCGCCTCCGATCCGGACGTCACCCACCGCTTCGCCGCGTCCGCCATCCCCAAGCAGACCGGCTCCGGGTCCAACGTCAGCCAGTACAAGAACCACGGGGTGGATACGCTGCTCGCCCGCGGACGCCAGGAATACAACCTGGCCAAGCGCAAGGAGATCTACCAGAAGGTCCAGGAGCTCATCATGGACGACCTGCCGTTCCTGCCGCTGTTCAACTCGGTGGAGATCGAAGGCACCAAGGCCGGCCTTGACGGCTACGCCTCCAACGTCAACACCCTGGCGAACAGCTGGAACGCCGCCACGTGGCGCTGGTCGGCGGCCTGACGCATCATGGGCCGCTACCTTTTGCGTCGCCTGCTGCAGTCTCTGCTGCTTCTGGCGCTCGTTTCGATGATCGCGTTCGCGATCCTGCACCTCGCACCCGGGGGGCCGCTGTCGCAATTCCTGGCGGTCGGCACTCTGGGGCAGGAGGACGTGGACCGGCTGATGGCGCAGTACGGCTTGAACCGGCCCCTGCCGGTCCAGTACCTGGACTGGGCCGGCGGCCTGGTAACCGGGGACTGGGGACAGTCGTACCGCGACCAGCTGCCGGTGCTCACGAAGATCGGCATGCACATAGGCCCGACGCTGGAGCTCATGATCTCGTCCACCCTGTTGGCGATGTTCATCGGCGGCCTGATCGGCATTCTGGGCGCGGTGCGGCGCTATTCGTTCTTCGATCACCTGGCGACGGTGGGGGCGATGGTCGCACTGTCCATCCCGACCTTCTGGTTCGGCCTGGCCGTCATCTACCTGTTCTCGGTGAACCTGGGCTGGCTGCCGGCTGGCAACCGCGAGACGCTGGGAGACGGCTCGTTCGTCGATCGCCTGCAGCACCTTTTGTTGCCGTGCGTGGTGCTGGCGCTGGTCTCCACGGCAGTGTGGAGCCGCTACATGCGTTCCTCGATGCTGGATGTCGTGAACCAGGACTACATCCGCACGGCGAAATCCAAAGGGGTCTCGCCCATGCGCATCCTTGTGCACCACGCGCTTCGCAACGCGTTGCTTCCCATGATCACCATCACCGGCCTGCACGTGTCCACGCTGTTGAGCGGCGCGCTGGTGACCGAGACGGTCTTCACGTGGCCCGGCATGGGACGCCTGTTTCTCGACAGCGTGAGCAACCGTGACTATCCGGTCGTGATGGGCATGCTGATGTTCACGGCCTGCATGGTGCTTCTTGGCAGCTTGCTGGCGGACCTCCTGTACTCCGTCGCGGACCCGCGCATCAAAGGAGAAGCCAAATGAGCGCCACCCAGACAGTTTCCCTCGCGGTACCGCGCCGCTCGCTGGCCCAGCGCTATCCCGCATTGAGGCGGTTTCTGCGCCACAAGCCGGCACTTCTGGGCCTGTGCGTCGTGGTTTTCATGACGCTCTTCAGCTTCGCCGGGCCCTGGGTGATCCCGTTCAATGCCACGGATACCGACATCCGCGCCCGCCTGATGGAGCCGTTTGCCGGTGCGCATGTCCTCGGAACCGATCCGCTGGGCCGCGACGTCCTCGCCCGCTTGATGTATGCCGGCCGCATTTCGCTGTCGGTCGGTTTCGCGGCCACGGCGCTGTCGGTGCTGATCGGGGTGCTGGTGGGCCTGGTGGCGGGCTTCTACCGGGGAGCGGTGGGCGCGGTGCTCATGCGGTTCGTGGATGCCATGCTCTGCTTTCCCAGCATCTTCCTGCTGTTGGCCATCGCTGCCCTCATCGAACCGTCGGTAACGTCCATCGTGGTGCTGATCGCGATGGCCAGCTGGATGGAGGTCGCCCGCGTCGTGGAAGGACAGATCCGGTCCCTGCGCGAACGCGATTTCGCCCTGGCCGCGGAATCGCTTGGTGCGGGCGACATCCGGATCATGTTCCGCGAGCTGCTGCCCAACGCCGTTGCGCCTATCGTGGTTGCCGCCACGCTGAACATCGCGCACGCCATCCTCTCGGAGTCTTACATCAGCTTCCTGGGCTACGGCATCCATCCGCCGACACCGAGCTGGGGAAACATGCTGGAGAACGCGCAGAGCTACCTGACCAACGCGCCATGGCTGGCCATCGTGCCGGGCGTGGCAATCACTTTGACCGTCACCAGTTTCAACTTCATCGGTGACGGCCTGCGCGATGCGCTGGACGCGAAACTGGATCGATAAGGATGCTTGCCATGAATCATCTCGAACCGATCCACTTCGTGGCCGCTGAAGACAGCGCCCAAGTGGACAACATCCTGGAAGTACGCGACCTGAACGTGGCGTTCCGCACCGCGCAAGGACACGTGCACGCGGTGCGCGACGTCAGCTTCTCGTTGCGCCGCGGGGAAACCCTGGCGCTGGTCGGGGAAACCAGTTCCGGCAAGAGCGTAACGTGCCTGGGGCTGTTGGGCCTGACGCCGCCCGCGCCCTACTGCACGATCAGCGGGTCGGCGCGCCTCGCGGCGCGCAATGGCAAGACGTACGAGTTGGTCGGCACGCCGGAGCGCGTGATGCGCCAAGTGCGCGGCGGCGTGGCATCGGTGATCTTCCAGGAGCCGATGACGTCGCTGAACCCCGTTCACACCGTCGGCGCCCAGATTTGCGAAAGCCTGCGCATCCACTTGGGCATGAAGGGCCGCGCGGCCACCGACCGCGCGGCCGAGCTGCTGAACCAGGTCGGCATCTCCGACCCGAAGCGCCGGCTCACGAACTACCCGCACGAGCTGTCGGGCGGCATGCGCCAACGGGTGATGATCGCCATGGCGATCGCGTGCGAACCGTCGCTGCTGATCGCCGACGAACCCACCACGGCGCTGGACGTGACCATCCAGGCACAGATCCTGGAGCTATTGCAGAAGCTGCAGTCGGACAACCGCATGGCCATGATCTACATCACGCACAACCTCGGCACGGTGGCCGAGATCGCCGACCGCGTGATGGTGATGTATGCGGGCCGCATCGTCGAGAAGGCCGACGTCGTCGAACTGTTCACGCGCCCGCAGCACCCCTACAGCCGCGGCCTGATCCACTCCGTGCCGCGGCTGCATTCGGGCCGCGTCCGCAAGACGCCGCTGTTCGCGATTCCGGGCAACGTGCCCGATCCGGCCGCGCACCCGCCGGGCTGCACGTTCGGGCCGCGCTGCGGGCACTTCGAGCCGGGCCGCTGCGATGCCGCCGTCCCGGACCTGGAAAGCGCCCGGCCGGGCCATCTGGTGCGATGCGTCCGCTGGCCGGAAATCGAAGGAGCCGCATGATGCAGCAACAACAACATTCCGCCTCCGCCTTGTTGCAGGTGCAGGATCTGCGCAAGTGGTACCGGTTGGGTGGCGGCTGGCTGGGCCGCCCGGCGCAGACCGTCAAGGCTGTCGATGGCGTCAACTTCGAAATTCGCCGGGGCGAGGTGCTGAGCCTGGTCGGCGAAAGCGGCTCGGGCAAGAGCACGATCGGCCGCGCCATCCTGAACCTGGACCCGCCGACGGCAGGGCAGGTCCATTTCGACGGCAAGCCCCTGGCTGGGCTCACGCGGCGCCAGATGCGGCCACTGCGGCGAGCCATGCAGATGGTGTTCCAGGATCCGTACTCTTCGCTGAATCCGAAGCACACCGTCGAGGAACTGCTGTCCGCGCCGCTGGAGATCCACATGCCCCAGCTGACCGCGGAGCAACGGCGAGACCGCATCGACGCCGTGCTGAAGACCGTGGGCCTGAATCCGGCGCACCGTGTGCGCTATCCGCACGAGTTTTCCGGCGGGCAGCGCCAGCGCATCGGCATCGCCCGCGCGCTGATGACCGAGCCGAAGCTGTTGGTGGCGGACGAGCCGGTGTCCTCGCTGGACGTCTCCGTGCAGGCGCAGGTGATCAACCTGCTTCTTGAACTCAAGCAACGGCTCGGCCTCACCATGCTGTTCATTAGCCACGATCTCGCGGTGGTCGGCCACATCTCCGACCGCATCGCCGTGATGTATTTGGGGAGGCTCGTGGAGATTGGCGACGCTGAATCGCTGCTCAACAATCCACGGCATCCCTATACGCGCGCGCTCATGGCCGCCGTGCCGAACATCGATCCGCGGCAACGGCGTCCTCGCGAACTGCTCAAGGGCGACATCCCCAGTCCGTTGGCGCCTCCCTCGGGTTGCGCCTTCCGCACGCGTTGCCCTCACGCCCAGCCGGCCTGCGCCAATGGCGTGCCTGAGCTGCGAATGGTCGGGCAGCAGCACGCGACGGCGTGCATCCGCGACGACATCTGACACATGCTCATGTCCCCATCCATCCTTCGCATCCACAGCGACGAGAAGCTGCCTGAACGCGCCGACGCAGTCGTCATCGGCGGCGGCATCATCGGCGTCAGCACGGCGTACTTCCTGGCCAGACGCGGAATGTCCGTGGCCGTCCTCGAAAAAGGCTACATCGGCGGCGAGCAGTCCAGCCGCAATTGGGGCTGGTGCCGCCAGCAGAACCGGGACGTGCGCGAACTGCCGCTCTCGGCCCTGTCCCTTCGCCTCTGGGAAGAAATGACGGCCGAGATCGGGCGCGACCTCGGCTTTCGCCGTTGCGGCCTGTTCTACGCCACCGACGACCCGAAGCAACTAGCGACCTGGGACGCCTGGGGCAGGGATTACGGGCGGCCCTCGGGCGTGCGCACACGCATGCTCGATGGCGCAGAGGCGGCAGGTGTCATGAAAGGCAGCGGCCCACGCAAGTGGCTGGGCGGCGTGCACTCCATGGACGACGGCACCGCGGATCCCGGACTCGCCGCCCCGGTCATCGCGGAAGGCGCGCGCAGGTTCGGGGCCACCATTCACCAGGACTGCGCGGCCCGCGGCCTCGACATCACCAACGGCGCTGTCTCCGGTGTGGTCACCGAACGAGGCGTGATCAAGACGGACTCGGTCGTGTGCTCCGGCGGTGCCTGGGCTTCTGCGTTCTGCCGCAGGCACGGCATCTCCTTTCCGCAAGCCAGCGTGCGCGCCTCCGTTCTGCGCCTCCCGCCCATCGAAGGCATCGCAGCGGCGCTTTCGACGCCGGAGTGCACGCTGACGCGCCGGCTCGACGGAAGCTACATCGTGGCGGTTAGCGGCAAGGGCACACTCGAGCTCACCCCTCAGGGGCTGCGCTACGCGCGCGAATTCATGCCGATGTTCGTGAAGCGGCTCAAGGCCGTTGAGTTCGGCATCGGCCGTTCGTTCTTCCACGGCCCAGAAGCATTCGGGACCTGGCGTTTGGACGCGAAGACGCCGTTCGAGCAGATCCGTGTACTCGACCCCGCTCCGGAGAAGAAGTGGATCCGCTACCTGGCCGACCGCTTCAAGCGCATGTACCCGGCATTGAGCGACCTGGGGCAGATGCAGGCCTGGGGAGCCTACATCGACAGCACGCCCGATGCCGTGCCCGTCATCTCACCGGTCAACCAGCTCAAAGGCTTCGTGCTCGCCGCCGGCTTCAGTGGCCATGGCTTCGGCCTCGGGCCAGGTTCGGGGCTGCTCGCCGCCAGTCTCGTCACCGGCGACAAGCCGCCCGTCGATCCCACGCATTTCCGCTTCTCACGCTTCGGTGACGGCTCGAAAACCACCGTCGGCGCGATCTGACAGATTCAACCAGCAGGAACTTCCATGAGCAATCTCACCTTCTTCCGATTCAATGACCTCGGCCGCGCGCGCGAAGGCGGCCCGCTGCCGGAACGCGTGATCGAAGGCGACGCGAAATTCAAGAACTGGGACGTCGAGCGCTCCGACGACGAGAAGGTGCGCGCGGGCGTCTGGGAAACGACGCCGGGCACCTTCCGCTCGATCAAGGGCGGCACCCTGGAGTTCTGCTACATCCTCTCCGGTGTGTCGGAAATCACCGAAGACGGCGGATCCACGGTACGCGTGCAGGCCGGCGACTCGTTCGTGATGAAGCCCGAGTTCACCGGTGTCTGGCGCTGCATCGAAACGACCCGCAAAATCTGGGTCGTCTACAACAACTAGGCCATGGCTTTCGTCTACAAAGCCGACCCCGTGCGCGGGGCGGAGTGGGCACGCCTGTTCGCCGCCAAGGCGCCCGAGGTCCCATTCCACATCTGGCCCGACACCGGCAATCCCGAGCGCGTGCGCTATCTCGCCGCGTGGACGCTGCCTGAAGGCTTCGAGCGACAGTTCCCCAACGTGGAACTGGTGTTCTCCACGGGCGCTGGCGTGGACCAGTTCGATTTCAGCAAGGTTCCGCAGGGGCTGCCCGTCGTGCGGCTGGCCGAACCTGGCGTTGTCGCCGGGATGGTGGAGTACGCCGTAATGTCCGTGCTGGCGCTGCACCGGGACCTGCCAGCGTACATCGAGCAGCAGCGGCAGGGAAAGTGGACCGCGCACCGCGTCCACCCTGCCTCCAAGCGGCGGGTGAGCGTGCTCGGCATGGGGGTGCTGGGCCAGTCAGTGCTCGTGCAACTTCGCAGTTTTGGCTTCCAGCTGGCCGGCTGGAGCCGCTCGCGTCACGAGCTTGCAGGCGTGACTTGCTATGCGGGCGAGGGCGAGCTGCCTGCGATGCTGGCGGCCACGGACATCCTGGTCTGCCTTTTGCCGCTTACGAACGAAACGCGCGGCATCCTCGATGCGAAGCTCTTTGGTGCCATGCCGCGTGGCGCATCTCTGGTCCATGTGGGGCGCGGCGCCCAGCTCGACCACCAGGCCCTGCTTGACGCCCTGGGCAGCGGCTGGATCTCCGCCGCGATGATCGACGTCACAGCGCCGGAACCGCTGCCTGTGGAGCACCCGTTCTGGTCGCATCCGCGGATCCTGCTGACGCCACACGTCGCCAGCATGACCCAGCCCGAGACCGCGGTCGATCTCGTGCTGGAGAACATCCGCCGCCATGACGCGGGCATGCCGTTGATGGGCCTCGTGAACCGCGAGAAAGGGTACTGAGCCATGAGCGCCATGATCGACGATCTCCTCCCCGACTTGATCGCGCTGCGCCGCGACCTGCACGCCCACCCGGAACTCGCGTTCGAGGAGCGCAGGACGTCCGGCATCGTCGCGGCCGCGCTGCGCGATGCGGGGCTGGAGGTGCACGAGGGCATCGGGGGGACCGGAGTGGTCGGCATCTTGCGCCGCGGGCGGTCGGAGCGAATGATTGGCCTGCGCGCCGACATGGACGCGCTGCCAATCGTTGAACAGGGCGACCGTCCCCACCTCAGCCGCTTCCCGGGTCGGCACCACGGGTGCGGACATGACGGCCATACGGCGATGTTGATCGGCGCGGCCCGGCAGCTCGCGCGCGACGACTCCTTCGAGGGCCGCGTCGCTTTCATCTTCCAGCCGGCCGAGGAGGGCCGGGGCGGCGCGCGTGAGATGGTGCGCGAGGGCCTGTTCGACCGGTTCCCCTGCGAGGCCGTGTTCGCCGTGCACAACTGGCCCGACCTGCCCCTGGGCGTGGCCGCGACGCGGCCCGGGCCCATCATGGCCGCCGCGGATCGCTTCGACATCGTCGTGCGCGGCCGCGGCGGGCACGCGGCGCAGCCGCATCTCACGCCCGACGTGGTGCTGGCCGCGAGCGAATTGGTGGTCCAGCTGCACACCATCGTGTCGCGGCGCGTTCCGCCGACGGAGAACGCGGTGCTGTCAGTCACGCGCATCAGCGGCGGTCAGTCGCACAACGTGCTGCCGGCCGCTGTCGAGTTAACTGGCACCGTGCGCAGCTTCAACGCCGCGGTGCAAGACACCATCGAACAGGCGTTGCGTGATGTTGCCGCCGGCGTGGCGCGCGCGAGCGGCGCCACCATCGACGTCGAGTACACGCGCTACTACCCCGCGACGATCAACAGCCCCGAGCAGGCGCAGCTAGCGCTGGAAGCGGCGCGCCGCGCCGGCCTGGAGGCGCAAACGGCGCCGGCGCCGGCATTCACCTCGGAAGACTTCGCGTTCATGCTCCAGCAGCGGCCGGGCGCCTATCTGTGGCTCGGTCAGCGCGCGACGGCAAGCTCCGCGCCCTTGCACCACCCTTCCTACGACTTTAACGACGACGCCCTGGCCTTTGGCGTGCGCTGGTTTGTGGCTGTGGCCCAGCTGGCGCTGCAAGGCACGGATGCGTCGTCTCAGAAATGATGTTCTACCTGTCCACCCGGGGCGATCCCGCCCGCAAGCGATTCTGCGACATTCTGCTGGAGGGCCTGGCGCCCGATGGCGGGTTGTACCTGCCCGAGCACTACCCCCAGATCACGCCGGAGCAGCTGGCGAAGTGGCGCGGCCTGCCGTATGCGGACCTCGCCTTCGAGATCCTGTCGCTCTACATCGACGATATCCCCGCGGACCGCCTGCGCGCGATCTGCCGCAAGACCTACACCGCGGAAGTGTTCGGCACGAAGGCCATCGTGCCGCTGAAGAAGCTGGAAGAGGGCGTGTTCCTCGAGGCCCTGTCCAATGGACCCACGCTGGCCTTCAAGGACATGGCCATGCAGCTGCTGGGCAACCTGTTCGAGTACGAACTGGGCCGCCGCGGCGAAGAGCTGAACATCCTGGGCGCCACCTCCGGCGACACGGGCAGCGCCGCCGAGTACGCGATGAAGGGCAAGAAGGGAGTGCGCGTATTCATGACTTCGCCGCACGGCCGCATGAGTCCCTTCCAGCAGGCGCAGATGTTCAGCCTGCAGGAGGCCAACATCCACAACCTCGCGGTCGAGGGCGTGTTCGACGACTGCCAGGACATCGTCAAGGCGGTGTCGAACGACCTGGAGTTCAAGCGCAAGTACAAGATCGGCACGATCAACTCGATCAACTGGGCCCGTCTCCTGGCGCAGGTGGTCTACTACTTCGCCGGGTATTTCCAAGCGACCTCCGGTCGCGTCCACGCGACGCCGGAGAAGGTGAGCTTCACCGTGCCGTCGGGCAACTTCGGCAACATCTGCGCCGGCCATGTCGCGCGCATGATGGGCCTGCCCATCGACCAGCTCGTGCTCGCCACCAACGAGAACGACGTGCTTGACGAGTTCTTCCGCACCGGTGTCTACCGCGTGCGCGGCAGCGCCGACACCTACGAAACGTCCAGCCCGTCGATGGACATCTCCAAAGCCAGCAACTTCGAGCGCTTCGTTTTCGATCTTGTCCGGCGGGATGGTGCAACGGTCAAGCGGCTCTTCAGCGAGGAACTGCGGACGAAAGGCCGATTCGCGCTGGCCAGCGACGCAAAGTTCGGCTTTGTTTCCGGCAGGAGCACGCACGCCGACCGGATCGCCACGATCCGCGACACGTTCGAGCGCTTCGAGGTGGTGATCGACCCGCACACGGCTGACGGCCTGAAGGTTGCGCGCGAGTACCTGCGGCCGGACGTGCGCATGATCGTCCTGGAAACGGCCCTGCCCATCAAGTTCGCCGCCACCATCCGCGAAGCGCTCGGGCGCGAGCCGAACCGGCCGACGAAGCTGCTGGGCCTCGAGTCCTTGCCCAGGCGCGTCCAGGTCCTGCCGGCGGATGTCCAAGCGGTGAAGGCCTACATCGCGGCGCATGTGGCCTGAGCTGCCATGGCTGTCTTCACTGAAGTCTCATTCGACCAAGCCGCTGCCTTCCTGCGCAGGCTTGATCTGGGGCACTTGCGGGCTCTTGTTGCCTGCTCCGGCGGCATCGAGAACACCAACTACTTCGTCGCAACGGACGCCGGCCCGTATGTGCTGACGCTTTTCGAGCGTCTGGCGGTGGACGAACTGCCCTTCTACTTGCACCTGATGCAACACCTGGCCGGGCGGGGAATTCCCGTGCCCGATCCGGTGCCGGATCGTCAAGGTTGCATCCTGCATCGTCTGAATGGCAAGCCCGCGGTGGTGGTGGACAGGCTGCGTGGCAAGAGCGAACTGGATCCCTCGAGCGCGCACTGCGCAGCCCTGGGTGCGATGCTCGCGCGCATGCATCTGGCTGGCAGGGACTACGGCCGGTACCAGCCCAACCTTCGTGGGCTGCGCTGGTGGGCGGAGACCGCGCCTTTGGTGTCGCCGTATCTTGACGAAGACCAGCGTGCGTTGCTCACGGGCGAGATGGACTTCCAGAACCGCATTGCCGCGTCCCAAGACTACACAGCACTGCCGCGCGGGCCGGTCCATGGCGACCTGTTTCGCGACAACGTGCTGTTCGAGGGCGAGCGCCTCACGGGCATCCTCGACTTCTATTTCGCCGGTTGCGATGCCTGGCTGTACGACATCGGCGTGTGCCTGAACGACTGGTGTGTCGACCTGGGCAGCGGGCGGCATGACGCCATGCGCGAAGCCGCATTCCTGGCGGCCTACGAAGCGGCGCGCCCGCTGCAACCGCAGGAGCGCCGCCTGTTGTCCACGATGCAGCGTGCCGCTGCGCTGCGCTTTTGGCTGTCGCGCCTGCGGGACCTGCACCTGCCACGTCCGGCAGCCGTGCTGAAGCCGCACGACCCCGGTCACTTCGAGCGCGTTCTGCGCCATCGCGTCGGCGCTGCGGCCAAAGCAGAAATTTTCTAGACCAAACCAGGACGACTCCATGGGAACCACCACAGACTTCTACGCCGCGTTGCGGCAGGAACTCGAACAGATCCAAGCTGCAGGCCTGCTGAAGGCCGAACGCACCATCACTTCGCCGCAAGGCAGCCGGATCACCACCGCCGGCGCGCCGGCGTTGATCAATCTCTGCGCCAACAACTACCTCGGTCTGTCATCCCATCCGGACGTTGTGCGGGCTGCCCATGCGGCGCTCGACGCGCGCGGCTTCGGCATGAGCGGCGCCCGGTTCATCTGTGGGACCCAGGACCTGCACCAGGCGCTGGAGGCGCGCCTCTCGCGCTTCCTCGGCGTGGAGGACACGATCCTGTACGGGTCGGCCTTCGATGCGAATGGCGGCCTGTTCGAGCCGCTGCTCGGCCCAGAGGATGCGGTCATCAGCGATGAACTGAATCACGCCTCGATCATCGACGGCATCCGTCTGTGCAAGGCCAAACGCTACCGCTACCGACACGACGACCTGCAGGATTTGCGCGCGCAGTTGAAGGCCGCGGAAGAAGGTGGGGCGCGCCACAAGCTCGTGTTCACCGACGGCGTTTTCTCGATGGATGGGACGATCGCGCGCCTGGACGAGATCCGGGCGATCTGCGACGAGTTCGGTGCGCTGCTCGGCGTCGACGATTCGCACTCGACCGGATTTCTCGGTCAAACGGGGCGCGGCACCCATGAGTACCGCGGTGTATTCGGCAAGGTCGACATCATCACCGGCACGCTGGGCAAGGCGCTGGGCGGTGCATCGGGCGGCTTCACCAGCGCAAGACGGGAAGTGGTGCAGCTGCTGCGGCAGCGTTCGCGCCCCTACCTGTTCTCTAACAGCCTGGCTCCGGCCATTGTCGGCGCGACGTTGAAGGTGCTCGATTTGCTGGAAAGTGACACGAGCCTGCGCGACAAGCTGGAAGACAACACGCGCTATTTCCGCGCGGGCCTTGTCGCGCGCGACTTCGACCTCAAGCCGGGCGACCATCCCATCATTCCGGTGATGCTTTACGACGCGGCGCTGTCGCAGCAGTTCGCCCGCCGGCTGCTGGAGCTGGGCATCTACGTCACGGGCTTCTTCTACCCGGTCGTGCCCAAGGGCCAGGCTCGCATCCGAGTGCAGATCAGCGCACAGCACACGCGGGAGCAGTTGGATGAAGCCCTGCGTGCCTTCGCGCAAGCCAGACAGGAGCTGGGAGTGATCGCATGAGCAACGCGCCTCGAATTCTCGTCATCGGCGCCAATGGCCAATTGGGGACGGAACTTGCCGTCGCGCTCGCCGACCGCTACGGCGCGCAGAGCGTGGTCGTGAGCGACCGGCTCGAGACCGGCCGTAATGAAAAGCTGCCCTATGAAATGCTCGATGTGACCGACGATCGGCGGCTCGCCGGGCTGATCGAGAAGCACCGCATCACCCAGATTTACCACCTGGCAGCAGCCCTGTCGGCGAACGGCGAGACGCGCCCGGGATGGGCATGGAAACTCAACATGGATGGCCTGTTGAACGTCCTCGAGGCGGCCCGCCACTACAAGCTGGACAAGGTGTTCTGGCCGAGTTCCATCGCGGCGTTCGGCCCGACGACTCCAGAAGACGGCACGCCACAGACGACCGTGATGGAGCCCGGCACTGTCTATGGCATTTCGAAGCTCGCCGGCGAGGGCTGGTGCCGCTGGTACTTCGAGAAGCACGGGGTGGATGTGCGAAGTTTGCGCTACCCGGGGTTGATTTCCTGGAAGACCAGTCCCGGCGGGGGAACGACCGACTACGCGGTCGACATCTTCCATGCTGCATTGAAGGGCGAGCGCTACATCTGCTTCCTGGAGCCTGACGAGTCCTTGCCAATGCTGTACATGGATGACGCGGTGCGCGCGACGCTGGAATTGATGGAAGCTCCCAGAGGCGAGATCACGGAGCGCGGCAGCTACAACCTCGCCGGCTTGAGCTTCACACCAAGCGAAATCGCGGACGAGATTCGCAAGCACCTGCCGGATTTCGAGATCGTGTACGAGCCGGACTTTCGCCAGGCCATAGCCAGCGGCTGGCCCAACTCCATCGATGATCGCTGCGCGCGGACCGACTGGGGTTGGCGGCACAGGTACGATCTCGCGCAGATGGTGAGCGAGATGCTGAAGAACCTTTCCAGAACACGCGGCCGGGAGGCGTTGGGCACGGCTGATGAGAGAGCCGTCGTGGCGTCCTGACCGGAGGCTCGCGTCGCATTGCGCATCGCCATGCGTGGCGTGGCGAACAAGGGCGTACATGGGATAATCCACTTCGGCAGCCCTGCAGTCCGTGGTGCGATCCGCAAATTTCAGGTCTGCCTTAGCCCAGTTTGGTGTACCCCAATGTGTACCCCGGCAAGAAGGACGAATCGGAAAAGTGAGTCGTGGCGCGGCTTGCGGCGGGTTTTAAGATTCCGCCCCAGGCCACCATTCATCATTTTGAGGTCGTCCGCAGACGTCCATCAAAGCCAAAAAGCCCTAAGTAGATCAACGACTTAGGGCTTTTTCATTGCGCTTGCCTCCGCATCGGTCCGGGTGCTTCCGAGGCATTGTGCAGTCACTGCTTCAGTAACCGCGCTTCTAGAACCGCCAGCTTGAGACTGCTTGCTGGCGTTCGGTACGGCCTAGCGAATGGGTGCTACCGGCCAGAACCAATGGGATGGACGCCCCCACCCGAACCGGCATCGATGTGCCAAAGTAGAAGTGCCGCCAACCGCTTGAACCGAGAGGGGCGTCGACCAGGAAGACTACGACTGTTGGCATCGACTTGGCAAAGAATGTGTTCCAGGACATTCCCGTCGCGACGAATCAGGAACAAGAACGAGGCCCGCTCACCTCCTGATCGCAGCACTCCAGAATTCATTCGCTGCCTTCCCCAAGAGCTCGCTATCTCGATAGAGCCTGATTTCCAGCGGAACGGCCCACTCGCTGCTCGCTGCGGCGACAAGGCGCCCTTGGTCAATGTCTTCTTCCACGAGGGTCTGCGGTAGCCATGCAATGCCCCTGCCGTCCAGCGCCATCGTCCTGAGGACCGAGGCGAGATGGGCCGTGAAAACGACTTGGACATTTAGCGACTCCAGCCGTCGGCTGACCAGGACACGCATGATGCGTCCAAGCCCTGATTCCTCGCTGTAAAGGAGAACCGGCACGCCCGATGCGCCCTTGCGTGAAAGCTGATGCCGTGGCCTGCCAGAGTCATTGGGTGCGGACACCGCGATCAGCATGTCCCCACCGATCCGGGCTGATTCGTACGTGTCTGCATCGAGCGCGCCATGCGCCTCAGGATGTGCGTGGCTTAGAACGAACTGAACCTTGCTTTGCAGCATCAGCGATTCGCAACGCTGAAGGACGTCAGACATGAGCTGGACCGGCCCCAGCGTGATGCTCGACTCTAGGCTGCGAATCCAGCGCGGCAGGAAAGTCATGGAAAGCGCGTGGGTGCACGCGATGCGCAGAGTGACCGAACTGGCCTCCGCGACTTTCCTCGCGTCACCCGGCACGCGTGCCACTCTTGCGATCAATTCTTGCGCCACGCCGGCAAACCATTCGCCGACTTCGGTGAGCGTGGCGGGCTGCGTGCTGCGGTCGAACAAGTCTGCGCCGATCCACTCCTCCAGCGCGCGAATGCGACGGCTGAATGCGGGTTGGGAGCTATGGCGCTCATCTGCCGCACGCGAGAAGTTTCCTGTTGCTGCCAACGCCAGGAAGTCGTCAAGCCAGATCAGGTTCATGTCCGGTTCGTCCAGCGCATAGAAGTTGAGAAATTGAACATTGGCCGAAAAAGACGGCACGGCCGACCATTCAGTCTCCCACTCACCCCATCTGGAGACAACCGTGATCGTCGAAATCCGCGAGAAGACCATCCCCATCAGCTCGCCCATTCGCAATGCCTACATCGACTTTAGCAAGATGACGCTGAGCCTTGTCGCAGTGATCACCGACGTGATCCAGGGC
>Ga0075365_10000045_pt1 | contig 40602 bp, 46 predicted proteins | sample EndMetdeltDD1765_FD_71387 | JGI IMG/M metagenome (GOLD analysis project Ga0075365, IMG submission 71387) | Populus endosphere microbial communities from Tennessee, USA - Endosphere MetaG P. deltoides DD176-5 | ecosystem: Host-associated > Plants > Roots > Endosphere | place: USA: Tennessee... | reverse complement strand
CGCTACTGTCTCTGGCAATGTCTGGACGTAGTATAACAAAACCGGCGTGAAAATGTCAAGACGACAACGTGAAAAAGTTAACCGTTTCGATTTGACACCTTCATAATAAGCGTATATAATTAGTTCGCTATGACAGAAATGTTGTCACATCCCGAAAAACTCCAGGACATACGCCTTGAATACGGCGCCGTTCCCTTGCTTCCAGAGGCGGACTACGCTACGGAGGCGAATAAAGGCATTATGCAAAAGTTGCAGCTTTCCATTGCTGCGGAGTTTGATAAGGGGAATATTGAACACTACGAGACGCTCGGTGCGCTGTACGATCTTATGGAATCAGCACTGTACCAGTCGCAACAAGCACGAATCGAACGTAATCCGACGCGTCAATTCAAGGAAATCCTGGTTAATTTTGAAGACCAAAAACGAATGGCCGATGAAATCGGCGTTCCGTTTGAAATTAACCCTGCGATCGAACGCGTCCGCGACGGCGTAGCTACTCCTGCGGACCTTTTGGCACTACTTGTCCAGTTCCCTGAACTTGGCTCTATCGAGCTTGCAAAGCTTTCGCATCCATTTGATTACGGCGTCGCTAAAGAGATGGATCGGGATGTCTATGCAACACTCGATCTTGCAGGTGCGACTATGCTTACAGGGAACGAAGCTCGCTACAAACGAAAAGGCGTGAGTAAAACCGTTCCTGCTGCGATTGTCCTACGCAAACAGACGATTGCTGAACTTTTAACTGATGATGGGGTTATTCAAGTAGCCCAACGTCGCGGGTTTGTCGCTCGAGGTGATGAGGGTGTAAGCGCAGATGTGTACTTGCAGCGAAAGATTCGCTCAGCTGACCGTTTTGATGAATTATCTGAAAAAATTGAAGGGTACGTCGAATACGAAGGTCAGATCCCCGAGCCGCGCTGGTTACAACCTCTGGCTACGTCGTATTATGCCCGATTTATTGCTGATCCTGCAAAAGAGAGTAAATCTGCTCAGTAATCATCTCTGGCTGTTGTAGCGCGGAGATAATTGGCAGGCCATGGTCTTTTGCGATGGTAATGTAGCCATCTTTCACTTTTTGTTGGAATTCTTCGCCCTTCGATTCGAACGTATCTGGGTGTTTAAGTTCGCCACGTTTTGCGATACGCTTCCCTCGTTCAGTTTCGTCGTCGAGCGATAGTATTACTGCCAGGTCAGGCTGCATGTAGGCTTGATTAGTAAACTGTCGTGTCGTAGAAGTGATTAGGTCGATATCCAATCCTTCGCCGTACCCCTGATACGCGAGCGTTGAGAAGTAATTTCTGGCAGCAATTATCCAGACGCCTGCCAGTAGCTGTTCTTCGGCCCGCTTCCAGATTTCATGTCGGGCTGCCGTAAAAAGTAACAGGTTTGTTGTGGAGTCACGCGAAAGGCTACCATTTTTAATGACGGCACGAATTTCGTCGGCGATCGGAGTGCCGCCGGGCTCGTGAAACTCAACCGACTCGATCCCCTTGGCTTTTAACGTTTCGCGAAGCAAGCTTACCTGCGTTGATTTGCCCGTTCCATCGTGTCCTTCAATGACGACGTATTTGCCGCGCGGCATTATTTTAGGCCTTTTGGCAACCCCTTGATGACGGGTGTGGCGATTCGCTTGTCTTTGTAGGCGCGCGGCAGCATTTGGTCGGGCGACCACGTTTTGATTAGCTGGTCGAGGTCGTCGGTATGCTGGTATTTGCCACTCATGCCCTCGCGTCCGTCGCTGTAATCGCCCTCAACTGGGCCAGTTTTATGAAAAATCAGCTGACCAACGCGCTCGCCAACTGGTAGTACGACGGATTCGTGCATATTGAGGTTATAGATCTCGAGCGTTAGGCGATTGATGTAGCCTGGGTCTACCCAGCCAGCGTCAAAGCAGATTGCAACCCCGTTGCGTCCCCAGCTGCTACGCGAACGAACCTCTGCTGCGCCGCCGTGTGCCCGGATGCCAATAAATTCGTGCGTATGCGCCAAAATGCGCTCTCCAGGCCGCAATACGATAATCGGATGGTCTTCGGGAATGTTGGCAAACAGTTGAAAACCGTATTTGTCACACCATTCTTTGTGTGGCATTGCCTCGAGAGGCCCCTTGAAATAGCGATCGACGTCGTCTTTATCGAACGGGTTATAAACCTTGGCGTTCTCCTGGTATTCCTGCTTGTAAAAAAAATGTCCGAGCGTAAAGTCCAGGCTCGCTTCACTGACGTGCGCTTCGTTAAATGGAATCGAAACGATCGTGCCGTCATTAATCGCTGCCTTGATTTCGGTGTTACTATAAACGCTCATAATTAACCCTCCTGAAAATGTCCCATAAACGTATACCTCTCCAGATACATGTTTGTTTTGTCTGTTTGTGGTTTTAGTATGCCAGATTTACTTTGTAAGTGCAATTCATTGATAATTTCGATGAGTTGGCCCGATGAGCCAGCGATGAACGCCGGGGTGGGTTCATCGAGCCAACTCATCGGGCGACGTAGTGCTCAGCTCCTTTACCTCAGGGAGTAGTCGGCCTCGTACGGGATGAGCTTGCGCAGCTGTGTCCAGTCGCGGAAGTTTCCGTCGAATTCGAGCGACATGGCGACGCGCTCGATCTCTTCCTCGTCCAGGTCGTAGTTACCTCGGCCTGCGCGCAGGGCGGTCTCTCCCATCACCATGCGATAGTGCGCTTTTGGGCGAGTGAATGGCGTGGCGACATGCTCCAGCGGAGTCAGACGGCCGCTCTCCACGAGCTGGTCGTACAGGTGCAGGTCGGCTTCGTGGTCGTTCGTGTCGGTGGCCGCCATGCCGACGCGGGCACAACGGGCGGCCGAGATCTTGCGGGCGATTTCGGTGTACTCGAACGCGCCGTCGAACTCGCCGGGCTGGATGAGTGGTAGGTGCCACGCTCCGTCCAGGAGAGGACCGGGCTTGATGTTGCCACGGGTCGCCCGTATGAGCTCGACAGCCTGGCGGATTTCCGGCCTGGTGTCGGCCTGGGTATTGACGGCGAAGAAGTTACTCCACTGCGTCGCCGACACGATGACGGTATGCCACCAGGCGGAGGCCTGGTTGGTTGCGTAGCTGTAGCTGAGCGCCCGGTCTGCGCAAATCTCCTGCAAGACACTTCTGGGAACGGTCACCTCCATCGTAGTGAGACGGACGCCTCCGTACGGGCTGGTGGAGTCGGCAAGGATACGTGCCGCGAGCATACTGCCTCCCGAGTGAAAGGAGCGAACTATTAACGTTCGCCCACCCTGCTGGTATTTTATCACAGCTAATGGTGCTACTATAGAGCCATGAAGACGATTGTAGTTGCCTACGACAAAAACTATGGCATTGGTGCAGCGAACGATTTGTTGTGGCACCGAAATTTGCCAGCGGATTTGAAACACTTTAAGGATATAACTACTGGCGGTGCCCTTATTATGGGGCGCAAAACCTTCGAGTCAATCGGCCGGGCGCTGCCAGACCGTCAAAATATTGTGATTAGTCGCAATTCTTTTGTCGCTCCCGAGGGTGTACATGTCGTGAATAGTTTGCAGGCTGCGTATGATGCAGTAGAGCCCGGGCGTGAAACCTACGTGATTGGCGGCGGTCAGATCTACGCGCTGGCTATGGATACGGTTGATTGCATTGAGGCGACCGAAGTGAACGCCAACTTTACGCAGGCGGAAGTATTCTTTCCGGTTATCGATAAAACGGTCTGGCTTGAGACGAAGCGCGTTCACCACCAACGTGATGAACGCAACTTGTACGACTTTGATTTTGTGACGTACGTTCGTCGCTAAACGGCAATCGGTGCTTTGATGCCCGGGTGCGGGTCGTATCCTTCGAGTGTGAAATCATCAATCGTAAAGTCGAAAATAGATGTCACCTCTGGGTTGAGGATCATTTTTGGTAACGCGCGTGGCTCGCGGGAGAGTTGGCGCTCAGCCTGTTCAAAATGATTCGTAAAGAGGTGTGCATCGCCGAGTGTGTGGACAAACTCGCCTGGTTTTAGGCCGGTAACATGTGCCATCATCATCGTAAGTAGAGCATAGCTGGCAATGTTAAACGGTACGCCTAAGAAATAATCGGCGCTTCGTTGATAGAGCTGACAGCTGAGTTTATCATCATTAACATAGAACTGAAACAGGCTGTGGCACGGCGGAAGCCCTGCCTTGGCCATTTCTTCAATGTCAGCAACATTCCACGCTGAGACGATATTTCTGCGTGATCCAGGGTTATTTTTGATTGTGTCGATTGCGCGTTCGATCTGGTCAATCTCTCCACCCTTGCCGTCGGGCCAATGACGCCACTGATGTCCATAGACCGGACCAAGGTCTCCGTGTTCTTTGGCGAATTCATGATCGGTTTTAATACGGTCGGCAAATTCTTTGATGCCCGTTTGCCATTCTTCGCTTGATGAATCAGGGACGGGCAAGCCTTGTTTTTGTAGATACGCACGGTATGGCCACTCATCCCAAATATGTACGTCATTTTTAAGAAGATATTCGATGTTGCTGTCACCTTGCAAGAACCATAAAAGTTCGTGAATAATGCCGCGAACGAACATTTTTTTCGTTGTGAGCAAGGGGAATCCTTCGCTTAGATCAAACCGGGTTTGTCTACCGAACACACTGACGGCGTCTACGCCTTGTCGTGTGCCGCGCTCGTTGCCGTTATCTTTAATATCTTGCAGCAAATCCAAATACTGTCGCATGTTACCCTCTCAACTACTTATGGTTATAGTATGACATGTTCGTCGTGGTAGCGCTATTGTAGATTTTTTCTACAACTAAAATATCCTCGCCGTGATAGCGAGGATATTTTGTGATTGTCAGCGACTAGCTAACGACGTTTTCAACCTTGATGCCAGGGCCCATAGTGGTGCTGATGCTAGTTGATTTGACGTAACCACCCTTTAGGCTGGTTGGCTTCTGTGCCTGTAGGCTGTCGAAGAAGGCTTTTGCGTTCTCGGCAAGCTTTTCTGCGCCAAACGATACCTTGCCGATCGAAAGGTGAACGATTGCCTGTTTGTCGACGCGGTATTCTACCTTACCGGCCTTGGCTTCGGTAACAGCCTTTGCAACGTCAGCGGCAACGGTGCCAGACTTAGGGTTTGGCATAAGACCGCGTGGGCCAAGCAGACGTGCGTACTTACCAAGTTTTGGCATGTACTGAGGAGTTGCAACCAGGATGTCGAAGTTGATTTCCTGTTTTTCAAGCTGCTTTATGAACTCTTCGTCGCCAATGACGTCAGCGCCGGCTTTTTTAGCGGCTGCGTGGTCTGCTTCTGGGGCAAATACTGCTACGCGGATCGTCTTACCGGTACCGTTTGGTAATGAAACGGTCGTACGGATGTTTTGGTCTGCCTGACGCGGGTCAACGCCAAGACGAACGTGTACTTCAACGCTGGCGTCAAATTTAACTGGGCTTGTCTTTGTTGCAACTTCGAGTGCCTCGGCAAGAGGATATACCTTGCCTGCCTCAACGTTTTTAGCGACGTTCTGGTAGTTTTTACCGCGGCGCTCTAGGCGTGGGCGAGTAACTGGCTTCGGGCCTTTTTTAGTACGAGCTTCAGCTTCTTCGCTTTGCGGAGTGGTGTCGCCAGCTTCTTTGCGGGCTTCTTTTTCTGCTTTTGCTTCAGCTTCGGCAAGTGCTTTTTCGCTACGCTTACCTGCTTTTGCAGCGGTCTTTTCTTCTGCTACTGGTGTGCCAGCGGCTTCGATTGCTGCTTCGATCTCTGCAATCGTGTTCTTTTCGCTGACTTCCAGCTTTAGTTCTGCTGCTTTTTCAAGCAATTCGGCTTTTTTAGCCATAGGTGGTAACCCTTTCTGTGGTGCAAACGGCCGACGGCCTCCCAACATTGATTGTTATACGTATATTATAGCACAAAATCATGGCTGGTGCCAAGGACTGTGGGGGCGTGTATTCGGGGTGTACGATTTGATCGGTAGCGCATTTTTTCCAGCACATCAACATACGACAATTCTTCCCGGGCGGTCTCTAGAATAATGGGTGTCAGTGTAGCTGGCGTGTTGTTGAGCAATATCGCAAGCGTTTCGTATTCTGCCGCGATTTCCTCTATAGTTTGCGTCACTTCCCCGTCTGCTCGGCGCACCTGGGCGTCAGCGAGTGTCGTCCATAGCATCTGGGCGCGTTCGACGGATTTAAGTAGATCGTCATCGGTCGTGACGGGTTGAGGCTCTGGTTCGGTATCAAGAGTTTCGTGTGAGGGAGAGAGTACAGATTCAGTTTCACGCATTAGTGTGTGCCTAGGATACATGCTTTTGCTTAATGTGTCAATATAAAGCCGGCAACATAATGTTGTCGGCTTTTGGCGGCGCTATTGTGAGATTACCACTTGTGGGCAACGTCAACGACAACGCGGTTATCGAGTTTTAATACTCGGAATGGCAGCTGAGCACGCACGCCAAGGCCGATAGTGCTTTGACCTTCAAACGAGCCGGCAAACTTGGCGCTTCTAAAGGTTTGGTAGCCAGTAAGGTTTACGCCTGGTAGCGTCTGGTTAACCTGACCGCCATACGTCGGAGCACCCGAGGTGTTGTAGCTTGGTGAGTGAACGACGACTTGTAGTTTTGCGCCGCCGGTCAGCGTAATCAACTGCCCCGAACCGTCCGCGTACACATTTGGCACGTAACGGACATCATAACCAGCACCTGTCTTGGTCGTATCGACAACCATACGGTCATAGCAGTCGTGCTGTCCGGTTCGTACGTTTGTTAGGACACCAGTATCACCGATGCTACTGGCAGTCTTTGGTAGACTGCCCCAAGTGATTCCGCAGTACGGTGCGGCGTGTGCCGATTCGGACATTGAAACGGCCGCCATTACTCCTACTGCAAGTATTGCGACTAAGAACTTTTTCATCTTCTCCCTCCCCTGTTAATAGTGAGATAAGTATAGATGAAATACTGAGAAAGCGATGTGATTATAATCACGAGAACCTTATCTTAACGTCCGACATAGTCTGGCGCTGAGGTAAGAGCAGAACGGAGTGCGCCGTTGCCGCAGGCGACCCGGAACGGGTGCCTGCGGCGGCGCTTTCAGAGGTCGGTCTTGCGGTGGGCTCGGACGATTTCCAGGCGTGTACGGGCGAGACGCATCTCGATCCATGACGGGCCCAGGTAGAGCGCGGCCACGATGATGGCTGCGAACACGAAGATGACCAGTGTCACGACGACCGCCATGAGCGGACTCATCGTGGCACCGGATTCGGCGGCGGCCGTTGCTAGTGCAACCACGGCAACACTCCATTCTGCGGGGTTTCGCTCGGAGGGCGAAACTAACTATATTTAATCATAAAAACCTATAAAAAGCAAGGCTACAGGTGATAAAGACTGTCTTTTGCGGGAACTGTTTGAACAAGAGCGTTACGGAGCGCCTCGGCCAAGCTGATGTCGCGTAAAATAAGCTTTCCAGAGTATGTTCCCCATGTATCGCGTTCATCTGGGCGCTCTAGTCTCTCAAGAATGAGTCGCATCGCAAGCCCGTGCCGAAAGTCATTTTCGGCCATTACCTCTAGAACGTGCCGTGGAATAGGCAGTCCGCTTGAATAGCCAAAGTGAGGCTTACCGTTATAAACGACACAGGCCCAAGTTTCTTCAAACCACATGCCGTAGCGTTGCACCATACCGCTTTCGATGCCAATGCCATAATCAGCACCTTTGGCGGCCGCAAGCGCTCGATTGTAGGCACCAACCTTTGTCTCTTCATCGCGTGGCGAGCCCGGAACGCCGGAGTCGACGTCTATTCCCTGAAGGTCGACAGTAAACTCTGGAAAGTACTGCACAAAGACTTTCTCTGTGATAGAGATTTTTCGCTTATTCTTTGTACCGATAATCGCCTTCATGATTTTTCCAGTATAGCAAAAGGAGGCTCATTCGCCTCCCTTTGTCCTATCGAGTCATACTCAGTAGTGTCCACCGCCCGTTATCGCTTCGTAGCCGGTAATCGTTCGCGCCGTCTGTCATTGTGAAGATCTGCGCGATGCGTTCGCCGCTGCGGATGACGGTGCGCAGGCCCGCGTCAACGAAGTCGTAGGTCGTTCCCTCGAATTCGATGCGGCGCGGATATGTGCGCATGCCTCGGCCAAAGCCGAGAGCGGTGACGTCAACTGGACTGTTAATAGTGATTGATTGTGCCATATTCTTACTCCTAAGATGTGAAAGATTTGTTTTTGGGTAAAATAAAAACTGACAACAAGAAAAATGGTCAGCTGCGGAATTATGAGTAAACTACAAGGAGACAAATTGGCACCGCCCCGGCCTATCTGCTGTATCACCTGAAGTAGTATTGAATATGAAGCTCGACAGGGACGCTTAGCAACTGCCAGTGTGTATATCGGCTAGGGTTTAGTTAGGTCTGCTAGTAAAAAGGTTCTCCACCAGTACTCTCATGACCTTCTTTATTATAACGCCGGCAACCACCTGCCGGTCAAGACCATAAGCGCTTTTTATGACAAAAAAAGAACGGCCCGAAGGCCGCCCTTTTATCAACTGACTATTCGTTTTATCCAAGTAGTCCGACGCTTACGCCTACTGCTACTGCTACACTCACACCTGCTGTAATGTTGTTTAACATGATTTTCTCCTGTTGAACCTTACTGTTAGTGATGCGCATCACAGTATTTTAGTATGAATCTTGGGGCTTAATTGAGGCTTAAAATACTAAGACTACTCACTGCTTCCGCTGCCATCGGACGACGGGCTGGCGTCAGGTGAATCGGGCGTGTCGTAGTTTGAACCGCCAGGGTCGCCAGAATCTCGGTCGTTTCTGCCCGGCGTTAGATGCTGGGTAATGACTACCAGGGTGAGTACCGCCAAAATAAATACTGCTATTCCAAATAACACGTCTATCATTGTTCTATCTCCTTTACTATTTTCGTTAAATCAATGCCGAGTCCAAGGACGGGCTTCCATACATCTCCTTCGCGGTGCAGACGCTCCAGCGTGTTCTTGATGGTGAAATCGGTCGGTTTAAGGCTGGCGGACACTTCGCTCCAGTGGAGCGGCATTGAAACGGTGGCATCTGGTGTTGGTCGGAGTGAATACGGAGCCGCAAGCGTCTGGCCTTTGCGGTTTTGCAAAAAGTCCAGGTAAATCTTGTGTTGGCGCTTTTTCGGCATGCGCTCGACGCTGGTGAGCTTTGGCTGGCGACGGTTGACCTCCAGGGCGATCAGATGGGCGAAGTTTTTAGCTTGGTCAAAGCTGTATTTGGCGCCAAGCGGCACGTAAATGTGAATACCGGTTTTGCCGGACGTTTTTGGCAGGCAGGTGACGTTCCATTCGTCGCAGACTTCTTTGACAGTCAAGGCAACGGTGACGACGTCCTTGAAGCTCTTTCCTTCCGGGTCGAGGTCAATGACAAGCCAGTCGGGATGGTCGAGGTGTCCTGCTCGTGAGTTCCAGGGGTTAATCTCGATACAGCCGAGCTGTACCATGTAAAGGAGCGTTTCGAGCTTACCGCCTTTGATCCAGTGAAGATCGGCGTTATTTGACTCTGAAAAAATATCAACACTTGGCACCCAGGCAGGCAGGTGTTCCATGTTTTTTTGAAAGAAGCCTTCGCCGGCAACACCGTTTGGCTGGCGCAATAGCGAAATCGGCCGGTCTTTTAGGTACGGCAGCATGTACTTGGCGACAGATTCGTAATACGCAACCATGTCGCCTTTTGTGTATTTGTGTTTTGGGAAGAATACTTTGTCGAGATGTGTAAATTCTACATTGCCTTTACTCATGGGTTTTGCCTCCTTGATTTTTGGCATGGTATGAGAGGGTTTTTCGCGGTGGATGTCAGCTGGCTTTTTATCGGGACGTAGTCCCTCAAATACCGGGTGGCGCATGCTGCCATCGCTTGTCCATTCACTAAAACTCATTTCGCAGACCAATTTTGGCTGCACCCAGTGAACGGGCGCGTTCGGCTTTGGCTCGGTGGCAAACGGCGGGGTTTTACGCTCTAATTTTTCCAGTTTTTCGCGCAGGAGCTTCCGCTGCTTGTCGGGGATGCCGCCGCCGGAGTGGCCGACATATACGAAGGTATCGCCATCGTAAAGCCCTAAGATAAGCGAGCCGAGGTATTGGCGGCCGCCACGAGGTTCGGTGAAGCCGGCTATGACGACTTCTTGGCGCAGGTGTGTTTTGATCTTTAGCCAGGATGAGCCACGGACATTTTCGCGGTAGGAGCTGCTGGTATCTTTTGCGACGATTCCTTCCAGATGATTTCGCTGGACCTGACGAAAGAACGCTTCTCCCTTGTTTTCGACGTGGTCGCTGTAACGGATGAGAGAGTTTGTCGGGATAACCGAACGGAGGATCTTTTTGCGCTCGACAAGTGGCATCTCGCGCAGGTCGCGGCCATCACACCACAAGATATCAAATACAAAATAATTCAAGTTTCCCTGGGGGTCGCGACGCCAATTTTGCAGGGCTTCAAAGTGGGGTACGCCGTCTTTGTCGGTAACGACGATCTCGCCGTCAATGATGACATCGTGTTTTAATAGCCGCAGCGCTTCGGTGACGGGTGGATAGTGTGTACTAAAGTCGTTATTGGCGCGTGAGTAGAGCTCGACGTCATCTTTGTGCTTACTGCCGATAGCCCGATACCCATCCCACTTCATTTCGAACAGCCAGTCGCCGCGCGTAAACGGCTCATCAACCAGAGTACAGAGCATGGGCTTGACGCGCCACGGCGTCTTCACTTTTGGATACGCAGAAACATCAGCAAGATGACGCGTGTCACCTTGTAGCTCGTCAACCTTCTTGCCGCTTTTAACCGACTGGTCGCGTTTGGTAACATCCTCGCTGTGTGCGAACGAGTCGCCTTTTTTGATGAGCAACCATGCTTTGTCATCTTCGCCATGCATTTTGATAAGCGCAAACTCGCCTTTTAGTTTCTCGCCGTGCATGATAAATGTCAGATGTCCGTCGCGCAGTTGTTTCCGCAGAATCGTTTCGCTGTCCTTGTCGTTATCTTGGTATGGCTCGTAGTAGCCTCGATCCCAAATAATTACGTTTCCTGCGCCGTAGTTACCTTCCGGAATGGTGCCTTCGAACGTGCGGTATTCGTACGGATGATCCTCGACGTGGACCGCCAGGTGTTGGTCGTGAGGATTCATGGATGGGCCCTTTGGCACCGCCCAGCTTTTTAATACGCCGTCAAGCTCAAGCCGAAAATCATAATGCAGGCTGGAGGCGTGGTGCTCTTGCACGACAAACGCAAGTTTTTTACTCTTGGTTTTTTTGGCGTGCCCTTTGGGTTCGGGAGTTTCGTCAAAGCAGCGCTTTTGCAGATACTTCCGAAGGTCCACGGTTATTTCTCGTTTAAGCTGGCTTTTAGGGCGGCCATCAGGTCTTTGCTGTCGGTTTCGCGCGGCTTGCTGGCATGTGGCTTTGGCTTTTTACCCTTGGTTTTCGCTTCGATCATGTCTTCAAGCTCGTCGGTGTAGGTGTCATGATAATCTTCGGCAATGAAGTGTTTTGTTTCCTGTGAGATGAGTTTGAGTGCGACTTTGACTTCCTCGGGTTTAACGAGGCTGGCCTTCGGAAAACGAAGCTCAGTAGCTTCGCGCAGATCGGTTGGAAAACGCATTTGGTTAAGAACGAGCGCACTACCAACAGGTTTGATGACGCCAAGATGCTCGCGCTGGCGCAAAACGAATTTCACGAGCGCAAGTTTGCCAGACTGCTCGAGTGCGGAATGGAGCAGAACATAGGCTTTGTCACCACCCTTGGAGGGCTCGAGGTAGTAGGGGTGTTCAAAGTATCGGACGTCGATCTCGTCTTCATCGACAAAATGTTGGATATCAACGGTCTCGGTTTTTTCCGTATCGAGTTTTTCCAGGTCTTTTTTTGTGAGGACGACGTAGTCGCCGTCTCTGTATTCGTACCCCTTGACGATGTGATCCCATGGAATCTCTTCGCCGTCTTTGCGGCAGATCCTCGCATAGCGAATAGGAGAATGGTCGTCTTTATGAAGCATGTCAAGGTCAATTCCTTCGTGCGGATTAACGCCGCTGTAAAGACGGACTGGTATGTTAACCAAGCCAAAACTGATTGAACCGCTCCATAGTGCGCGCATGTATTTATAGTAGCAGATGCTGTCCATGGAGGCCATACTGGTAATGTATGTCAGTGCCTAGATATGAGAAGGCCCCGTCCTGCGGCGTGGCAGAACGGGGCTCCTCGTATCGTGTGCGGCGTCAGTTGGACTGGATGGAGATCCAGCGAGCGATTTGCTCATCCAGCTTCGGGAGTTCCCGGGCGAGGTGCTCCGTTGCCCCCGGAAAGCCGATCGAGTGGTCGTTGATGCCGCCGCCTCCGTCGCGCGTGTAGATCACACTGTGCGGATCGGAGCCGATGCCGACCACGTCCAACAGGTACGGCAGAGGTTCGATGGATGGGTTGTGCGACTGAACGTAGACGTCTCCATCGTGGCCGATGTGGATCGCGGTGAACGAGGCATTCGAGATGACGCCTGCCTTGCGGTACGGGAGAACGACGCACAGTGACGCGTGACCGCCGTGACACCGAAGCGTGAGCATACGGATGTCCAGGTCACCGAATCTGGGCGTCCAATCGCCGCGCGGGTTGGCCGTGAGGACCGCAACGGTGGGCGATAGCGTGTCGAGGCGTCCTTCGTAGGGAGACCTTAGCACGGGTCGGGCCGCTTCGTTGGTCGTGGCTTCGGTGACCCATACGCGTGTGTTTGCGAGGGACGACTGCGCGAGGGCAAGCATTCCGCGGGCGGTGGGCTGCAGTGCGGCCGAGAAGTCATACGACTCCCCTGTGGGGGCGGTATCAGTTCGGCGCAGGGTGCCGCTCCTGATCCACGACTCAAGCAGCTGTATGGCGCGAGTGCTCACTTGCTTCCTTCCGGGTTGATGATACGAGGTGCGTTAGTGAGATGGCTCAGAAACATCTATATTATATAATAATTATAGCCTAACAACAACATTTGCCGCTCTAAAAATCAAAAATACCGCAACGAATGCTGCGGTATTTTTACTAGATCAAAGTCTCTATTCGACGACTTCAACGCCCATAGAGCGAGCAGAACCAGCGATAACTTTGACGCGGCCTTCAAGGTCGATCGCGTTAAGCTGGTCTTTTTTCGCTTCGGCGATTTCCTCAAGTTGTGCGCGAGTGATCTTGCCGACTTTCTCTGCATGTGGCTTGCCGCTACCCTTTTTGATGCCGATTTTTTCACGGATCATGTCGTCAACTGGCTGACCAAGTGACTTCCAGGTAAAGGTACGGTCTTCGAACACTTGCATGTGAACGATAACGTCCTTGCCCATAAGGTCTTTGGTGGCATCGTTGAACGGGTTGATGAAATCCATCATGTTCAGACCCCATTGACCAAGGGTTGAACCAACTGGAGGGCCAGCGGTCGCACGTCCTGCAGGAATTCGGAGTTTTAGATTACCGATAATCTTTTTTGCCATAGTATTTTCCTTCTTTTGTACTCGTATTACCGAGTGCGTAACGGGTTAATTGTACCGTAAAATGCTTTTAATTTCAAGTGCGGTTCGGGAGTATTAGCTGCCGGAGCTCATCAAAAGTACTGATCATGTAATCTGGTTTTGCATCTTTAAGTAATGACCGGCTTGCAAAACTGTCCGGGTGGGCCATGGCAACAGCTACTGCTCCGGCATTTTTTGCAGCAATTATATCTGTTGGCGAATCGCCGACCATGATCATTTCATGTGGCTTGACCTTAAATTCATTTGCTATTTTGTACAGGCCTTCCGGGTGAGGTTTAAGGCGCGAAACGTCATCAGCCGTGATCGTTATATGAAAATGGCCGTGTGGATATTCCGACTGTCCGGCTTTTGGGGGCGGAATAAGCTCCGGGCACACTGCCGAGGTAAAAAAGCTGCGTTCGCGGGTTGTAAAGGCGGCTACCTTTTTAGTAGCAAGCAGGTCGACTACGAGCTGTACCGCCCCCGGATACATTGTCATTTCGCTTTTAAATAGGCGGAATCCGTCTTTGTGGACTTTTATGTAACGCGATTCATTTTCTGTCCATTCGTCGTCATCACACTGAAGCACTTCCCGCAACGATGCATGCGGATCGCCGGTCTTGCTAAAGATGCGCCGAGCCCTTGCGAGGTCGTCGCCATTCATGCCTCTGTTTCGAATTTGTAGAAGCCAGTACTCTGCCTGCATCAAAATGGATTGGGCTGAGTTGATCAATACGCCGTCGATGTCAAAAACGATAGCCTTCGCGTCTGCAGTGGGGACGTGTTTTATCAAATGGCACCTTCTTTGTGATTGAACCCTTTTATCCATAAAAGCATTAATATGATTGCGAGTCAACGCGGTATGTTTGCTATAATGAAAGTGCTTATGAAAAAACTGCCGAAACAACTGCCAAAGCGCCTTATTGCGGTCAACATCTTAGGTGTCGCCGGATATTTATTAACACTGACGGCATGGGTATTGTTTTTGACGGTCGCTCTGCTTTTGGTAGCGGATACGTCAGTTATTACTGTGCCGACAGAGGCTCCGCAAGCTGCTGAGTCGCCACTTACAGCTGATGCGTCTGGCGCTGCCCGGGTTGCAAGCTACGCATTAGCCGTGATTGTAACGCTTGTGACGGTAGGAATTTTGGCGACACTACCCTACTTTGTTGGTAAGTATTTGTCACGTGGACTTCGCCGGATGCTGCGTATTTTAAAAGTTACGCCAACTCCACGGTCGCTCTTTGTAGCGAAAATCATTGCTTTGATGATCCCGGCAGTCGGGTTCTTTACGCTGAATATGGCGTTGCAGCCTGTAAGTATGACGTTTGCCGCTATTTCGATCGCCGCATTCTTTGCAACGATCTTGGCGGTAACATTCTTCTTGTTGCAGCTATTTGTAGCGCGTTACCTGCGCGTACGTGGCGCGTCTATTTGGTAGGGATAGGCTCTTCCCGGTAACCCCAGCTGTAGCCCTCGGCGAGTTCAATGTCGCTGCGTAAAGGCCGTGTTTCGTAGGCAAAAACTTGGACAGCGTCTGGGTCGGTTTCGCAAAGTGCATTCTCTAGGCTAGCTCGACGCCTATATACCGAAAGGTATTCACCGCCCCTTAAGGCCTGGCTCCCGATGGCGTGAAGCGTATGTTCGTATGTCTCACCTTCTTTTCGTTCGCGTGACGGAAAGTCTCCTTCCTTAGTGAGGAGGTGAAGTTCCGGATCGTTCGTGTTTGGAATTAACGCGTAAACTTTTTCTGCTGATGCGGTCATAATTTTTCTCCCTAAAAAACGAGTCCGCTGAGTGCGGACCCGTAGGTTTTGGATGATTAAACTTTTTTAACTTGCAGCGCGTCGAGTTCGACTGGGGTGTCTCGGCCAAACATACTGACCATGACTTTGATTTTGCCTTTTTGCGAATCGATTTCGCTGATGGCGCCGTCGAAGCCCTTGAATGGCCCGTCGGTGATCGATACCACTTCACCTTCTTTAAAGTCGATGTTGTGTTTTGGATCATCCACGCCCATGCGTTTCTTGATCTTGCTGATTTCAGCGTCAGATACTGGCGTTGGCTCGGTGCCGCTGCCGACGAAGCCGGTTACGCCAGGCGTGTTGCGGACGATGTACCATGTTTCGTCAGTAAGCTTCATCTCGACGAGTGCGTAACCCTGGAAGATCTTTGCTTCGATAACCTTGCGCTTACCGTTTTTGATCTGAATTTGCTTTTCTTTTGGCACCATGACGTCAAAAATTTTGTCGGCCATGTCTACGGCGTTGATTCGCTGACGAATGCTGTCAGCTACTTTTTCTTCGTAGCCGCTGTAGGTGTGGATGGCGTACCATTGGCGGGTGCTGTCGTATCGGTTCGTTGACATATCTTCCTTTATCCTAAGATTAGTTCAAATAAGTATTTAAATAGCGCGTCGAGTAACAGAATTAAAACGACAAAGAATGCGGTGAACGCCAAAAGCGCTGCGGTCATTCCCCAGGTCGCGCGGCGGTTTGGCCAGCGGACTTGTCGCAGTTCGTACCATGCTCCGGCAAAGTAATCGCCAGTCGCACGAAGCGGATTGCGTCGTTTTGGTTTTTCTTCCTCTGTGGTTACGACAGGGGTTACTTTTGGTGTTTTGGTTTTAGCAGGAGACGCAGCAGCCTTCTTGGTTACAGGCTTGGCTTCGTCGCTTGCCTTAATGCGAGTCACTTTGGTCGTGCTCGACTTGGCTGGTGATTTCTTGCCCTTTGTTGCCAAAGTATTTTCTCCCAAATTAAATAGCCTGCTCGTAGGCAGACTGTCAAGTACCACTATAGCCTGCTACCAATCATCCGTCAAGCGTGCTACCATGGGTACATCGTGATTATGCCTATATTTACCCTATTAGCGGCGATCATTGCTGCGCTTTTACTGACCATTTTTGTGCGGCTGCGCCATTCCCTGCACAAATATCGGATTACCAAAAACTACACAGCTGCAGTATCGGCGCCTAGCGTGAGCGTCTGTATTCCTGCCCGCAACGAAACGCATGCGATGACGCAGTGTCTGGAGCGTGTTTTGGCGAGCGACTACGCGAAGCTAGAGGTGATTGTGTATGATGATGGCTCCGTAGATGACACTTCGATTTTAATCCGTTCGTTTGCTCATGCGGGCGTACGGTTTGTGCCAGGAAATGATCTTCCCCAGGGGTGGCTGGGTAAAAATCATGCGCTCGAAGTGCTGGCACGCGAAGCGAGCGGAACCTACGTGGTCTTTATGGATGTCGACACTTTCGTGCGCCCCACGACGATTAGTCAGCTGGTAGGCTATGCAATGACCGAAAATGTCGAGATGGCATCGGTGATACCGGGACGTGATGACGCATGGCGCGCAAGTGTCCTGTTTGGTCATCTGCGGTACTTTTGGGAGCTTATTTTGTCTCGTCCAAAAGCGCCGGCTTCATCAAGCTCTCTTTGGATTATGAAACGGCGAACGTTGCTTGATACGTATGGCGGATTTGAGGGCTTGAAAAACAATGTCGCCCCCGAGGCTGCCTTGGCGGCAAAACTCGGACCAACGGCGTATCACTGCTTGGTTTCTAACCGTTCATTGGGTGTCACCTACGAAAAAAAGTGGCTTTCGCAGGTAGAGACGGCGCGTCGCCTGCTGTACCCGATGGTTGGCGGTACTCCGCTTGCGGGACTACTGGCGCTAGGTGGTCTGCTACTTCTTAATGCGCCGACATTTGTCGTATTGAGCGCGCTTGCGTGGGGATGGTCTGTTGTCCAGGATGTCGCACTTTTGCTCGTTGTTATAGGTATGGCAATTTACAGTCTTTATACGCACCGTGTATGGAACCGCGCTTGGTGGCTTGGAGGTCTTTTGTGGCCTGTCATTGTCTTGCAGGAGCTAGGCCTACTGATGCGAAGTATGTGGGGTTACGCTCGTCATACGATTACCTGGAAAGGCCGTGCGGTACGCGCTCCGGTTGTTGCCCTATCGCAAACAAAAGAGTAATTATTTTTCGTCTACCGGCAGGCTGAATCCAAATGTGGATCCATGGTTAAGGCGGCTGTGCAGCTCGATCTTTGTACCGAGTTTTTTGGAGAGTTTGCGCGCTACGTACAATCCTAGTCCGGTGCCGCCGGTTTCGCGGGTACGGTAATCTTCGGAACGATAGAATTTATTGAAGATTTTGGCTTGGTCGGTTTTGCTAATGCCAATACCGGTATCCTGGACCTCGAAGGTGATCAGGCTGTCTTTTCGTGTCACCCGCAGCGTAATGCCGCCCTCTTTGGTGTATTTGATAGAGTTTGTAATGAAGTTTTGCAGTAATTCTTTTAAATACAGGCGGCTAGCCGTTACTTGGCCAAGATGTGAGCTAAGGTCGAGGTCGAAATGCAGCTGCTTTTTGGCGGCCTGCGGAGAATATTCGCTATAAAGATCATCGACCATACTGCGCACATCGATAGGCTCTGGTTCGTCAGCGACGCCACGCTCCGCGCGTGAGAGCGTACTAAGGTCGTTGACCATTTTTGAAAGGAAAATGACCTGGTCATGAGCAGTGGCAATGCCCTCTTTTAACACGGCTTCAGATATATTTGGACGTTCCATCATAACCTGAACGTTACTGATTGTTCCCTCTGCGATCGTGATAGGCGTGCGAAGTTCGTGACTGACGACACTGATAAATTCGTCGCGCTCCTCTTCAAGACTTTTGGCTTTGGTGACGTCGCGCATAATGATAATAAAGCCATCTTGGGATTCGGCGCGCTTCGTTTTGCTGTACGTGCTACGAATCGGCGAATACGTTACCTCCAGGCGAAGCGTCTCGCCCTCGATTGTCATCGTCAGGTCATCACGAACGACTACTCCGTGCGCTTTTTTAAAATCATCAAACAGACTGACGGGTTTTTCATCTTGTCCATATAAAGTAAGGATTTCATCGATATGGTGACCGTTTAGGCTGCTGTTGGTGTCAAGCAGGTTAAGGCTGGCGGCGTTGTAAACGCGGATGACACCTTTTTCATCGGTACTTAGGACGGCGTCGGCTAAGTTGTTTACAATCGTTAAGATACGCTCGCGCTGGAGGTTCTCTTGCGCCTTGCTGCGGGTAAGCTCGGCCCCGTCGACTTCTTGCGTCTGGCTGATGGCGACTGCGGCAAGTCCTACGATCAGAATAGCAAGCAGCGAGATAACATTGAGTGACAAAAGCGTGCTGTCGGTTGCGTGCAGGTATGAATCAAGCCCGGCAACCGCCATTAAAGTGAGGATGCTAAGCCGAAGACCGAGTCGTGAAAAATACGCGTATGATGCCAAAAATAACAGCACCCACGCCACGATAAACGGTGTCGAAAACCCGGAAACGAACAAAATGTAGGCCGCTGATAGCAGATGGTAGCTGACAAGCCTAAACGCTGAAGTAAGTGCCGTTTGTGAATCCCATAAAAACTGAATGATCGCCAAAATAATCCAGGGAATCATAATGCCGTAGAAGACCCCGTCGCTGACATAGTGGGTCGCGTCAAGGATGTTGTACTGTACAAGCAAGCCGTACATTGTCAGCGCGACAGGAATAATTAACCCCGAGAAACGGATGATTTGCGCCGTGCGCTGGTTGATCGTTACCCCACCCTGATACATTGGATTTTATTATACAGGTAGCCGCAAGCTTTTTAAATAGAAGGCGTTTCTATTTTTAGCAGGCGTCTGTGTTTTTTGTAGTCGGCGTCCGCGGTCGCTACTAATGCCCAGAATTCATCCGAGTGGTTCATTTGAATGGTGTGGCACAACTCGTGAACAAGTACGTAGTCGATAAGCTCGAACGGTAATTTCATCAGCGCGATATTAAGGCTGATCGTGCCGTTGCTGTTGCAGCTGCCCCATCGTCCACTGGCGTGCGAGAACCGTACTTTTTCGTAGTTGTAGCCGTGTTTTTGTGCCAGAAATGCCAAACGTTTTGGAAGATAGCTTTTAGCTTCGATACGTAGCGCCTCGATGACGGCGTCGCGGACAATCCGCTGCGTAGATGGATCGTCGAGTGGCGTGGCCTCGGGAAGTGACACGATCACTTGCTGGCCATGTCGTCTGGCAGTTGCCGTCTGCCCGGCGCTGTTTCGTACGATCAAGGTATGACTTTTGCCAATTTCCATGCCGTGTTCAAACGCTTCCGATCCGTGATGTTCGGACAGCATGGCGCGCAGTTGTGGGCGCGAGGATTTAATAAGGCGTTTGACTAAAAACACCGGCGCGTATAGCGGCAGTGATGCGCGCAGACGACCATCCGGGGCAATTCGGATCCTCACCTGGGATGCGCGTGCACTGCGACGGAGCGTTATCGTGCCAAATTCCTCATCGTTGATTGTTGGCATTAACTGGGGTGTCCTACCGAATCGTAATATTGCGTCGCGTTTGGCTTGCGGGACGTGTTAGGGGCGTTGTATGCACGGAAATTTCGGCACGCGGCGCCGACAGCTTTTTCAGGATAACCTTTGCCTGGGTGGCGTAGGTATGCTTGCCGCTAATGACAATGGGGTGCTCTACGGCACTTGGCGGAGTGAATCGCTTTGCCTGGTGGTCGTACTCTTCTGATGACATAACGGCGGTTTTGCCTTTGGTGAGACGGTTTTTTGCTGTAACAGGATCAGTCTGTACCCATACGAATAACGTTTCATACCCTGCTTTTCGGGCTTTTTTAGCGAGCTCTGCTCTTTCCGTGCGCGTCTCTGCAACACCTTCGACAAGGATTGATTGCTGTGTTTTTAATAGCTCGCCAAGTTGGTAGAGCGCAATGTCGTACGCAGTGTCGTCATCGCCTGTAAAAGACAGGTTTACGGCGTGACTGACATACGGCGTGCGAAAAGTCTGGGCAAATTTCTCGGCAAAGAATGTTTTGCCGCTACCGGGGATACCCACCATCACGATAAGGTGTGGCTGACTAAGGCTCAATGATTTCATATATGACAGTATAGCAAATATATGCGGGAATATGCACCTCTTTATGACGCTTATGGTAAAACATGCTATATAAGCTTATTGACATTAGCGGAAATAAGTAGTATATTGGTAATTATAAGTCTGTGAGAGGACAAGGAGTGAGGTATTAAATGAATAAGGTGTATATAGCAATTACAACTGCCATCGTTGCCATCGGCGCATTGGTTATGTTGAATATAACAGGGACAGACTCCCAGGCGATCCGCAATGTGCGTGATTGTGATAATAACTCTATCGTGTACTGTGGTGCGCTCAGCCAAGCTGAACTTATCAAAAAGTACGACGAAAACAAGAACGACATGCAAAAGATCTATGCTCATTACGGCATTACCCGTGATGACATTACTGGCAAAACCAGCCAGGTAAAGATCGGCAAGATCTACCGTGATGGCCGCGTTGAAGTTGACGGCAAAATCGTCGCGACTGGCGCACACTCGGTTGGCCGCCAAACGTCAAAAAACAGTAAGAAAGTTACGATTAACGGCAAAACGTACTACGAGCGAACCGACGCAACTGGTATTCCAGCAAACCCTGGTTACATTGACGCATTCGTCTTGATGCGTGACGGTAAATTCTACCGCGCGATCATGACGTCTTGTGGTAACCCTACGGTCGCAAAAGCCGTTGAAGTACCAAAGTATGCATGTGACGGTTTAACCGCTACCAAGCTTTCACGTACCGAATATCGCTTTAACGCCAAGGCAAGTGCATCTGGTGGCGCAACGGTATCTAAGTATACCTTTGACTTTGGCGACGGCAAAAAGGCCACCCAAACCGGTGCGACCGTAAACCACACTTACGAAAAAGCTGGTACGTACAAAGCGAAAGTATCTGTCGAAGTAAAAGTTGGTAGTACTACTAAAACCGTTACCAGCAGCAAGTGTGAAGTAACGATCAAAGTTGAAGAAAAGCCAGCTGAACCTAAATACGCCTGTGAAGGCCTCGGCATGGTTAATCTGACTCGCACCAGCTTCCGCTTTACTGCAAGCGCCAGCGCATCAAACGGCGCAACTATCAGCAAGTATAACTTCGACTTTGGTGACGGCAAAACTGCTAGCCAAACCGGTACGTCAGTAGAACACAACTACGAAAAAGCCGGCACCTACAAGATCAAAGTCTCTGTTGAAGTAAAAGTAAACGGCCAGACCAAAACTGTCACCGGCCCTAACTGTGAAACGACCATCAAGGTTGAAGAAAAACCTGCAGAGCCTGTCTACGCTTGTGACGGTCTTGCGGCCCGCGTGATTAAACTAGAAGACCGCAGCTACGCATATGATCTTGCCTACACCGCTAAAAACGGTGCAAGCCTAAAGGACGTTGACTTCAACTTTGGCGACGGTCAGGTTGCAACCTACACCGAAGCACAGCTAAAGGATATCAACCATACCTACGAACAAGCTGGTAGCTACAAAACTACCGCTACCCTCCACTTTGCGATCAGTAAGGGCAACAGTGTTGAAGTAAAAGACGTCAAATGTGAAACGGCCATCTCAACCGCTCCTGACGCCTGCCCTCTCAACCCTGCCTACCCTAAGGACGACGAACGCTGTACTCCATGTGAAGTTCCTGGAAAAGAGCAGTACCCTAAAGACAGTCCATTCTGCGCAGAGACTCCAAAGACTCCGGAAACTCCAAAAGAGTTGCCAAAAACCGGTCTTGGCGAGCTTCTCAGCGGAACGCTTGGCTTGGGTGCGCTTGTTGCCTCAATCGGTTACTACGTCGCTAGCCGCCGCGCACTGCTTAATCGCTAGTTCGCACAACGATTAAATACACCCTCATCGCGAGGGTGTATTTTTTATGGAAAATTATTCGCCTGCCCGCTATACTAGGGAGTAATGTCTTTACTTCATAGCCACTCACCGTTCCGTATTTTCTTTGTCTCTGGTTTTGTTTCAATCGCTGCGCTTGTTTTGGTGTATGCGTATTTAGGGTGGCAGGCGGCGTTTTTGACACTAGTGCTGATGGTGATCGAGATCACCTTTAGCTTCGATAACGCCATCATCAACGCGCGGGTTCTTTCGACGATGAGCGCGTTTTGGCAGCGTATGTTTATTACCGTCGGTATTTTGATTGCGGTCTTTGGTATGCGTGTCGTCTTCCCTATCGTTATGGTAATGATGACATCTGGCTTGGCGTGGGGGGACGTCATCAACCTGGCGCTTAACCAGCCTGAAAAGTATGCGCACGAACTCCATGAAGCGCACACGAGCATCGCGTCGTTTGGCGGCATGTTCCTGTTGATGCTGTGTCTGCACTTCTTTTTCGACACCAGCCGCATGACACACTGGATCCCAAAGATCGAAAAGCCCTTGCAACGAATCGGCTCATGGTGGATGTATACGCTGATTTGTCTTGTGACACTTACTATCGTTGCAGCCTTGCCATTTAATGCGCATCCAGTCGATACGATGATTGCCGGTTTGGTCGGTATTGCGACGTACCTCTCGATTCATGGTCTTACTGAGCTCTTTACGCGGCAGCACGAAAAGCACGAGAAAAAGCACGGCGAAGCATATAAAAAGGCTGGGCTGGCTGGATTTACGGCGTTTTTGTATCTTGAGGTGCTGGATGCCAGCTTTAGTTTTGACGGCGTAATCGGTGCGTTCGCCATTACGAACGACGTTGTCCTGATTGCTGTCGGCCTGGGTATCGGGGCATTGTGGGTGCGCTCATTGACGATCTTTATGGTTCGTCGCAAAGTTCTTAACGCCTATCGCTATTTAGAGCATGGCGCGCATTACACGATTGGCGTGCTGGCGGTATTTTTGCTGAGCGGCCTGTTTGTGCAAATCCCCGAAGCCGTCGCGGGCGGGTTTGGTATCTTGATTATTGCCGCATCTGTAGCAAGCTCTATTAAAGCCAAAAAGATCGACGACGTTATTCCCACGCCTTAGTTGATCGCTGCCGACAAACCAAGGAACTCACCATAACGTTTGGCTGCTATTTCGATTTTATCGAGTTGCTGTGAACCAAGCGGCTGGAACGGTGCCAGGTGGATTTGGACATCGTTTTTGCGAATGGTTTTCTTCCACGTGCCAATAACCCGTCCATTTTCAACGATAGTCGACAAAAACATGCCGTTGCCACCTGGAACGATAATTTGTATGTGATCAGGCTGCATAATAGCATCTCGATTTTTGTAGCCAAGTACGTATTCATCAAAACCAGGCAGTAAGTGGATGGCACTATCGTGTGTCGCTGAAATACTGGACGGGCTTAGCCAATAATCAACGCCGTCAACCGTTTCCATCGCAAGCTCATTTCCCGCCAGTTCGATCGCAAGCTTTGCATCGCGTATCGTCATATGTGCCCACCCGGCGAAGTCTTTTAGGCTTGCGGGGCCATGGCTTGTGAAATACCGCATGGCAAGTTTTTGTAATGCCTCTTCGCGAGTATATGACGGCGCAGGTTTTAGCCACTCTTCTAATAGTGTGAATGTAGGTTGCTTGCCCTCGTGCGTGCCAAGGCATAACAGGCCTTGTTGAGAAAGGTGTCCAAGGATATGAGCACCGCGCTGGCTGGCGCTACTAATGCCGTGGTGCTCAAACAGCGCAAAGATGTCTTTGCGTGTCATCCGTTTGCCGCCAGATAGCTCTGTCTGCAGGATGCCTTCTGCTTGTTCTATGACTGTATCGTCCAGGTTTAACTGTCGTAGTCGGCCAGCAGACCCAGCGAGTATTCGTGGAGTTAAGAGCGCGAGCATCCAGCGGATATCTTCGCTTGCAACGAAATGCAGTGTGCCACGCATAGGCCATGTGCGTACGATTTGACGGTCAGCGATAGCTTGCTCGACATCCGTCTGTGTCAGATGTGGCGTTCGCAGGGCTATCGCCCAAAGGCTGCCAGCGTAGTCCTGGGCCTGCATTGCGCCCATCCACGACACGACGTCGGCTGCCCTGGTAAAATCTGCTTGGCTAATATGCTGCGAGCGAAGGCGGATATCCGCGAGAGAAAGGTTTAACATGTACTTAGTATACTAAAGTGATACCTACAGAGGTACCTTGGTTTATATGCCGTGAATTTGCTGATAAAATTGACTAAAACCTATTAATAAAGTATAGTATTGAAACATGTGCATATCTATACGGATATTGCACTCATCTCGGATGAAAGAAGGACACCATGCGCCTGCCGCGCGCAACGGCTTTCGTGCTTTCGACGACGGTCGTCACATCGCTCGCCCTCACGGGTTGCGGAAGCGACGAGCCGTCATCCAAGCAGCAGCCGGCCAAGCCCGCCGCATCGTCCCCCGTCTCCAAGACGGAGGACGTCACCCCCGAGCCCAGCAAGGAGCCGGTCTCCGACTTCGGTCGGGGCATCATCGTGACCTCCTGTGAGGGGTCGGCCGGCGAGACGATCATCGTCACCAGCTACGACCCGGACACCGGTGAGCAGCTCGCACGAACGGAGATCAACAAGCCGGCGATCGGCGACACGTTCAGCGCGGCGGACTGCTTCGCCATGCAGAGCCACCGCCAGGACTTCCGCATGGAGGGGGCGTTCAGCCCCGACTTCACGCAGGTCTACGCCACGGTCACCAATGCCGACGGCACCAGCACGGTCGGAACGGTCGGCCAAGACGGCACGTTTACGGAGATCGTCGCGGCCAACAGCGACGACTTCGGCTCGCAGAAGTTCGAGTTTCCGGCGCTGGATTCGGCCTCGGGGCGTCTCGTCTTCTGGGACAAGGCCGGGGATCAGCCGAAGCTGGTCTCGGTCAAGATGGACGGCACCGACATGCGACCGGAGACGGCCGCGCAGGCGAAGCTCTACCAGGACTACCTGGGCGAGGTCTTCGCCCTGCCCAACGCGCGGGAGATCGCACCGCTCGACCGCACCAGTACCAGCGCCTACAACGACGCGGGCACGCTGGTGGCCCGAGTGGACACCGGCGACCTGCAGATCGGCAAGCCGCCCCTGGCGAACGACTTCCAGGGCGTCAAGATCCCCGACAACGGTCCCTACCGATGCGACGTCGTCACCTTCCTGGCCGACGACAAGACCGTCGTCTGCGAGGACGGCAGTCAGATCTACCAGCTGAAGATCCAGGGCTCCACCGTCAAGGTGACCACCCTGGTCGCCAACAAGGGCGAGCTCGGCATCAAGAGCGTCGCACTCAGTGACGACGGTTCACACCTGGCCTTCCTGGGTCAGCTGGCTGAGGCCACTGCGCTCTACACCGTGCCGGTGACCGGCGGCAAGCCCGAGAAGCTGGTCGAGAACGCCGGCAACGCTGCGGTTCTGCTGGGCTACCGCCCGTAAGAGTCCCTACTCCCGAGATGAATGCCCCTCGCGCCGTCGTGCGCGAGGGGCTCTCTCATTTATTGACTTTATCTGTTGGCATAACGTATTTTGCGCCAAACGCAATCGCGCCAGCCGCGGCACCCATAATCAGTCCGGTGACGATACTACTGATGAAAGTGGCGATGCGCAGGATGATTTCCTCTGTCGCTGGAGACAGCTCGTTATCCAGGTTGCCGCCTAGTTGCGGCGCGCCATCGCTCCAAAAACTCGCCCAAGCAAGCTGGTGCGTAATGGCTAGCATTACGCCGAATGTCAGTCCCACGGCACAAAGCGTTAAAAACGGCTTTGGAACCTTCTTCCAAAGGGCTACGATAATCCAGACGGCGAGTGGAATATATACAAGAAGCTTGGTAATCAGGTCGCCCTCGTCGATGATTTTAAGATCGTGACCTATCGCACGCGGCAGTGCTAGCGCCGCAAGACCTATAATGACCGGCAGTGAGAGTCCTACCTTTTGGGTAAGTTTTTGCATTTTCATACTGTTAAGTGTAGCATCCGGGCGACTAGCCGTCTAACGGCATACAGGCTATGCGCTGTCATAAACACGGCATTGTTCTTACAAAAATGTTCTATACTTTAAGTAGCTTGAGAGGCTAAAACAAACATTTACACAAAGAGGACGCATGTTTATACGACGCACCAACGTGGAGCGGCTTGATAAGGTCGCTAGGTTATATTTAGGATACAAATTTTTAAGCGCGCTTTATTTTACCTACCCCATATTTTATGAGTTCGCTGTTCGGACGATTACGCCGGTGCAGGTTGGCCTGTTCTTTAGCGTGATAGGCATTTGTAGTTTTGCGGCCGAGATTCCGACGGGAATCCTTGCGGATAAACGCGGTCGAAAGTCGAGCGGATTGATCGGCATGATGCTGTTGACCTTTGCGCCGCTGATCATCTTTTTCGGCCATACGTTTCCTGCCTATCTTGTTGCTGCGATATTTTACGGCTTGGGCAGGTCATTTTTAAGTGGCGCGCTTGAAGCGCTGGTGTATGATCACAAAAATGTTTCAAAAGAGGCCTACCGACGAGTGAACGCCCTAGAGATTACGTTTGGTCAGGCAGGGATTTTGGTAAGTGCGGCGTGCGGCGGTCTGCTGTTTTCGACAAATCATGCGCTTCCCTTTGTTATCGAGGCGATTGCGGGAGTGGTGTGCTTGGTCGTCATCGCCAGTATGAACGAGCGCAACAAGGACGACTACATAAAAGCAGTCGCATCCCATCGACAGCATTTTGTGCAGAGTATGGGTCACCTATTTGCGACACCGTATCTGCGCGTGCTTGTACTTATGGGTGCCACGTTCTCGGTCATGCTGGGTATGTGCATTCAATTCGTCAACGAGGCAGCTATGATCGAGCATGGATTTAACGCTGACGCTCGCGGGTTTTTGATTGCGGGTGCTGGCGTAGCGACGCTCGTTGTGCTGAATTTGGTTTTGTTAAAAGTTCTGACGGGTGACATTGGACGAATTATCTATCTAAGTATCGGCGCTATCATGGCATATGGATTCATGAGCTTTGGCGGAATACCGCTGTTTTTGTTGGGCTATCTGCTGTGGTGCTGTTTGAACGCAACGAGTTCGTTCATCCGTGTGATGCTGTACGACCAAATTCCGGGGTCGCACCGCTCGACCATCCTTAGTAACTTCAAGGCACTGGCGGTGTTGGTGGGGCTTGGCGCTAGTACGGCTACTGGCATGCTGGTGCAATGGGCGCATACGCCACGCGCAGCGTATATCGTGTTTGCAGGCATTGCTTGCGTGGTTATTTTACCCTGCGGAGTCTGGCTGATTGCTCGGCTAAGGAAGCCGACCGTTTAATTTTTGGCGCGATCAGGATTGATCTCCTGCTGAATGGAATATATTTTTTCGCTATCAAATTCATCGGCGCTATCCAGGCGAATATTGAGGTCTTGCAGTCGATATCCATATCGACGGCGCGGTTTGACAGGTTTTAAGCAAAAGTCTATCCTGAATAAGTCCCTATTAGGAGGTGTGAGTCGTGGAACCGAGCCAATCTGTCCGGTTTCCTGCGTCGACTGAAATTGGTCAACGCCTGAGCGAGCTTGACAGCAGGGAGCCTGTAGCCACTACCTACCTATCTCTGCACGCCGCAAGTAAAGAGGTGTCACCGATGGGTGCGGTTGTGGTACTGCTAAACACTGCCATCGTTGCGAACCGCATTGAGAAACTTGTGTCTGATCGGTCCGATGGGCCGATGGACACGTGGGATCTCATGCGACGGCTCGCAGCGGCCCTATTTGACGGAACTGCTCAAGAGATCGTCGTGTCGGCCATCGATAACAGTAAGGATGCTGTGGAAAGGGGTGATGTGTCATGAGAGGTATACTCGTGGCGCTACAACTACCTACCGAGACCTGAGCCATGTCGCTAAACTGGCTTGTTTTTCCAGTGGCTTTTATTAGATATTGAAGAGCGAACTTCTTAAGGCGGATCAATTCATAAACAATTTGACGGATTGAATATGTGAACACTCTCCAGCTATACCGGCAAATTGCCCGCGCCCATTAAAGAAGTCACAATTACATGTAAATTCGTTTCGGACAATACGTACATGATGTTCTTTCGCATACCCTTGAACTATAAATCTACCGTCTTTGCCATGAACTTTGGCGCGTGTAACGTACGGCATCGCATTTTTGAAGAGTTTCTTGAGGGAAATATATTGACCACCCGCAAGATAACTACGTGCAAGATTAAGGGCTAAGCGCTGTCTTTCTGTGGATAGAGCATTGAACATTTTGCGATGGTCCAGTGCCTCGGTAAGCGCAATCCGGAGTTTTTCTCGATTCTCCGGTGTTACCGTACAGAGTAGGATGCTCTTATTTTGTTTCAAACTATCAATGAACGGGTCATTAAATACTTGCGATATAGTGCCTATAAAATCATTCGGAGCTTCTATGTAGTCTTTCACGAGATCTCTGAAGTGTGCAGAATGAAGCTGCATTTGCCCAACTTCGTCAACAAACAGCAAATCATCAGAAGGATATTCAAAAAGAGGCTCTATAAAATCTTCAAGCGACTTAAGATCGACATAATAGCGTCCGACGGAGTAATCAGTAGCAACTTTTACCCGAGAAAGAGGTGCGATGTTGTTTGTTTCGTCGCATAAGTCAAAGCCAACTCTCTCACCACTTTCTCTGACCTCCGGAGAAGTCAGGCCATGCTTAGAGTTAACTCCGGCAATCAGGTTGGCTAACGTGGTAGATTTGCCACTCTTCGGAAGGCCAGTCAAAAGGATCTTCATGTTTTTATAGTAACAGAGCAAAGCAATGAGTTAGAATTTGCACTTTGCTTAAGTAGTTATGAGCTTAGGGCGATACGACCCAAGTCTGCTGAGAGAGATTCCTCCTGCAGTAAGTCGAGAGAAGTGACCTCGTATATGTCAGCAACGCGATCCATTAAGTATTCGTACGCGTCGTAACTGGCGTCACTAAAGCCTTTAAGGTATGCGATATTACTGGCATCTACGTTCTCTCCATTTTCAAACTGTTGTGCCATATCTCTGGCCATGTCCATGTAGCTTTTAGATTCTGGATTTCTCATATATATACCATAACATATTTTATAGATAGTTGCCATCTCTGGTGACTCGGTAGCGGCGGACATCTTAAGCAGATTATTGTATAGTCTCAAAAAGCTTGATCATTCTATTACCCTCTCTATGTGATCAAAACTAGAGAGCACCTCATTTTACGGAGGTGCTCTCTGAAAATAATTACTTGGCAGGGGCACTAGGAATCGAACCTAGGTCGTCGGTTTTGGAGACCGATATACTAACCGCTGTACTATGCCCCTAGAGTACGCTGGTTATTATAGCATATACTACTGTGAAATTTACAGATCTGATAGATATCTGGCGACCAAAACGGTATGCTGAGTGTATGAAGATTACAATTTGCGGATCGATGCACCACAAGAACGCTATGTTAGCGGCGAGCGAAAAGCTCGTGTTGCTAGGATACGAAACTGAGACCCCGGATATGAGCGAGCGTGAAGATTACACCGCCCTCCCTTCCCAGGAACGCGCGGCAACCAAAGAAGGCCTTATTCGGGCGCACCTTAATAAAATCACTACCTCGGACGCTATTTTGGTGTTTAACGAAGAAAAGAAGGGTATTGCGGGGTACGTGGGTGGCAATACACTCATGGAAATGGCGTTTGCATATTCGCAGGGCATCGAAATCTTTATGCTTAATCCAACACCTGACCTTGGCTATAAAGATGAGATTGATGGAATGCTGCCAATCGTACTTGAGGGCGATGTCGCTGCGATTGACGCATACTTCAAGTCTTTGCCAAAAACTTTTGTAAGCAGCAAGAGTCCGGTCAAGCTTGCTGCGATCAGCCGCGCTATGCGCCGGGCTGGAATCCGTACGACCGTCGTGGCGAAACCAACCCAGTCGAACGTTGCCGAGCAGCCAATGAGCATCGACGAAACGTATGAAGGCGCGATTAACCGGCATGATGCGCTTGTTGCAGCGTCAGTAAAAGATATGCCTGCGTATTTTGCAACGGTCGAGAGCGGCAACCACCGGGCTCACAAAGACCATAATACTTTTGGAACGACCGTAGTCATACTCGAGAAAGCTGGAGGTGTGCGCAAAGCCGGTATCAATCTTGATGTTGAGTTTCCAAAAGAGATGACCGATAAGGTTCCTTCGCAATATCCTGACCTAGGTGTGCTAGTGCAACAAGAATACGGTTCTATACTTAAAGATCCGTTTCCTTACTTTACAGGCGGTAAAATTACTCGCCAAAAACTGGTTGAAGACGCGGTTTACAATGTTGCGGTTCAGCTGTAGTGTTGAGCCTACTTGTCTTTGGCAACACGAACGGCACGCTTAAAGCGGCGGTCGGCATCTGGATCGGCAAAGCGCGCGATCGGCTCGTGAATGATAATACGATCAGCTTTCTTTTTGCCATCGTCTATCTCTTTTAGCGCATCAACAAAGTATTTTTCGATGAGCCATTCACGTCCTGGAGGCACCTGTCCCATAACGGTGATGCGCCAGAGTTCGTCGTCCCAGCGCTCGGCATATTTAATGCGCAGTGGTCGTGCTAAAAGCGTCGGGCCGGTTGGCACGGTGCCGATAATCTTTTCGATCGCTTTCTCGCCTTCTACTCTGTCGTGAACAAAAACGTCAACTGCCATGGTGCGAAGTGCACGCGGCGTCACGTGCACGCCGGTCATATGCTGGTTGTGCATCCAGACGATCTCGCCGCTAATGGTACGAATGCGCGTTGAGCGCAGCGTAAAGCGTTCGACGACACCCTGGACGTCCCAGAAAGGCTCGACCTTGATAAAGTCACCAACGTTAAACCATTTTTCAACGATCATGGTAGCACCGGCGGTGATGTCACGCAGTAAGATACCGACAGTCTGTCCTGCGAAGACGATAAAGAATGTTCCTGCACCGATTGCGGCGATGCTGCTGCTGGCGGTTGGGACAAGCATCTTCCAGGCGATATAGCCGACGATCGCCACGACGAACGCGCGCATAGCGGCGATGGCGACACTGAGATAGGTTTCAATTTGGCGCAGGCGTAGGACGCGTTCCTCGTCGGATTCATTGTCGGAGTGGGATGCGACGATTTGCGCTGTCTTAACGATAATCCGGGCAATGAAATGGCTCAGCCAGTATGCGGCGATCATGGATAGGATTAAAATAATCACTGCGCGATATGCATTAGGCTGCGCAAAAAAGCGCTGAATTTCACCGGTGGCTCGATCGATATTTTCTTGCTCAAACATTGTTTACTATTTTAGCGTATACATACACAAAAAACGATAGTTTTAATATATTTCTTATAGTAACTTGAAACTCTGCGGAAATATGTTTATGGTACTGTTGTAAAAGCATAAGCGCCGCATTATAATGTGCAGTAAAGCAAGAAGGAAAAGGAGCGTTCAGGCTGAAACGTCTGTTTGGCAGGTAGGATGAATATACTGATGCTTGGGTGGGAACTGCCACCGCATAACAGCGGCGGACTGGGAGTAGCATGTTATCACATGTCAAAGGCGCTTGCTGCCCAAGGCGCAAAGATCGACTTTGTCGTCCCCTACTCCGCACATCATCCTAATACCGATTACATGACGATCCATTCCACGACAAAGCTCGGGCCTTTAGCACGCTATGGCCTGATGGGCGCGTATGACAGCAAATTCCTGCACCAACTTGGGCTGGATGAAGTCGATGCGAACGACCTCAACGATATGCGCGGCGTACAAAAACGTTACGTGCAATTTGTTGAGCGCATGGTAAAAGATAAAACGCCGGACGCCATTCATGCGCACGACTGGCTCACGATGGAAGCCGGTGTTCGCGCTAAAGAGCTGACGGGCGCGCCGCTGATTGTGCATGTGCATGCTACCGAATTTGATCGCTCGGGCGAAAACAGCGGCAATCCGTTGGTGCACGAAATTGAATATCAGGGTCTTATGATGGCTGACCGGATTATTGCGGTGAGCGGCATTACTAAGGACATTATCGTACGTAAGTATGGCATTCCTGCCGACAAAATCGAAGTTGTCTACAATGCGATCGACATTTCTAGCCTAGAGGGCTACGACTACGATGGACGTACCTACAAGTATCTGGAAAGCTTGAAAAAAGAGGGTTATACGGTAGTTGCGACCGTCACCCGCTTTACGATCCAGAAAGGTCTGACGCACTTTATCCGTGCAGCAGCTCGTGCGAGCGAAAAGCACGATAAGCTTGTATTTTTGTTAGCTGGCGATGGTGAACAGCGTGACGAACTAATGAAACTCAGTGCTGATTTAGGCATTGCAGATAAGGTGTTCTTTACTGGTTTTGTTCGTGGTAAACAGTGGCGCGATGCCTATAATGTTGCGGATATCTTTGTCATGAGCTCGGTCAGCGAGCCGTTTGGACTGACGGCGCTTGAAGCTGCACATCACGATTCGGCACTTATTATCACCCGACAGTCGGGGGTTGGCGAAATTCTTAACAGTATATTTCGTTATGACTTTTGGGATATTGACGTTTTGGCCGACCAAATGGTGGGCATCGCACTCTCACCTGCGCTCTCGAACGACCTGAAGGCGAACGTCAAGTACGAATACAACAAGATTTCCTGGACAGATGTGGCACAGCAATGTATGCGAATGTACGCACATGTCAAGCAAGGAGTAACGGTATGAGCAAACGCGGCATCGTCCTGTATCTACACGTTCATCAGCCGCTTCGTGTGCGAAAATACAGTATTTTCGATACGGCCGAACAGCACGACTATTTTGACGAGAGTGACCCTAACACGGATCGCAATAACGAGCGTGTCATGCGCAAAGTGGCCGACAAATCCTACCGCCCAATGAACCAGCTTCTTGAGACGCTGCTCCATCGCCACCCTGAATTTAAGGTATCGCTGAGTATTACCGGAACATTTATTGAGCAGGCTGAAAAATGGGCGCCAGACGTATTAGAGAGCTTTAAGCGATTGGTAGCAACTGGCCAAGTTGAAATCGTGTCTGAAACGTATTATCACAGCCTAGCGTTCTTTTATAGCTTAGAAGAGTTTGAGCGGCAGGTGCGACTACACCGCGAGAAAATCCGCGAGTTGTTTGGCGTTGAGACATCGGTATTTCGTAATACAGAGCTTGCGTATAACGACAGCCTGGCTAAATGGGCGGACGAATACGGCTTTAAGGGGATCCTTGCCGAAGGCTGGGATCCTATCTTGGAATGGCGCAGCCCTAATCATGTGTATCGCCCCGCTGGGACGAACGATATTAGCCTGTTGCTTAAAAACTACCGCCTTAGCGATGACCTCGCCTTCCGATTTAGTAACAAAGCGTGGGGTCAATGGCCACTGACTGCCGACAAATATAGTGAATGGACGAACGCCTCCATTACCGATAGCCCGCTTATCAATCTGTTTATGGACTACGAAACATTTGGCGAGCATCAATGGGCGGACACAGGGATTTTTGACTTCTTCGAAAGCTTTGTTGGTAAATGGCTAGAAAACCCAGACAACACGTTCCATACGGTCAGCGAAGCGATCGATGCAAACCAACCAGTGAGCGAAATCAGTATGCCGCACACCGTCACCTGGGCTGACAGCGAGCGCGACCTGACGGCGTGGCTTGGTAATAGCATGCAACAAGAGGCGCTTCGGCACTTATACGCGCTAGAGGATGATATTCTGCGAAGCGGTGACATCGGTCTTATTGGCGATTGGCGCAAGTTACAGACCTCGGACCATGTTTATTACATGTGCACCAAATGGTTTACGGACGGCGATGTTCATGCCTACTTTAGCCCCTACGAATCGCCATATGATGCGTTTCTCTACTTTATGAACGCGCTTCGGGATGTGCGCTACCGCCTGATGGAGTATCATAGACATGGGGGGTTGAATGGCTAGACCTATTGTTCTTAGTAACGGTGAACTACATGTCGGTATCAACCGTTATGGGTTGGTGCACGATCTTTATTTTCCGTATGTCGGCCTTGAAAACCATGCTGCCGGCAAATCGTTGCGTCACCGTGTCGGCGTTTGGGTAAACGGCGAGATTAGCTGGCTGGATGACGGCGACTGGGAGCTACGTTTCCGCTATCCCCACCGGGCACTGATTGGTCACACTGTCGCAAAAAATACCCGGCTTGGCATTTTACTAGAATTTGATGACGTCGTCGATTCGGCGATGAGCGCGTTCTTGCGTAACATTCATGTCGTGAATATGTGGGATCACCCGCGCGAAATCCGCCTGTTTATGCACCAGGCTTTCGTTATTGGCGACGCGCGCAGCAATACCGATACCGCGCAGTACCTGCCCGATAGCGAAGCAATCTTGCACTACCGCGGTCGTCGTGCATTTATCGTCTCCGGAACGACTGACGGTGAGCCTTTTGATCAATACACTGTGGGGCTTTTTGGTATCGAGGGCCATGAGGGTACGTATCGTGATGCAGATGACGGTGAACTAAGCTTTTGTAATGTCGAACACGGCCGGGTTGATTCTACCTTACGATTTAAATTGGATATCCCTGCCGCTAGCTCCAAGCGAGTGCACTACTGGATTGCTGCCGGCACCTCTATGCGAGAAGCGCTCTACATCAATAAGCAAATCCGTGAAGACGGCGTTTTAAAACGCCTGCTCGAGACGGCGGACTGGTGGCATCAGTGGCTAAAGCCAGCACTCCATGTTGCCGAAAAACTCGCACCAGAGCATCAGGACAGCTTTATTAAAAGTGTCATGATCATGAAATCGCAAATGGATAAGCGTGGCGCGGTAATTGCCAGCACGGATACGACGATGCTTAATTATTCGCGTGATGCGTATGCCTATACCTGGCCGCGTGACGGTGCATTTGTGCTATGGCCACTCATTCGCATGGGGTATGTTGATGAGCCGCGTCGGTTCTTTGAATTCTGCCGCCGTGGCTTGCACCCGAGTGGGTATCTGATGCACAAATACCGTGCCGACGGTGCGCTTGGTAGCAGTTGGCATCCGTATTTGCATACGAACGGTATTTACGCACCACCAATCCAAGAGGATGAAACCGCGCTGGTATTGTTTGTATTCGCGCAGTTCTACCAAATGCACACTGATGCGCGGCTACTGCGCGACTTTTACGAGCCGATGATCCAGCCAATGGCAAACTTTTTGGCAAGTTACATCGACGAGCATACAGGCTTGCCTCGCCCGACCTACGACCTTTGGGAAGAGCGTTTCTTGACGTCGACGTACACGACCGCAACCGTCTACGCAGCACTTCTGGCTGCCGCAGACCTTGCCGAGGCTGCGGATGACCCAGACAGCTCTGTCAGGTGGCGTGCAACAGCAGACGATATCTTTACCGCTGCGCACAAGCAACTGTACAACGCAGACCGCAAAGCGTTTTACAAAGGTATCATCGTAAAAGACGGTCATGTCGAGCACGATCAGACGTTTGACATGTCGAGCGTGTTCGGCGCGTTCATGTTTGGCCTATTCCCGGTAGGTAGCGATGAAATGACGAACGCTATTGCAACGCTTAAAGAGGTATTTGGCGTTAATAACGGTACACTCGGACTTCCTCGCTACGAAGACGATAACTACAGACGTGTCGGGCCGGAAGTGACCGGTAACTGGTGGATTATTACGACACTTTGGCTGGCACAGTATTACCTAGAGACGAATCAGCCTAACGAGGCCAAAGATATTTTATCCTGGGTACAGCGCCACGCTGACGCGACAGGAATCTTGCCCGAGCAAGTAAGTCCACGCGACGATTCGATGGTATCGGTCGCGCCACTTACCTGGAGCCACGCAGAGTACGTTGCAACGCTACTAGACACCATCACGGAACGAGACTAGCGATGAACAAGTCATATCTTATGAGCGCCTTCACGCCCTCGAAAGTATTACAGACGCGTATGCATCAACGAGTGATGATGCAATTTGCCGAGAAAGTTGGCATGGTACATTTTGGCTACGTAGACCAGCGAAATGACGAGCACCGACTCGTGCGCGGGTTGACTATGTCGTCAACACATAGAGACAACAACTACTGTATCGGCTCGTTTGAAGGATACGACATTACGCTACTTGAGCGACACGACACGATTCGCTTTCCGGGCAAACCTGCCAAGAAACACGACTGGCTGATAATGACGTTTGATCTGCAGACGCCAGTCGATTTGCCACATATTTTTCTTGGACTTCACACGCATGGAGAGACATTTTATGCGCATTTGTTCACCAAGTTCACGCATTTTACCAGCGTCCCCCTCGAGAACCTTGGCGTATACCAGGCGGCTTTTTTGCAGCGGTATGCACTTTATACGCTGCCATCGCAGGTGCTTTCGGCTGAGCGTATGTTCACTGCGGAGGTTGCCAGCACGATTCTCGATCATTTTGGAAGTATGACGCTAGAGATAGACGATGGCTGTTTGTATATATACGCCGAGCACCAACGGCCGACGCTTGCGCTACTTGACCGCATGTTAAAGAATGGAATGTGGCTAGCGCGCGTACTCGATGCGCAGGCGCCAAAGTTATAATAAAAAAACTTCCTGTAATAGGAAGTTTTTCGTTTGCTCTGGCGACTAGCCTTTGCGTGGTTTAATTTCGTTGCGGCCAAGGTTTTTCTTGGTCTCTTCGAACCATGTGTGCGTTCGTGCGATTGGGTCGTAAGCACGCTTGCGCAGCTTGTCTGGGTTGTTTTGCGTGTTTTTGGTCGTGTAGATACGGTGACCAGTCAACGTACTCACCAAACCGATTAACTTGCGCTTTGTATTCTTCTTTGCCATTACATACTCGCTTAGATTTATTATTGTAATCTTTGGTATTTTATCATGATTTCGCCCAGATTACTAGGGATGAACACTAAAATGGAGCCACGACTGGGATTTGAACCCAGGACCCCTTCCTTACCATGGAAGTGCTCTACCACTGAGCTATCGCGGCGTACCTCGGTTAATTGTACCAAATTACACCCCTGTAATCAAGCGCTTTTAGCTCGTGCTTGCAATCTTATTTCGTCGATAAAATCTGACGCCAACAGCTGGTTCCAGCAAGGTTGAAATAATGGCGCAGGAAGATCTTCAAATATCGCCCATTTTTGAGCTACGCATTTGTCAGGCTCCATGATCCGCTCTTCACCGTATTTCCAGTCGCTAAGCATCCATATCGTCACGTAATGTTTGCCGTCGCTTTCAAAAATATCGTTCGTTATGCCGCCAAAGCGTACGTTGACGATTTCTACCCCTGTTTCCTCAAGTACTTCACGGCGCGCCGTGTCCTCGAAAGATTCGCCAAACTCCAGATGTCCACCCGGTACCGACCAGGTTCCTGCACCATGCGACCCCTTGCGCTGCATCATTAAAAATTGGCCGTCCTTGAATATAAAGACTGCGATACCTACCCTGACATTCGGATTATTCATATATCGATCATAACATGCATAGATAGTAAAAACGCCCATCTTTCGATGCGCGCATTTACGTGGTACTGGGGGTAGGATTCGAACCTACGAAGGCGAATGCCGACAGATTTACAGTCTGTTGTGTTTGACCGCTTCACTACCCCAGCCTATGGAGCCGCTTCACGGATTCGAACCGTGGACCTACTGTTTACAAAACAGTTGCTCTAACCAACTGAGCTAAAGCGGCGTATTTGGATTTGTTACAGATACAAGTTTACTATAGGGATGCGCTTATTTCAAGCATTACATGACAACGCGGCGAACTTGACGGATCTTTTTTGGTTGGCCTGGCGGGATGAGCATTTTTGTAGCTTTTTCGCGTAGCTGAGTCGCGAGCTCTTCTTGTCCATTACGATCGTAAGCGTCTGCTAAAATGTTGAGCGTCTGCGGGATTGGCTCGAGTTCGATCGCACGTTCAAGCGACTCGATCATCTTTTTATTGCGGCCAAGCTTTTCTTGCACCTTGGCGTAGGCAATATGGCGGGCGGCTAGGTCATTTTCCATGGCAAGGGCTTGTTCGAATGCAAGCGCGGCCTTTTCGTAATTACCTGTTTCGTAGTAAATCAGACCGACGTTATGGAGACTGCTTGCGCTTGGCTCGAGGCTTTGGGCGATTTCAAAGCATTCGATCGCGTCTTTAAAAGCCTGTTGCTTGGCGTACAAAATACCCAGGCGGTTGTATGCCGTGGCGTTACGTTCGTCGACGCGAAGAATCGTTAAAAGGGCCTTTTCAGCGCGTAGATATTTGCGGTCGCGCAAAGATTCTTGAGCGACATCCCATAGTTGGTCGAGTTTTTCAGAAATTTTAAGCGGAATGTCCGTTGCGACTTCGGCAATGGTTTGACGGCGAAATACGGCCCACGCCCCTAGTGCTGCAACTAATAAGATACCTAACATATAGCCTTTATTATAGCACAAACTGCATGAGCTGCAGGCGAATGTTGTGGTTGGTGGCAATCCGTTCGCGTACGGCTAAAAGATTGGCAAGCTGCGAGACGAGACTTTGCTGAGGCTTGGCACTCAGGCTTCGACGCGCGACAGTCATGACGCTATCGAGCAGCTGCAACACACGCTCGCGGTCGGACTGGTATTTTTGGATGATAGTAATTTTTTTATACGTGTCTGCCATTAAAAAATCCCGCGCGTCGGTAACGATTTCAGCGCGCGTCTCGAAATAACTTTCGTCATCGACGAGTCGTTGCAACTCCGCTGGTAATCCGGCCGCAATGTACTGCAGTTGCGCTAGGCGTTTTGTGTCGGTAATGCCGAGACGTTGCAAAAAGGCAGTAGTCTGCTCTGTAGTGATAGGTTGCAAGGTGATCTTTTGAACGCGCGAAGCAATCGTTGCCAAGAGGTTTCCGGGATTATGCGATGTCAAAATAAAATGAACATGCTGCGCTGGTTCTTCAAGCAGCTTCAAAAAAGCATTCTGTGCACCGCGGCTCATTTGATCGGCATTATCGATAATGATGATTTGTCGCGATGTATGTTTCGCTCGTGTCTGGTCATATAATCGTCGGATCATTTCAACAGTTATCGTGCCGCTTTCGCTATCAGGCTGCTCTTTTTTATCCTGCGGCACAAGCACGGCGGCAAGTTCCCTACCTGCAATATTTTTGGCGACAGTCAGAAGCCACATACCCTTTTCACCGGCAAGTAAAAGAGACTGTGGCAAATCGCGCGTCATTTGTTGAAGCTGATTATCCGAAGCTGGATGAATCACTGGTTGCACTAAAGCGATACCTCTGGAAACTTTGCTTTAAAATCATCAGGCACTGGCGCAATAAAAGTACGACGGTCGCCAGACGGGATGGTGATTTCAAGTTTGTGTGCGTGCAGATAAAGGCGATCAGCCGCTTTGCCGTATACGCGGTCGCCCAAAATCGGCGTATTGATGTAGCTCATGTGGACACGCAATTGGTGCGTACGACCAGTGACCGGTCGCAGCTCTACGAGGCTTTGGCTGTCGCTTGCCGCAAGAACGGTATAGTTGGTGACTGCCGGCTTGCCCTTGGCGTCAACCCGGAACGTACTTGGTGCCGATGGGTTGCGGCCAATCGGCAAATCGATCTTAGCCTGGTCATTCTTGAGGTGGCCTTCTACGATAGCAAGGTATGTTTTTTTAGTTTTGCGATCGGCAAATTGTTTTTGCAACAAAGTTGCTGTCTCCGGGTTGCGTGCGCCAATCATCACTCCACTCGTGTCACGGTCAAGGCGATGGACAATACCTGGACGGCTGGTGTCGAGCCCAAAAGTCGTGTAGCGGCGGAAGAACTCCGCAACTGTAAACTCGTCGTTAAGCGCACCTTTGGAGTGTGTCAGGACGCCGACCGGCTTGTTGATGACGATAACATTGTCATCAACATAGAGGATCGGTAATTTATGCTCGCTAAAATCAGTTTGCTCGGGTGTCGAGACTGCGATAGTATCCGCGTCGGTTACGTCATGTTTGGCTGAGGTTTGCACGGCTCCGTTAACGACTACATGGCCAGCCTTAATATGTTTCTGCCAGGTACTACGAGAGACCTCTGGGTAACGTTCGGCTAGTAGGTTGTCGAGGCGTTTTTTGCCGGATTTAGCTAAAAATAAGTAGGCTTCTTTGCCTTTGAATGGTAAGGCGTACGTCGTTAAATGGTCGTTGGGATTTTCTAGAACGTCACCCAGAACATCTTGTTTGTCGGTACGGATTTGTTCTAAAACGTAATTCGTGTCGTCTTCGGCCGTGTCGTCAAGTAGGATGTAAAACTGCTGTTTGTTAAATCTAAACGAAGCGAGGGTATTATTGACATCGGGATTTGTGAGTTTTACTTGCTCGATATGGCGCGGCACGTTGTCGTCCCCTGCCAGTTCAAACCTGCGCAAGATCGCGAGGATGTCGTTGCTGGATAACTTTGTCATGTTAGTCTACCTTCTGACGTAGGCC
>Ga0075365_10000043_pt1 | contig 41148 bp, 32 predicted proteins | sample EndMetdeltDD1765_FD_71387 | JGI IMG/M metagenome (GOLD analysis project Ga0075365, IMG submission 71387) | Populus endosphere microbial communities from Tennessee, USA - Endosphere MetaG P. deltoides DD176-5 | ecosystem: Host-associated > Plants > Roots > Endosphere | place: USA: Tennessee... | reverse complement strand
CGCTGAGAATAGCTAGTCGTTCTGGTCGCTAACATCTTCGTCCAATACCATGCGAATTTCTTTGATCTCCTGCTTGATTTCTGCTTCATCTTGCAGCTCAAAGGTTTGGAATAGGTTCTTAGTTTCCAGCCAAAGAATCCCGGGTGTTGGCGCTGGCACAACATGACAAATCAGAGGCCGTATGCGAAGGCATCTAGGCCGGTTGATTTCGTCATGTGTGGAAGGGTGTCTATGCGCAGAACTATAAAGAGTCTACTTTGTAACGCGCTGCAGGCCGAGGTTGGCAATCGACAAGATCATACCCTCATAGCTGATATCTTCGTTAATAGCGAAGCAGCGGGATAAATAGCCGTGATTCGATAGGCCGGGCATTAGATTGGCCTCGATAAAGCTAGGTGTGCCCAGGCCATCGAGCCGCATGTCGATGCGACCATAGTCGCGTGAACCGAGTGCCTCAAACACGCCAGTGGCGAGATCGTTGAGCTTGGCTTTAAGTACATCGTCGTTAACAGCCAGCACTCGTTCGGAGTCGGCATCTTTAACTGCTTCGCTCAAAAAGCTGTTGCCCTTGGTGTCGGCGGGCGCAGTAATCTCAATTGGCATAGCCAGCAAGCTGGCGTCCGACTGTTTTACGACGGCGACGCTGAACTCGCGGCCCGTCAAGTACTCTTCGATGAGCGCGTCAGAACCACACTCTTTGTGAATGGCTGTAATCTTGGCCTCAAGCTCATCTTGTGTGTACACCACTGACATTTCATCGATGCCTTTGCTATCGCCACGGTTGGTGGGCTTTACAAAGAGCGGAAATTCAAGGCTGTGGTCAAATACCGGCTGCTTGATGCTGGAAATAAAATAGGCCGAACTTTGCAACGAAGCATCCATAACCATTTGTTTAGCCACCGGCTTGTCAAATTCAACTGTTAGGGCAGCGGTGTCAGAGCCAGTATATGCGATACCGTGTTGGTCAAGGTATTCTGATAACCACACTTTGGGGCTGTCATCATAACTTTTAGTAGGGTCCAGCAACACTAATTTCATGCCTAGGATAACTAAATCAGGCTTCTTGGCCACCAAGGCCTTTAGCCCAGCCATATCATCAACGATGGTGATGCCAACCTTAGCATATTGTTTGCTAAGGACAGCGTGAATGCTTTCGCGCGAATCTCGTGCCATGGCGTTAAGCCGTGCTTTGCTTGATCCAACGATCTCTATATATGAGTCAATCATAAAAAACTCTTTCTCAGCACTGCTGATTTAGTATGGATGCTCCAAGAGGAGTACAGACCACATGCTAAGCGCATACAAAGGCCAGTGTAATACCGCTGGTTTTAGTCCAAAATAGATTGTCTGTTTATTTTGATACAAGGGCTGATGCGCCTTTAGATTGGCACGCAAAAGAGAAATGTATATAAGACAATCATACACTAAATCTTACAATTTAGCAAAGTATTGTAATTAGCACTCTTGACGTTAGAGTGCCAAGTCGCTATATTTATATATAGAAGCAATCGACCGACCAATCAAAGTGTCGAAGGCTCGCATACTTGACACTAATCATCTGTTATTGCAGGAATGCCTCAGCAGATAGTGATACGTTGATAATAGCTCGATGAGCAACCATGGAGGGCAAAAAAATAATGATGCCAGACTCAGCTGACTTCCAAGAATTTCTGAACCATCTTACAAATAACGCGCTGCACAGCCTTAAACATGCTGACGCCATTGCACGCAGCTTTGGCAGTGCCTATGTTGGCACTGAACACTTGCTGCTTGGTGTGCTCGCACAAGACACGAGCATGGGCGCCAAGATCCTCGAGGGTGCCGGTGTAACGCTCGACCGCGCACGTTTGGCGCTTAACTTGACACCAAAAACCATGGTGGCTAGTGCCGGTGCGAAGGGTCTCAGCGAGACGGCCAAATTAACACTCAAGATGGCCTATGATACAGCTCAAGACTTTAACCAGGACTATTGCGGCACCGAACACATTCTGTACAGCATTCTGAGCCAAAAGAACGCTCGGGCGACGATCTTATTGCGCGACATGAATATTGATGTCGACGGTCTGACGAGTGAGCTTGAGCAATTCCTAAACCGCTCGCAGTATGACGATGACACCGACACTGATACTCGTCGTCGTGGCACGCGTAAGGGTGGCCGCAAAACTACCCTCGACTTTTATGGCACCGATATGACTGCACAGGCTCGTGCTGGCAAACTCGACCCTGTTGTAGGTCGCGATCCACAAATCCGTCGTGTGGTTACCATCCTAAACCGCCGCACCAAAAATAACCCGGTGCTTATTGGTGAGCCTGGCGTTGGTAAGACCGCTATTGTTGAAGGCTTAGCACAACGTATTGTTGCCGAAGACGTACCGGACAGCTTGCTCGACAAGCGCATCATGATGCTCGACCTCGCAGGTATGATTGCTGGTACGAAGTATCGTGGTGAGTTTGAAGAACGCCTTAAAAAGGTAATGTCTGAGCTTGAACAAGACACCAAAACAATTGTCTTTATTGACGAGATGCACCTGCTGGTTGGCGCTGGAGCCGCCGAAGGCGCTATGGACGCGGGCAATATCCTTAAGCCGGCTTTGGCTCGTGGTAAAGTTCAAATGATCGGTGCTACAACTACCGACGAATACACTAAACACATCGAGAAAGATGCTGCGCTTGAGCGTCGTTTCCAGCCCGTTCAGGTACCTGAAACAACCGTTCCAGAAACGCTTTCTATCTTGAAGGGGCTCCGTAAGCATTACGAAGAATTCCATGGCGTTGAGATCAGTGACGAAGTGCTCGACAACATCGTACATCTGGCAAAACGCTATATTAATGACCGTTTTATGCCCGACAAAGCCATCGACTTGCTTGATGAGACAGCTGCGCACTTGCGTGTCGATAAGGGCAAGACCTCGCCAGAAGTCCGTAAGCTTCAAAAGGAACTGAAGCTTATTAATACTCGTATTGACGAAGCGGTTGACGCCGAAGATTACGAAAAAGCCGCGCAGCACAAGCAACGTGCCAGTCAGATTAATGAAGAACTGACAAAGCTACAAAAGACCGACAAGAGCGCCAAGCGTATTGTGGTCACCGACGAAGATGTTGCTGATGTTGTCGCTCGTATGACTGGCGTACCGGTGAAGAAGGTAATTCGTGCCGAGGCAAAATACCTTCTGAACCTCGAAAAGAATCTTAGCAAGCATGTGATTGGCCAGGGTGAAGCAGTTGAGGCTGTATCGCGCGCCATTCGTCGTAGCCGTTCTGGCATTGGCAGTGCCCAGCGCCCCATTGGATCATTCATCTTCCTTGGCCCAACCGGTGTCGGTAAAACTGAGCTGGCTCGGGTATTGGCTCGTGAATTCTTTGGTTCGGCAGACGCCTTTATCAAGATTGACATGAGTGAATTTGGTGAGCACCACAACGTGTCGCGTTTAGTCGGTGCCCCAGCCGGGTATGTTGGCTACGACGATGGTGGTGATTTGACCGACAAGGTTCGCCGTCACCCATACAGCCTGGTGTTGTTTGACGAAATCGAAAAAGCACACCCTGACACCTTTAACATGTTGCTGCAGATCCTCGAAGACGGAGTATTGAGTGACGCCAAGGGCCGCAAGATTGACTTTACGAATACGATCATCATTATGACCAGTAACATTGGCGCCGATAAGCTCCAAAAAGAAAGCACCTTTGGCTTTAGCGCTACTCGTGCCGCAGACCTTGATGATCTTGATGCACTTCACGAGATGAACAAGGGTAACGTCATGGATGCGCTCAAAAAGCAAATGCGTCCTGAACTGCTGAACCGCATCGACAAAACCATTGTCTTCCGCGCTTTAACCAAAAAGGATATCTTCCGCATTATCGACTTGCAAATCGCTGACCTCAGCAGCCGTTTGCAAAAACACGGTATTGGCATTCAGGTAACAACCGCCGCCAAGAACTATCTGCTTGAGAACGGGTACGATGCCAAGAACGGTGTTCGTCCATTGCGTCGGCTTATTCAAGACACCATCGAAGACCACATTGCCACCAAAATCCTTGAAGACCAGTACGAAAAAGGTACAATCTTGCAGATTGGTACCAAGAATGGCGAGCTGACATATACTGTTAGCGCTGAATAAACTACGTAGTGTACACTAGTTTTATGAAGTTTCTTCGCCGCCTCCGGCCGATCCTTATCTTGGCAGTTGTACTGGCGGGCTACGGTGTCGTCTGGTCTCATCGTGATGCCATCATGGACTGGGCGGCGCTGCGTAACTATACACCGCCTGCAGCTATTTCTACGTTGGCCGACCAAGCTACTATGACGCCGCTGGCCAAGCACTATTTGTACGTCAATCACCCAGTGCTGGCGGATCGGGATGTGTTTAATAAGCATTGTACGAACGAAAAAGAACAGGCGGTCGTACTGGGCTGCTACACGGGCAATCGCAACGGCATCTACGTTTATAAAGTGACTGACGCTGAGTTAAATGGTGTGCAGCAGGTTACAACCGCACACGAAATGCTTCACCAGGCATACGATCGGTTGAGCTCCAGTGAACGCACGCGAATAGATGGACTACTCGAAGATTATTACAAGAGTAGCTTGACCGACGAGTCGGTAAAATCTCAAATTGAATCGTATAAAAAGAGCGAGCCGGACGCCCTTGATAACGAGATGCATTCATTATTTGGCACCGAGGTGGCTGACTTGCCCGAGCCTCTCGAACAGTACTACAAACAATACTTTACTAATCGCTCCAAGGTTGTTGCATTGTACAACCAGTATCAGTCAGCTTTTACAACACGTAAGGCGCAAATAGCCACCTATGATGCGCAGTTGGCGAATCAAAAGCCAGCCATCGCGGCGCTCGAGAAGAGCCTCGAGCAACAGGTGAATAACCTTGACGCGCTGAAGGGCCGGTTGAGTGCACTGCGGAGCACGCCCGAGCTCTACAATGCTCAGGTTTCGGAGTACAACGCTGCCGTCCAGGTATACAACGCTGATCTGGCACGTCTGAAGACGCTTATAAGTGACTACAATGACATCGTGAACAAACGAAACGCAATTGCCGATCAGGAAGCACATCTGCAGCAGAGTTTGTCCAGCAAATCACTGCCAGATACCACCGAAGAATGATACAATAAACAGATATGGCAAAACGTTCGAGTCGATATGTTTGCAGCAACTGTGGAGCAACTGCATCCAGTTGGGCAGGGAAATGTGCAGAGTGCGGTGAATGGAACACCATGCAAGAAGAAGCCGTGCTTGATAGCGGCATTGTTAATGGTACCGCCAGTAATGGCCGTGCCTTAACGCCAGCATCTGTCGGCAGTATGATTGCGCACGATCAAAAGCGTCTGACTTCTGGCATTGCTGATGTTGATACCGTGCTCGGCGGCGGCATCGTGGCTGGCAGCGTCAACCTCATTGCCGGACAGCCGGGCATTGGTAAGAGCACGTTGCTTTTGCAGTTGGCAAACGCCATTGCTAAAAAACACACTGTTTTGTATGTGAGTGGTGAGGAATCTGGCCACCAGATTGGCCTGCGTGCCCAACGATTGGGCGTCGACACCGAAACACTACAACTAGCTACAACGACCAGCGCTGACGACATCGCGGCAACGGTAGCTACCAAGCAATATGAACTGGTCGTAGTCGACTCAATCCAGACAGTGACCGTTGCCGCGGTATCTTCTGCCGCCGGTAGCGTCTCGCAAATCACGAATAGCACACATCTTATTTTGAATGCCGCCAAACAGAGCGGCACTGCGGTAGTTTTGGTTGGTCACGTGACCAAAGAAGGCTCAATCGCCGGTCCAAAGGTACTGGAGCACGTCGTAGACGTTGTGTTGCAATTGGAAGGTGACCGATACGGCGGTTTTAAGGTCTTGCGAGCTGTCAAAAACCGTTTTGGGCCTACCAGTGAAGCGGGCATTTTTGAGATGGTTGGTGATGGCTTGCAGCCCGTTGCAAACCCCTCCGAGGCGCTCCTTGCCGAGCGGCAGGTTAGTGATGGATCGGTTGTTTTGGCTACGCTAGAGGGCACGCGGCCACTGTTGGTCGAGGTACAGGCACTTGTGAATAAGACAAGTTACGGGTATCCTAAACGTGCGGCTAGTGGCATCGACCTCAACCGCGTCAACCTGTTAGTTGCGATGCTGGAGCGTCGCACAAAACTCAATTTGGGTGAACAGGATATTTATATTAATATTGTCGGTGGCATGAAGATCACCGAGCCAGCTGCCGATCTGGCAATTTGTTTGGCGATTGGCTCAGCAGCACGAGGAATGCAATTGCGTGCAAACGCAGTCGTATTCGGTGAGGTTGGTTTGAGCGGCGAGGTACGACATGTACCCCATATCGATAAGCGCATTGCTGAAGCCAAAAAAATGGGTTTCGAAGCAGCTATTGGTCCCCGCCAAAAGCAGGCAAAACAGTCGTCATTCCTGCAGGTGGTGCCAGATGTGCGATCAGCACTTAATACTTATTTAGAAAAGGATTCGTAAAAACTAAAAGCCTATGGCATTTATTCAAACATTACTTTTACTCTTTATCGCAGGTTTTTTGGTCCTGCAAAACAAAGACAAGTTCGGGAGCCTCTTTGGCCACAAGCGCCTTATCATTCTCGATAGTTGTGCCCTGATTGATGGCCGCATCGTGGAGCTTGTACGCAATGGATTTGTTGCCGATCAACTGGTGATTCCGCAGTTTATTCTGAACGAATTACAGTTGTTGGCCGATGGAAATGACGGCCACAAACGCGAGCGTGCTCGCTTTGGCTTGGACATTGCGCATGAACTGCAAGATACTGCCTTCGAAGCAAAGGTACTTATTGACCGTACGCCATTCCCAGAGGTGCCTGCCACCGACGATAAGCTGATTCACTTGGCTAAGAAACTCCAAGCGTATCTGTATACAACCGATTACAACCTTGCAAAAGTTGCCGCTATCGAGGCTGTCGGCGTTCTGAACGTCAACGAATTGTCACAGGCAATTCGTCCTATCGCACTGCCAGGTGAAACACTCAAGATTAAGATCGTTCAAAAGGGCAGCAACCCTAATCAGGGCGTTGGCTATCTCGAAGACGGCACCATGATCGTCGTCGAAAACGGCGCTCGTTACACCGGCAAAGTTGTCGATGTGACAGTCACCCGTATGCACCAGACTGTAGCTGGCAAGATGGTGTTTGGACAAGTGCGTGAGCAGAACCAATCTGCCCAGCAGCGTCCTGCAGCACAACCGCATGGTCCGCGTGCGAATGCGCAAGAAACACAAAAACAGAAGCTGCAGGAGCGCCTTCGTGCCCCTCAGCCGCACGCCGTCAAGACAACGAGTGTAAAATCTCTGCTTACTGCCAAGCCTGAACAGCAAGTTCAGCAACCACAACAGCAGCGCCCGCGCCAGCGCCGCTCCCCATCTCGTGTAATGTAGCCTCCATATATAACAGATCAACCGGCCTAGATGCGTTGCATACGGCCTCTGACATGTTATGTATTCCGTTCATCACTCGTGCGGAGGCACCTCGGAAGCATCGCTCAAATTACTACATCATCGCGTGATATAATAAACCATAGCAGCTGAACAGCTCCCATTTCATTGGGGGCTGTTTTTAATTGAAAGGAAAATTATGAATATTAATGCTTATCTAGCTTTGCTGCCAGCCAACAAGAGCGATTTCGTTCTTCCAGATGTGCTTTGTAGCCCTCAGCCATTCATTGTAGCTTTACCCAAGAATAAGTAAGTTATTTGCTTCATGTCCATTGCAGTACTATCTGTTCAGCGCAGGTATTGCAGTCTTCCGCACTATGACAAATCAGAGGCCGTATGCAACGCATCTAGGCCGGTTGATTTCGTTATAGGCGGAAGGCGTGATGATGCACGGAAAAAGAAAAGAGCCAGGGGATCCTGACTCTTTTTGTTTAGGGCAACTTCGACTTAGTTGCCGCCAATAGTTGGTGGTCTGAACGTGTTTCCGTTTCGGTTACCATTAGCACCAGTAGTTGTGCCAGTAGTACCTTGCGTGAGCGTTACGCTCGCATCGCTTGTGGCACTGTAGAGAACACTGTCGATCACTTCAGCCCGTACCGTCGCCTGGCCAGTCGATGTTGGCGTGTAGTTGAAGGTAATCGTTGCTGGAGAGCTTGTCACATTCTGTGACTGTACCTTGGCATCGTTAACATACAAGTTGACGGTACCAGGGAAGCTTGAGCTGGAGATCGGATGAGTACCCTGTGTGATAGTCACCGTAATCGTACAGTTGCTATTGATGTCACACGTTTGCGGCGCGGTAAGCGTTACTGATGGCTTGGCATCGTTACAGTTGTGGACGTCATCAGTCGACGTTACGCTGCTTGAGTTCCCACCGCCAACAAAGATGTCTGCAGAGTAGATGTTGGCGTTAGCGCCACCCTGTGTTTCTTTGGCTGCGTCTGGAGTACAAGAGGTTGCTAATTTCTTGGATACCTTATCGATAGTTTGCGATGAACTGCCAGATTTTTGCTTGTACCACGATGGGAAGAGGTCGTTTGTTGGGCTTGGCTCAACAGATCCTAGTCCAACGTGGCTGCGAACCACAAATGCTGCTTGTGTCTTGATGCCAGCTGGCTGTTCCCAGTTGACTGCTTTGGTGTTAAGCGCATCGTGAGCGTATTCCATAAGGCCCTTGGTGAGCGGTCCGGTTACGCGTTCCATACCGGTGCTCAACTCTTTGTTACGAGTGTGGTAGCCAACCCAGCTAACAACGGCATATTGTGTTGACCAGCTGGTCATCAGACCGTCGTAGTTGTCGTTGGTGGTACCGGTTTTAACGGCGAACTTCCAGCCCTTGTAGTTTTGGAACTTCATGGTGCCTGACAGATAGCTGGCTTTTGGATCGCTCAGGATATCGTTGATGATGTAGGCAGATTCTGCCTTCACAACTTGTTTACCCTTTGGCTGCGTCCAGGTGTAGATGTCTTTATTATCTGAGTCGGTGATCTTCAGAATGTAGGTAGCAGGAATGGCGTTACCAAGGCGTCCAAGGGTCGCCAGACCGTTTACGTGGTTATCGAGGTGTAAGTATGCACCGTCACCGATAGCCGATGAGCCGTAACATTGCGTGGTCTTGGTCAGTGCTTCGTCTGAGTAACAGTTGTAGGCTTTGTCGACAGCCATCATGTCGTTAGCGGTCTTGATGACTTTATCGGTACCAACGGTAAGCATGGCTTTTACGGCAGGAACGTTACGTGAACCACCCAGTGCATAGCGGAGGGTTAGTGGCCCAGGGTATTTAAAGTCGTAGTCCTGCAAACAGTTACCGCCATCTTTTGGCTTGGCCTTGTTGGTACATGGATAGCCCGGTAGCGCACCCTGTGTGTCGTACAGCACCGAACCGGCACCAGTGTTGGTCGTATCGTTGATCATCGACACGTAGTCGTATGGTTTAAAGCTTGATCCCGGTGGAATCTTGGTTTGAGCATAGTTGATCTGACCGTAGTCGGCGTTGTTGAAGTCAACACCACCAACCAAGGCGACAAGCTGCCCAGTTTTGACCTCTTCTACAACAGTAGCCTCTTGGTCACCACCGTGGCTCTTAACGTTTGGCAGGTTGCTTGCCACCAGGCTTTCGGCCTTGTTTTGCAAGTCCATGTTCAGGGCGGTTGTTACTTTCCAACCACCACGGTTTACGGTAGCGCCACCGTATTTCTTTTCGAGCTGTTGCTTAGCTGCTAGGACATAGTACGGAGCCTTAATGCCAGAGTACTTTTGCTGCAGTGGCTTAATGGTGGCCAGTACATCAACCTTCTTGGCGGCATCTGCTTCGGCTTGCGTGATGTACTTTTGCTTGGCCATTTGATCCAGAATGTAGTGTTGGCGATCAAGGAGTGCTTGTCGGCCAAAGCCATCGGCCGCAGCAGACGGGTTGTAGTCTGGTGAGCTATATGGCGAGTAGTACGAAGGTGACTGCGGAATTGCGGCTAACATGGTTGCCTGTGGCAACGTGAGATCTTTTGCATTTGTGCCAAAGTAGTCACGCGCGGCACTTTCAACGCCGTACTCGATACCACCATATGGTGCGACGTTCAGGTAACCAGTCAAGATATCATCTTTAGAGTATTCACGTTCCAGGTTGACGGCCAGGATCAACTCTTTGATTTTTCGCGTAACGGTGCGTTCGTCAGTCCAGTCCTGGTTTAGCTTAACGAGCTGCTGGGTAATCGTTGAACCACCTTGGGCGGGCCCGCCATTGCCAAAGGCGTTATTCCAGGCGGCACGAGAGATACCGCGAACACTGAAAGCACCTTCTTTATAGAAGTCCTTATCTTCGATGGCAATTGTGGCTTGTTTCATGTATTCCGAGATGCTGTCGCTCTTAACGGGAATACGCTTAACAGCGTCGTAGTCTTGCCACAAAACAGTCTGCCCACTCCGGTCGTAGTAGGTAATACTACCACCGATAGAGTTGCCGGAGATGTCTTTGATGTTTGGCAGGTCTTTGCGGAAGTACGCGAACAAGCCGACTAATAAAATGAAGCAGACAACAATACCAATGCCGGCAATCTTGAGGGCCATGATGCCACCCTCGCGACTAAACCAATACTTGGCCATGCGCTTTGGATTGAGGCGATACAGAATACGCTTCCACCACTCCTGGGGGAGTGAGTTCAGATACGCGGCCTTACGACGTGCTTTATCATCGCGACGGGCGCGCATGCGATCGCTGAGACTTTGGTTGAGATTAATGGTGTTACCACTTTTTGTGGTAAACGTGCTCTTGCCGGGCCGTCGCCGTCCGGGACTTCTACGGGAGTTGTTCATCCGTTTTGTGTGCTCCTAGCTTGTGCTTTTTACTGCTCCTTATTATAGCCAAAAAATGGCAAGAGACAACCAATGTTCCGTAAAGTCTCTGCTGGAAATCTCCAGATACGGTATACTGGTAGGTAATATGAATATTCAAGACCCGATGCATCACCAGTATCTCTATATGCGCTTCGTTTAAAGCTTGCATAAATACTGATGAAAATAAGGATAAAAAAATGAGTGAAATGACACTTTCAGAAGAATTACAATGGCGTGGCTCTTTCCACCAAACAACATTTAAAGACCTGTCCGCAATTGACGGTGAGCCGATGACCTTTTACTTTGGTGTTGATCCAAGCGCCGCATCTATGACCATTGGTAACTTGGCGGCTGCTATGCTGATTCGCCGATTCATTGACCGTGGGCATAGGGCTATTCTGCTGGTTGGCGGTGCGACAGGCTTGATTGGCGATCCTGACGGCAAGGCGCAGGAGCGTGATCTGAAGAGCGTAGAGGAAGTTGCCAAGAATAAAGCTGGCGTTGTAGCGCAATACCAGCGTATTTTTGACGGTAAGTCATTTGAAATCGTTGACAACTACGACTGGTTCAAGGACATGGGCTACCTGGAATTTTTGCGTGACGTGGGCAAGCATGTGCCAATGCGCCAAATGTTGTCTCGTGACTTTGTGCAAAGTCGCCTTGGCGAAGACGGTGCAGGCATCAGCTACGCCGAATTTAGCTACTCACTCATCCAGGGCTACGATTTCTTGCACCTCAACCGTGAGAAAAGTGCTTCGCTACAGCTCTGTGGCTCTGACCAGTGGGGTAACTGTATTGCTGGCGTAGAGCTCATCCGCCGTATTACGGGTAAAGAAGCACACATTTTATCGATGCCATTGGTTATCAACCAGGCAACTGGTGTCAAATTTGGCAAAACCGAAGGTGGTGCCATCTGGCTTGACCCAAATCTCACTTCGCCGACCCAGTTCTACCAATTTTGGATTACCTGTGACGATGGTGGCGCCGAAGACTACCTCAAGATCTACACCCTTCTCGACAAGGAAGAAATTGCTGCAATTATGGCGCAGCACCGTGAAGACCCCCGACAACGCATCGCACAGACTCGTTTGGCACAGGAAGTCACCAAGTTAGTACACGGTGAGCAAGAGCTGGCTATCGCCGAGCAGGTAACGAATGTCTTAACTAACAAGACGCCTATTGGTGATGTCGATAGTACGGTGATCGAGAGTGTTCGTAAAGAAATTGCTGCAACAACCGCAAAACCAGGCGACGCCATCATTGACGTGCTCGAGCAGGCTGGCCTTACCACCTCAAAAAGCGAAGCTCGACGTCTTCTGCAAGGTAATGCGATTGCTATCAATGGCGTGAAAGTTACTCGTGAAACGTTTGAAGAGGCCGACTTCCAGAACGGTCGTCTCTTGCTGCGAAAAGGCAAGGCCTTCAAAGATTCTGCCCTTATTGAACAGAACTAATGCTATACTAGGACCGATATGACAAACGCATCAACCAAATCTACACCTACAAAAAAGAAAGCTGACCAATACAACGATCCCAGCCACAACTATCTCCGTTACTGGGATGGTCGCGATTACGAACACGCCGCCGAAGAAATGGCACTTCGCCGACTGCTAAAAGGCAAGCACTTCCGGCACGCGGTTGACATTGGCGGTGGCTATGGCCGTCTCTGTGTATTCCTCGAAAAATATGCCGACAAGGTAACTTTGGCAGAGCCAAGTCAGCAACAACTTGATATTGCAGCCGACTTCTTAAAGGATCATCCTGAAGTTGACCGCAAGCTCATGCAGGCCGACGACCTCAAGTTTAAGGACGGCACTGTTGATCTGTTCACGATGATTCGCGTCATGCACCACTTGCCAGATCCAAAGGCTGAGTTTGCAGAGATTGCACGTTCACTGTCCGACGATGGTTTTGCAATTATCGAAGTTGCTAACTATGCTCATGGTCGCAACCGTATCAAGCACATTTTGAAGGGCAAGAAATTGCCAACCGAACCAGTTGACATTCGTTCTGCTGAACACCGCAACAAAGAAGAGATCGCGTTTGTGAACCATAACCCACAGACTGTTATCAAGCAGCTAGCACATGCTGGTCTGAAAGTTGATCGTATCCTGTCGGTTTCTAACTTGCGCAGCCCTGGCCTCAAGAAGGTTATGCCTAAGAAGGTTATGCTGGCTATCGAAGGCATTTTGCAGCCAACACTGGCTAATAGCTTCTTTGGCCCGAGCGTCTTCTTTATGGTTCGCAAAGCAAAATAGTAGCTTTTTAGTGAGGGTAACAGGTATACTCGCGGGTTGTTGCTCGCGAGTATACTAATACAGAGGTATGGAACGGGATATTACGGATATTAAGGGGGTCGGACCAGAGATGGCAAAGAAGTTTGCCATTCTTGGCGTGCACTCCGTTACCGATCTTATCGAGAACTTTCCCCGACGATATGAAGACTATTCCAACGTAACGCCAATTCATGATATCGAACCGGGCGCAATTACGATTGAGGCAACCATTACGCAGGCAAAAGGCCGTTATGTTCGTCGAGGCATGCATATTACCGAGGCGACGGCCACCGACGGTACCGATTCGGTACGACTGGTGTGGTTTAATCAACCCTACCGAGCTAATGCTCTCAAGCCCGGCGAGCAGTACTTTATTTCTGGCAACTACGAATTAAGTCGTAGCCGATTTGCAGTGATGAATCCAAGTGTCGAGCTGGTGAGCGGTTTTCCGGTTAATACAGCACGTATTATTCCGGTGTATCGCGAAACGAAGGGCATTACGAGCAATCAGATTCGCAAGGCGGTTCGTGAGGTTATTCAGGAAAGTACTGCGTTGGCCGAAACGCTGCCGGCCTGGTTGATTGCCGAGCAGAAACTGATAGATCGCGCTACTGCGCTCAAGACGATGCATTTTCCGGAGAACAACCGGGCGCTCGACGCCGCTCGCTTGCGATTAGGGTTCGAAGAAGTGTTTGCGCTCACGCTCGCTGCGTTGCTCAACAAGCGTGAGCTGTTGCAGGATGAGAGCGTGTCCATTCCGTTTGACGATAGGCTAGCGAAAGAGTTTGTGAGTCATTTGCCATTTGTATTGACCGATGCCCAGCGAAAGGTGGTCTTCCAGATTTATCAGGACATGGAAAAGACACAGCCGATGAACCGTCTTATCGAAGGTGATGTTGGCTCTGGTAAAACGGTTGTTGCCACCATGGCGGCGCTGATGCCGATTGCCGAAGGTTTCCAGGTGGCTCTAATGGCACCAACAGAACTTTTGGCCCGCCAACATGCCGAAACGGTCTATTCGCTGCTAGAACCACTTGGTATGCACGACAAAGTCGCGTTGCTGGTGGGCGGCATGACGGCTAGCGAAAAACAAATAGCCTATGACCGTATTGCCGATGGCACCGCGCAATTTATCATCGGAACCCATGCGATTATCCAAGAAAAGGTTGATATGCATAAGCTGGGTCTGGTGGTTATTGACGAGCAACATCGCTTTGGCGTAGAGCAACGCAAAAAACTTATGGCCAAAGCCGGACATATGCCACATTTGCTGAGCCTGACGGCAACGCCAATTCCACGAAGTCTGGCACTGACCTTGTACGGAGAGCTGGATATATCGATTATTGACGTCAAGCCAGCTGGTCGCCAGCCTATTATTACTGAAATCTGTTCTCCTAACTCACGTAAGCAGCTCTATGAGTCTATCGAGAAAGAGTTGACGGCGGGTCGCCAAATGTTTGTTGTGTGTCCACTGATCAGTGAGTCGAGTATGCTCGATGCCAATGCAGCCGAGACCGTCTATGAAGAAATGAAGACACGGGACTTTAAGAAGTGGCGGGTTGGGCTGCTGCACGGTAAAATGAAGCCGCAGGAAAAGAACGATGTCATGGAGCAATTCAGTCGACATGAGATTGATATTTTGGTGTCAACAACCGTTATTGAAGTGGGCGTTGACGTGCCAAATGCCAGCGTCATGTTGTTGGAAGCCGCGGATCGATTTGGCCTGGCCCAAATTCACCAGCTGCGTGGCCGCGTTGGCCGCGGTCAACATCAGGGCTACTGTTATCTGATGATGAGTGATTCTAAGGCACCACCCAAACGCCTCGAAGCCCTGGCTCGATCCAATGACGGCTTTAAGCTTGCGGAGCTAGACTTGGAATTACGGGGCCCCGGTGCCATTTATGGCACCATGCAACACGGTCAGCTTGACCTGCGGGTTGCCAAGCTGAGCGATACGCATTTGATCGCTGCCGCTCGCAATGCAGCGCAGGAATATATTGATCGAGGCGAAGATCTGGTACAATATACAGAGTTATACGAGCGCGTGCGTCAATTGCGCGCCGTCACAAATTTGAATTAAACACATGTATTCAGGAACAACACTGACTCCACTGTCGGGCCGCGTACTTGGGGCCCATCAGAAGATAGACCGTTTAGCTCGTACTGCGCTCGGCAAAGTATTGGCTACGCACGCTACCTTTCCGTCCAAGAAAGCTATTCTTCATTTTGAAGGTGTTAACGGCCCGGACGCCCTCAAGCGCAAAAGCCCTGCTCGAGACGAGCCGTGGCATTACTATGCGCCATTCGATGAAGAAGACACGCAGTTGCTGGATATTATTGATGATCACTACAAGCTTTTGGTGGTTGCGTTACGTGGCAAAGACGAAGTACGAGCATCATTCGAGGCTGCGTGGCTGGCTCACGCTATTGTCGATGGCTTAACACCGGCACACCATTATCCGTACGAGGCTGAGCTAACTGAACTTCGTGGTGGGCAGGGTATCGAGAGCCGCACTACTATCAAGCAGAAGCTGCTGATGCCGGGTGATACACGTAGACAGCAGGTGTTTAACAACTGGCGCATGTGGGGACCGAAGGGTCTGCTGACGACTCACGGACTGTTTGAATGGGGTATTGCGGCAATCATCGCACCACTATCTGCCCGTAATACGCACATCGAACTTAAACAGGGCGATCTGGACGAACTAAAAGAGCACGGCATCCTGGAACTTTTCAAACGAAAAGCTAAAGAAGTCGCCGCGCTTGACATGTACGACTACTATTACAAACATGGCTGGACACCGCAGCTTGCTCGACAGACTCGTAAGATATTAGCGCCTAAAATCGTGCAAATGGTCACCTTGGCTTGGTATGCAGCGGCGCTTGAAGCTGGCATACAGCCACGCAAACGAAAGGCATCGTAATGCGGATTATTGCCGGTGAGCTTGGCGGACGTACGTTTGAATCTCCTCATGGCCATCGCACGCATCCCATGAGCGATAAGATTCGCGGCGCTTTGTTTAACACCCTTGGTGATATTGATGGTCTCACGGTGCTCGATGCATTTGCCGGCAGTGGTGCTCTTTGTTTTGAAGCCATTAGTCGCGGTGCTCGTTCGGCTGTAGCTGTCGAGCAGGACCGTCTGGCGCAACGGACGATTGACGAAAACATTCGCGCACTCAAGTTGCAGCGCTCAGTAAAACTTATTAAAGCCTCGGCAGGTGCCTGGCTGCAAACTACCGAGGAAACACCTCGGTATGATCTGGTCATTCTCGATCCACCGTATGATGACACGCAACTTAACCTGCTACAACGGCTGGTAACGACCGTTAAGCCAGATGGCCTGGTGGTACTGTCATGGCCGGGCGACCAGGACGCTCCGGCGTTCGAATCCTTGGAAGAAATTAAGCGCCGCTCATATGGCGACGCTCAATTGATCTTTTACCGACCTGCGTAGATCGTATCGGCTACAGGACTTCTTTGAGTGAGTCAGCTGGACTGACTTCTGCTTTGGCTGCATCGCCAATTTCTTTAAAGCGGTGTGCTGGTGCGCAAGCGTACAGAACTTGTGGAATCCACATAACGTAGTTAAGCCCTGGAATGGCCGAGAGTAAGAATAGTAAGCTCTCAACGCCAACCAAACCCCACATTGGAGACTTGTATGTAATAGAATCGGCAGCGCTTTGACGCAATGCTTGCATAACGTGCATATCGCGGCCAACGACGTAGTATGGCGCCAGCAAGTAACGGCGGTAGGCAAAGAAGAATGGCACAACCAATGCGATCAGCGCGGCCATGAAAATAAGTGACTGCAAGATAGAAACACCAATAAAACGCCAGAAGTATCGGAGACCTTCTTTAAAAGCGGGCCATGCCTTGGCTTTTTCGCCGTTTGCGCCCTTGATCTGAAGGATCAGATAGCCCGGACTAACGAGCAGTGAGAGAATACCGCCAACCGTTGCAATGAGCACGCCGATAGAGCCGCTGGCTCCCTCAATAACGACCTCTCTAGTTGTATCGTTGGTTGAGCTGCCTGCCATGAGCATAACCATGCCGATGGCCACTAAGAGAAATGGCACAAATCCAAGTGCGACGAATGACCAGAAATTAAGTTTAAGAATATTGATGCTGGGCTTGAACAGATCAAATGCTCCAATAAATGGTGGCTTTTGATCGACAGCTGCTGTATTTGTATCCATAGTGTCCCCAAGTGTTAGACTGTTATGCTTAACACTATCTTAAAGTGTCATCTAAAAGTCAATGACAAATTAGACGTACTGCTGTATACTACCTCTCATCCAACCACAACCACGGGGATGTGGTGGAATTGGTAGACACGCATGCCTTAGGAGCATGTGCCGCAAGGCGTGAAGGTTCAAGTCCTTTCATCCCCACCAATAAAGGAACCGACTACTCGTCGGTTTTTTTATTGGTGGTGGGTAATACATGCGAAGCATGTCTATTTGGCACCAATAACACAAACGATCCTTCTATTGAAGCAAGTCCTTTCATGATGAATGCTATATGCGAAGCATTTTCCTCTTCCTCCCCACCAATTAATATGCTATTTTATGTACAATATAAAATTTCGCATACATGTCAGAGCAGTCGCCAATCGGTCCTATATATGACTTCTCTTCCGAAGATTACTGGAGAGCGGTGGATAGTGTGGGGCAAGAATCGGGGCATGCCTATGCGGAATCAGCCCCCCAAAGCTCTGGTCGTGATATGGCGCGTGTGCGCCGAGGGCCAGATTCAGCAACCGTTCTACGCGGTTTGCCAGCTGCACTAAGAGGAGACGTACCATCGGAGCGCGTCTCCTCTTTTGCTATGGAGCCACGCACTGCTACGGTTCCAGTTACTGCCGCGCAGGCAATCATCCGAATGGCCCAAGGTCCTTTGCGGCCACCGGGGCTAGGCGAAGGTATGTAATATAAGGGGAACAGATATGGCAGAGGGTTTAAGAACAACAGACACCGTTTGGGATGAAGCTTATTGGGCTGGTGTAGAGGCAGAAAGTAGCGGTGTTAATGCAAAGATAGCCGAACGACTTAGCGCGGCTGATCGTGCGACATTGCCAAGTGTTTCAATGACGCCCCATTATAGCTATCGCTCTAGCGATGGTGAACTCGACGAAGTTGGTCGATTACGCCCAGTGGCACGAGCATCAACGCGTGAGGCTTCGATAGGAGTAGACGATTTGGTAGAACCGGGCGAAATTGTCAGTGTTCGGGTGATTGGTACGGTATCACTGGCACCGGAGTTCTCTGACCCAGACGGGCTGCCTAACTACTACGACTGAGAAGCGCAACCTGATTACCGGGAGCGCCCTGAATGCGGTATGCTTAAGTATAGATGAAATATATCCTGTACATTCCGGGCCTTGGCGATCATAACCTGCTTGGCCAGCGCTGGGCACTGTGGTTATGGCGCCGTCCCGGTCTGCGCACCGAAATCTGTCAGATGAACTGGAACGACAAGCAGCCGTTCGAGCCAAAACTACAAAAGATCCTTAATCGAATTGATGCGTTAACAGCCCAGGGTCATGCCGTATCGCTGGTGGGTGTTAGCGCCGGTGCCAATGCTGCGGTACATGCCTTTGCGCGCCGGTCTGAGAAAGTCGCCAAGCTAGTGCTGATTTGCGGTGCCATTCAGCACCCCGAGGAAGTCGGTGAGCATACTAAGCGAGAGAACCCAGCCTTTTGGGAATCAATGCTGGCACTCCACGACGGTATACTCGACAAACTAACAGATAGCGAACGTCGCAAAATCGTGTCATTCATTCCGCATTCCGACAACGTCGTAAATCCCAAGAATATGCGCATCGACGGCAGTAGCTATGAATCACTGCCCACACACGGGCACGCGCAAAGCATCGCCTATGCCATCACTGTTGCGGCGAGCCGTGTTATCAAGAGGACTTACTAGACAATCTTTTGATATTTTCTGAACCAAAATTGTGGTATAATATTCTTAATGATTACACGAGCAATCCATCATAGTCATATTCTGCCGGCATAATACGGTTGCTTCGTCACATTCTTAGGACATAAAAGCGCTGTGTTATCCCGGCGCTTTTTACGTTAAAAACCGCTAAAGGGTAGTACTGGCCCGAAAATACAGTAAAATAGGAATGACATGAAATTATCGACACAACCGTATAAAGGGGCTCGCGACTTTTACCCCGAAGACAAGCGAATTCAGAAATACATGTTCAACATCATGCGCAAAGTTGTTGAACGCTATGGCTATGAAGAATACGATGCACCAATCCTGGAGCCAATCGAAATGTATCTGGCCAAGTCGGGTGAAGAGATCGTCCACGAGCAAACCTATGTCTTTGAAGACCGCGGTGGCCGTGCGGTAACTATTCGCCCGGAAATGACCCCAACCGTATCGCGTATGGTGGCTGCAAAGCGCCAAGAGCTGGCATATCCGTTGCGCTGGTACTCGATCCCGAACTTGTGGCGCTATGAGCGTCCACAGCGTGGTCGTCTACGCGAACACTGGCAGCTCAACGTTGACTTGTTTGGCGTTGGTGATCGTACTGCCGAAGCCGAGCTGGTTATGACTGCCGACGCTATCCTGAAGGAATTTGGTGCTACGCACGACATGTACAGCATCAAACTAAACAGCCGTAAGCTGATTGACTTTATTCTGCACGGCTACCTGGGCCTTAACGAAACACAAGCCCATACTGTTATTAAGCTGATCGACCGCATGCACAAGATGCCTGCCGAGACCTTTGCCGCCGAGGCTGACGCTATCTTTACGCCAACCCAGCGTGAAGCTGGCTCAAGCAACAAGTTACTGGGACTGCTAAAGATCAAGCAGATTGAGCACCTGCCAGAAGTTATTCGAAAGCACCACGCCATCGAAGAACTAAAGGAGCTGATGGCTATTCTCGAGGACAATCGCGTGACAAACGCCGTCTTTGACATCACCCTGATGCGTGGCTTTGACTACTACACTGACATTGTCTTTGAAGTGTTCGACAAGAGCCCAGACAACAACCGTTCGATGTTCGGTGGTGGGCGCTACGATGGCCTCGTCGGCCTGTTTGGTGTCGAGCCGGTGCCAACCGTTGGATTCGGCATGGGCGACGTAACACTACAGAACTTCCTCGAAGCACACGACTTGCTGCCAAAGCTTCGTCCCGAGACTGATGTCTACGTCATTTTGATCGGTGACGTCTACAAAGACGCTCAGCGTGTCATTACCGAACTCCGTACCATGGGTGCCAATGTCGCCGTTGATACCACTGGTCGCAAGCCTGACAAACAGATTAAAACTGCCGTTAAAAAAGGCGTTCACTACGCGATGTTTATTGGTGAAAAAGAGATCAAGGACGAACAGTTTGTTGTTCGCAACCTGAACACTGGCGTCGAAGAGCGTCATGGTGCTGCTCGCATTGTCAGTATCGTCAAAGATTATCGCGACGAAGACCTCGAATAGCCATTGACCTGCGCCGACCGCATATAACGAAATGAACCAGCCTAGATGTTTCACATACGGCCTCTGATTTGTTATATACGATCTTCACGATACCTGCGCTAGGCAAGAGAGGCCTAATCTGTTACAGTAGGTAACTATGCAAGTGACTCAAAAAAATCTATCAGACACCAACGTGCAACTGACCATTGTTGCTGACGCAGAAATGCTGAAGGCAGCAAAGGAAGAAGCACTTAAGCACATCGCTAAAGGCGCCAAACTTCAGGGCTTCCGCCAGGGTAAAGCTCCATTAGCTCTTATCGAAAAGAATGCAGATCCTGCAACCTTGCAGACTGAATTCCTCGACTTGGCCATGAACAAGCTCTACGTTGCAGCTTTGGATGACAACAAGCTTCGCCCTGTTGCGCAGCCAAAAGTAAACGTTAAAAAGTTTGTACCCTTTGACACCCTCGAACTCGAGATCGAAGTTGAAGTTGTTGGCGAAGTAAAGCTGGCTGACTACAAGAAGATCAAGCTCGAAAAGCCTGCCGTAAAGGTATCTGCCAAGGAAGTTGACGAAGTTATCGAAAACCTCCGTACTCGTGAGTCTGAAAAGGTTGACGTAACTCGTGCCGCCAAAGATGGCGACGAAGTAACCTTGGACTTCAAGGGTATCGACACCAAGACCAAAGAAGCCATTCAGGGCGCTGACGGCAAGGACTACCCATTGGTTCTGGGCAGCAACACCTTTATCCCTGGCTTCGAACCAGAAGTTATCGGCCTCAAGGCTGGTGAGGAAAAGACGTTTGATATCACGTTCCCTAAGGACTACCAGGTTGCTGCACTGCAGAGCCGCGGTGTAACCTTTACGATCACCATCAAGAACGTTAAAGAAGTACAGTTGCCAAAGGTTGACGAAGCATTCATCGAAAAGGTTGGTCCATTTAAGACCGTCGATGAACTGAAGGCTGACATCAAGAAACAGCTCGAGAGCGAAAAGGAATACCAGAACGACCGCGACTTTAACGACAAGCTGATCTTGCAGCTCGCCAAGGAATCAACGGTTGCCATTCCTAAGGTATTGGTTGAAGAACAGATCGACCGTATCGAAAACGAAGAAAAGCAAAACATCATGTACCGCGGCCAGACTTGGCAGGAACACCTCGAAGCTGAGGGCGTCACCGAAGAAGAGCACCGCGAACGCATGCGTGAAGACGCTGAACTTCGCGTCAAGGCTGGTTTGGTGCTTTCTGAAGTAGCTGAAGCTGAAAAGATTGTCGTTACTCCAGAAGAACTCGAAATCCGCATGCAGCTCTTGAAGGGCCAATACCCAGATCCACAGATGCAGGCTGAACTCGAAAAGCCAGAAGCTCGTCGCGACATCGCGTCACGCTTGCTCAGCGAAAAGACTATCGCTAAGCTTCGCGATTACGCAACAGCTGCCAAGCCTGCTGCCGCTAAGAAGCCAGCAGCCAAGAAGACTACTAAATAGTCTCATCGGATTGCTTGATCTAAACAGAGCCCTCGGGCTCTGTTTTTCTTTGTGTCATCATCAAGCCTTCGGGTATGGTGTTGCAAAATCTTGGAAAGCGGGACACGCTTTCAGATTTTCAAACCATACCACTACGGCTGCGATACCCTATACCTAATAACACCCTCTGTCTATCGTCAGGCGTATACTATTTACTGGAGGCACCTATGGCCAAAAAATATCTTAGAAAAGTAAACCGTTCAGACCGAAAACATCCTATAATTAACTCCACTGTTACGCCTATGATCGTAGGCGCTGAGCAAACAGAATCGTATCATTGTCCTTCATGTGATGCTGAACTGATAAGAGGGTGTAGTATAGAACGTGTATGTAACATCCGAGTTAAGTGTCCTAATTGTGGTAGGTTGCGAATTACGTGGCGTGTAGCTAGAGGTATACCTATCGGACTGGGTAAGCAGAGTATAGTTCTTCTTCGTGGTAAGTATAACTGCAGCGAGCCCATTAAATTGGAGAACTCTCAAGATCTCTCGTTGCTTAGCGGAGGTCTCGTGAAGAGACGTGAAAGGGAACTCGGTCGTGATAGAGTTTCTGAACCACATGAGCTTGATATGCTGAGCATACAAGCGACGTTAGATAAGCTGCGGCTATATTTTGGCAAAAATTTAGGTGCAATCAGGCATCCACAATTCCGTGATGCAATTAAAGCAATTGAAGCGGCTATAAAAGATAAAACCACTAACGACCGTATCATTTTGAAGGACAGGCATGTTGCAGAATTATATATCGTCAGCGGCGTTATAGACCGCTGGCGTAAATCACCTTATTTCAAGAGACTCATTGCTGAGTACAAGACTGATTACATACATGCAAGCGGTCTAGCAGCAGCTGCAGGGAATATTATTGATCAGGGTAATGATCTTGAGATAGCTGAAGAAATTCAAGAACGACGTAGGCCGGATCTTATATTAGCTCCAACATGGAATAGCCGGGTGTCTACTGAGATTAAAGCGCCCGAGAGACTTAGGAGTGAATTACCTTTGACGGCTGAGGAAGCTAGAAGGGTGGTTGCTAGTGCTTTTAAGAGCGCTGGTACGCAAAGCGGTGGTCAGCTCTCACCTGACAATCCGGGCATGTTAATAATTGGCTCTTTTTACCTTAGTGAGAATAGCCTTCTATTGCTCACTCAGGCTGCTGAAAATGACTTCAGGCGAACGAGTGGCAGCCGAACCCATATATCAGGGGTTATTTTTATGAATATAGGTGCGCAAGTGGCACATCATTTAGATGGCTCTATTAACGGTATTCAACCGATGCTGAAAGTTAAGACAATACATAATCCTGAATATGATCAAAGCCACTTGGCTCGACTCGTAAGCCAAAACTAAAGATTGTTGCGGGTGACGGGAGGCGGGGCAACTCCCACCATGCGCGGAGCGAATAGCGAGCACATGGATGGGGTGGACCGACCGGCAGGACCCGTAAGGTCGAAGTTGCACGGATACTGAAGACTTACAAATATCAATAGAAGATTCCTATTAGCACTCTTGACGTGAGAGTGCTAGTTTTCTATCATAGATATAGAACGTTTTAGACAGAGGAGTAATACAATGCCACTAGTTCCTACAGTTATCGAATCGGATGGTCGCATCGAGCGCGCCTATGACATTTATAGCCGTCTATTAAAAGACCGCATCGTCTTTTTGGGCGAAGACGTAAACCCACATACTGCTAACCTCATTGTAGCTCAGCTGCTATTCTTGCAGGCAGAAGATCCAAAGAAGGACATCTACTTCTACATCAACAGCCCTGGTGGCCATGTCTATGACGCTCTGGCTATCTATGACACGATGCAGTTTATCACCAATGATGTACAGACTGTTGGCATCGGCATGCAGGCCTCTGCGGCCTCATTCCTGCTCAGTTCGGGTACGCCTGGCAAGCGCTTTGTATTGCCAAACTCAACAGTGATGATTCACCAGCCATCAAGTGGCACTCGTGGTAAGGTGACTGACCAAGAAATTGACCTAAAGGAATCGTTGCGCCTCAAGCACTTGCTGCGCGACATTATGGCGAAGCACACTGGCCAAAAGATAGAGCGTATCCACGAAGACATGGAACGCGATCGCTGGTTCTCGGCCGAAGAAGCAGTAAAGTACGGTCTTGCTGACAAGATCATTACAACTCCTCCAAAGCAGAGTAAGTAGAAATACATATACACACCTATTGCGTATATCGCTTGCGCTTAGTATAACTAATGCATGACATCATTCGAATATGCATTCCAAGACCCTAACGATCCTTTGATTGTTGATCCGTTTGAGTATGGTAATACAGGTGAGCATGCGTTGGCTGTGCGCGTGATACCACCGGCGCTAGCACACACGGCTGCTGCAGACATGCTTCGTGTACGGACAGCAATCTTACAAGAAGTAGAAGCACCAAAGGATGTGTTAGCTCGATATGACCCGGCTACTGAGACAGTTAGTCAAATTGGGTATATTACTAAGGCAGAACCCGGTACGCAGTATTTAAGTGCCGTGGTTGGCTCACGCGAACATATTCAAAAGCTGACCGAAAAAGATGCTCAGGGCCTGCCATTGTATGCGGCGCATACACCAATTGAGATTGATCCTGAGCTTCCCCCAGATGTTAAGGAGTATCTTCGCCAGCAGGTAGAGGAGCGACAGGCTAAAGAACATAGTGTTGAGCAGTATCTCCAGACTATTGGACTTGCTAAGCTGGCACAGGATGAAGACGGCGTGCGCATTGAGGCACTCGATGTACACCCAGGCTACAGGCGGTTGGCGGTTGGCTCGTTACTGCTCTATAAGGGCTTTGGCGCATACGGCAACCATGCCGGTGTACGGCCACGACCGGCAGAACCCGAGGTGCAGTTCTTTGGGCTAAATGACCCAATGGAAGAGAGCGGACCGCTGCTTGTGCAGGCTGCCATCCCGAAGCTTGACCAGCAGTTGCCGGCAATGATGCATGGTATTGGCATGGGTCACGATGGCTATGAATATATTGGTGAGTTGCGAGGGGTGCAGGAAGTGCTGCATACCAAACTTGTAGATCGTGGCTTAATAGAAGCTCCAGAATCAGAAAATTCTTGACATTTGACCCCTAAATATCCATAATCTTACATTAAGAAGTAGTGTAAGTTCTGATAGCTATGGGTCTTGTTGAGACACTCATCGCCAAAAACTCAGACTTAGGGAACCTTCGCGCGCAAAATTAACAGACTAATTAGTACACTCTATTCCAGTGGGATAGGGGCTCTTTTTGTCTTTGTCAAAAGTCAGAAGGAGTTAAACATGAAGGGGATTGTGGTAACGCATGGCTAAAGGTAGCAAGACCGTAGCTGACGACGGCGTTCGCGTGTATTTCACGCAGCGCGACGATGCTGTCCAACTGGACGACCTCGGTGGTCACCAGAACAAATCATTCCAGTGGTTTATTAATGAAGGCTTGGGTGAGCTTCTCGCCGAAGTCAGTCCAATCGAGGACTACACTGGCACTAAACTTTCTTTGCGTTTCAAGGGCTATCACTTTGAAGATCCAAAGATGACCGAAATGGAAGCACGTGAGAACAACGTTTCTTACGAGGCTCCATTAAAGGCGGTCGTAGAACTGACCAACAAAGTTACCGGCGAAGTTAAAGAGCAGGAAATCTACCTCGGTGATTACCCAGCTATGACCAAGCGCGGTACATTTGTGATTAACGGTGCAGAACGCGTTGTTGTATCACAGTTGATCCGTTCAAGCGGTGTATTCTTCACCTCTGACTTGCACGGCACAACCAACCTCTACGGTGCCAAGGTTATCCCTGGCCGTGGTGCGTGGCTTGAATTTGAGACCGCTGCAAACGGCGCTCTTTACGTTAAGATCGACCGCAAGCGCAAGATCCCAGTAACAACCTTGCTTCGTGCGCTCGGTATGACCGAAACTGCCATGAAGGAAGCATTTAAGAACGTTGACACTGGTGCAAGCAGTCACCTGCAGGCAACGCTTGATAAAGACACCACTCGTGGTCAGAGCGACGCACTGATTGAAGTGTACCGCCGTTTGCGCCCAGGTGATCTTGCCACCGTCGACAACGCCAAGAGCTTGGTTGAGAACATGTTCTACAACTTCAAGCGCTTTGACTTTAGCCGCGTTGGTCGTTACAAGATCAACAAGCGTTTGAACCTTGACGTGCCAAACACTACTGAAAACCGCGTTATGCGCCTTGAAGACCTCACCGCAATTGTGGCTGAGCTTATTCGTCTCAACAATACCCAAGAACCTGCCGACGACATCGACTCACTGGCTAACCGCCGCGTGAAATTGGTAGGTGAATTGGTACAACGCCAATTCCGCATTGGTTTGCTCCGCATGGAACGCAACACCAAAGACCGCATGTCTATGAGCGAAATCGAATCAGTAACTCCTGGTCAGCTTATCAACGCTCGTCCTATTGTTGCTGCTGTTCGTGAATTCTTCGCTTCAAGCCAGCTGTCACAGTTCATGGACCAGATTAACCCACTTTCAGAATTGGCACACAAGCGCCGCTTGAGCTCAATGGGTCCTGGTGGTTTGAGCCGTGAACGCGCCGGTCTTGACGTTCGCGACGCGCACGCTACTCACTATGGTCGTATCTGTGCCGTAGAAACTCCAGAAGGTGCCAACATTGGTTTGGTATTGAACCTGGCTAACTACGCTCGCATTAACGACTACGGCTTTATCGAATCCCCATACCGCAAGGTTGTGAACGGTAAAGTTACCAACGAAGTTGTCTACCTCGACGCTTTCGAAGAAGAAAACGCTGTTATCGCTGGTGCTGGTACTGAATTGAACGCCGATGGCTCATTCGTACACGACCGTGTGAGCGCTCGTATGCGTTTGAAGTCTGCTGAAGCTGACGCTGACGACATCACACACATGGACGCCGCTTTGAACCAGATTATCGGTTCATCTGCCGGTTTGATTCCATTTATCGAAAAGAACTACGTGTACCGCTCGCTCATGGGTAGTAACCAGCAACGTCAGGCTGTACCACTCATCCAGCCAAAGGCTCCTATTGTTGGTACTGGTCTTGAACAGGCTGCTGCGCGTAACACTGGTCAGGTTATCCTGGCTGAAGCCGATGGTGAAGTCACCAAGGCTGCCGGTGATCAAGTAACTGTTAAATATGCTGAAGGCACCGTTTCATACGAGCCACAGCACTTCATCCGTTCTAACGAAGGTACCAGCATCAACCAGAAGGTTGTTGTAAAGACTGGTGACAAAGTTAAGCAAGGCGACGTTCTTGTTGAAGGTATGTCAATCCAGGGTGGTGAATTGGCACTTGGTAAAGACCTCATCGCGGCATTCATGCCATGGAGTGGTTACAACTTCGAAGACGCCATCATCATTAGCCGCAAGTTGGTTGAAGATGACACCTTGACCTCTGTTCATATCGTTGACTTCATGATCGAAGTCCGCGAAACCAAGCTGGGACCAGAAATTGTTACTCGTGACATTCCAAACGTATCAGAAGACGCACTGCGTCACCTTGATGACGATGGTATCGTCCGCATTGGTGCCGAAGTGCACCCTGGTGACATCCTTGTTGGTAAGATTACCCCTAAGGGTGAGCAGGAACTTTCAAGCGAAGAACGCTTGCTTCGCGCTATCTTCGGTGAAAAGGCCAAGGAAGTACGTGATACTTCACAGCGTATGTCAAACGGTAAGCACGGTAAAGTCGTTGGCGTTAAGGTCTTCTCACGTGAGAACGGCCACGAACTCAAGGCTGGTGTACTGATGCAGATCCAGGTCTTTGTTGCTCAGATGCGCAAGATCTCTGTTGGTGACAAGTTGGGTGGTCGTCACGGTAACAAGGGTGTTATCGCTCGTATCCTCCCTGTTGAAGACATGCCATTTATGGAAGATGGTACTCCAGTGGACATCATTTTGAACCCACTTGGTGTGCCTTCTCGTATGAACCTTGGTCAGCTCTTTGAAACACACCTTGGTATGGCGGCACGCGCACTTGGTTTGCACGTTGCAAGTCCATCATTTAACGGTGTCCCAGTTGAAAAGATCCAGGAACTCCTGGGCAAGGCTGGTTACCCTGAAGACGGTAAGCAGCAGCTCTTCGACGGCCGCACCGGTGAAGCATTCAAGGAACGTACTACCGTTGGTAGCATGTACATGATCAAGCTGAACCACATGGTTGCCGACAAGATCCACGCTCGTTCTACTGGTCCTTACACAATGGTTACACAACAGCCATTGGGCGGTAAGGCACAAAATGGTGGTCAGCGCTTTGGTGAAATGGAGGTTTGGGCTCTCGAAGCATATGGTGCAGCTGCAACCTTGCAGGAAATGCTCACCATTAAGTCTGACGACGTCTATGGTCGTTCAAAGGCTTACGAATCAATTATCAAGAAGACTGAAATTGTTGGTCCTAAGGTACCTGAATCATTCAACGTGCTTGTTAAGGAACTCCAGGGTCTTGGTTTGAAGGTTGACCTCGTACAGTCTGACCAGGTTGTTGATGCCGAACACGTTTTGGCAACCAACGTTCGCGAAGAAGGTGAAAACCAATCTCAAGTAAGTGTTCCAGCCCCTCTGGCTTCTGACGTTGACGTAACCGAAAACGCCGAAGTTGATGAGTACATGGTAATGGAAGATGTCAGCGACGACATGGCTGGCGTTGTAGCAAGCACAGACGACGACACTACTGACGACAACGATGAAAACAATGAGGAGGTGGCGTAATGCGACGATACAGCTCTAGTATGAGCATCTCAGTCTTTGACGCAGTTCGCTTGGCCGTTGCAAATGCTTCAGACATTCTTGACTGGAGCCACGGTGAAGTAACAAAGCCAGAGACGATTAACTATCGTACACAAAAACCAGAACGTGATGGTTTGTTCTGTGAACGTATCTTTGGTCCAGTAAAGGACATCAACCCCCACGACGCAAAATATAAAGGTGTCCGCTCTCGCGAGGCTGCCGTCGACAAGAACGGCGAGCTCGTAACCAAGAGCATTGTTCGCCGTGAACGCATGGGTCATATCTCTTTGGCTGTGCCAGTAGCACACATTTGGTTCCTTCGCGGTACTCCATCTGCAATTGGTTTGCTGTTGGGTGTTACAGTGAAAAACCTCGAACGCGTTGCATACTTTGCAAGCTACATCATCAAGAGTGTTAATGTAGAAAAGCGCGATCAAATGCGTACCGATAAAGAAGCTGAATTTGCTGCTGCAAAACAAGCTATCAAGATTCGTTACGAAAAAGAAGCTGAAGCTGATGGTTCGAACATGAAGGCGTTGGCCGAAATGCAGACCAAAGAATTGGCTGAAGTTGATAAAGACTTTGAAATCTTTAAGGCTCAAGTCGACAGTCTTGAAAAACTTGCCCTTATCGGTGAAGTTGAATACCGCAACCTGCCAGATGACCTCCGTGAACTTATCACTGTTGGCATGGGTGGTGCTGCGCTCAAGGACTTGCTTGACGAAATTGACCTATCAGAACTGATTGCTCAGTTGACTGCTGAATCAGAAGAAGCTAAGGGTCAGCGCAAGAAGAAGCTTATGAAGCGTCTTCGCTTGCTGGAAAGCATGCAGCGTGCTGGTATTGAGCCAGGCTCGATGTGTGTTTCTGTATTGCCAGTGATCCCACCAGACCTACGCCCAATGGTGCAGCTGACCGGTGGTCGCTTTGCAACCTCAGACCTTAACGACCTCTACCGTCGTGTGATCAACCGTAACAACCGCCTCAAGAAGCTGATCGAGTTGAACGCTCCAGAAGTTATCCGCCGCAACGAGCAGCGTATGCTCCAGGAAGCTGTTGACGCTTTGATCGACAACAACAGCGCTCGCTCAGGCCGTGCTGTCGCTGCCACTGGTCAACGCCGCCGCCTGAAGAGCCTGTCTGACATGCTCAAGGGTAAGCAGGGTCGTTTCCGCCAGAACCTTCTTGGTAAGCGTGTTGACTACTCTGGTCGTTCAGTAATTGTTGCTGGTCCAGAGCTCAAGATCAACCAGTGTGGTTTGCCTAAAATGATGGCACTTGAACTCTTCAAGCCATTCGTTATTGGTGAATTGATCGCTCGTGAGCAGGCTCACAACATCCGTTCAGCCACTCGTATGATCGAAACTGGCGAAACTGCAGTATGGGACGCTCTCGACGAAGTGATTAAGGGCAAGTACGTTCTTTTGAACCGTGCTCCATCATTGCACCGTCTGTCAATCCAGGCTTTCCAGCCAGTATTGATCGAAGGTCGCGCTATTCAGTTGCACCCATTAGTCTGTAAGGGTTTCAACGCCGACTTCGATGGTGACCAGATGGCCGTTCACTTGCCACTGTCTGACGAAGCTCAGGCCGAAGCAAAGAACATCATGGCTGCCAACATGAACTTGTTGAAGCCAGCCGACGGTACGCCGATTCTGCACATTGAGCAGGATATGGTTCTCGGTTGTTACTACCTTACCTATGACCGCCCAGGCATGGACAAGACTCCTCGTGCATTTGTTAGTCTCGACGAAGCCCTGATGGCTCTCGACGCTGGCAGCATTAAGCTCCAGACTTACGTTCGCTTGCCATTCCGCGGTGAAGTCCGCGAAACCACTCTTGGACGTGTCTTGTTTAACGAAACCTTCCCAGAAGACTTCGCATTCCAGGACGAACCAATGACCAAGAAGAAGTTACAGAAGGTTATGGCCGCCATCTACCAGAAATATGGTCAGGCTACAACTGCTGAAATCGCTGACGAACTGAAAGACCTCGGCTTTAACTACGCTACCCAGTCTGGTATCTCGATGGGTATGGGTGACTTCAGTGACATCGACGGCATGGAAGCTGCGATTAACGAAGGTGAAGAACGTGGTGCTGCAATCTCTGAACAGTACGAAGAAGGTTTCATTACCGAAGAGGAACGCTACCGCTTGACCGTTGAAAACTGGACCAAGATCGACAACCGCGTGCAGGAACTCCTTGCAGAGCAGATGGTCGGCCAGGACAGCTCAATGGCTATCGCAATCACCTCTGGTGCTCGTGGTAACATCTCTCAGATGAAGATGTGTGTTGGTATGCTTGGTGTGTTCTCTGATGCTTCAGGTCACGCAATCGAGCTGCCAATCAAGTCTGGCTACATCGAAGGTTTGAACCCACTCGAATACTTTACCGGTACTCGTGGTACCCGTAAGGCGTTGATCGACATCGCGTTGAAGACTGCTGACGCAGGTTACTTGACCCGTCGTTTGGTCGACGTTTCACAAGACGTCTTTACAATCGAAGCTGACGACTCAGAAGACCTGGACCCAGGTTTCACTATGCTTCGTTCAGACGCAAATGAAATCGGCGTTACCTACGCTTCACGTCTCGAAGGCCGCTTTGCTGCAGCTGACGTTGCCGGCTTGATCAAGCGCGGTGAGCAGTTCACAAAGCAGGTTGCCGAAAAGATCGAAGCTGACGAAAAGATCGACGGTGTTAAGATCATGAGCGTGCTCAGTGCTACATCAGTACACGGTGTGCCTCAGAAGTCTTACGGTGTTGACCCAGCTACCGGCCTTATGGTCGAAGGTCACCACCCAATCGGTGTTATTGCCGCTCAGTCAATCGGTGAACCTGGTACACAGTTGTCACTCGACTCTAAGCACCGTTCTGGTGCCGTTCTGGCCGACGACACCGCACAGGGTCTAAGCCGTATCGAAGAGTTGTTCGAAGTTCGCTCACCAAAGGGTGTTGCATACTTGACCGACATCGCTGGTACCGTAAACACTTGGGAAGAAGGCGACCACTACGTAGTGCAGATCACCGCTCAGAACCAGGAAAGTGTTACCTTTGAACTCGGTGAACGCAAGGCTAAGGTTAAGACTGGTACTGAAGTTGCCATCGGTGACGTTATCGCCGAGCTCGAAGACAAGTCTCAGCCACTTATCGCTCCAATGGCTGGTAAGGTTGACGTTTCTGATAAATCAATCGTCATTACACCTGCTGGTCAAAGCGTTGTGCGTTACGAGATCCCTGGCTTCAAGCAATTGCACGTCAAGGACGGCGATACTGTTGTTGCCGGTCAGCGTTTGACGAACGGTTCTATCAACCTCCAGGAGCTTATGCGCCTGCAGGGTGTTGAATCAACACAGCGCTACATCATGAACGAAATCCTCCGCATCTTTGCCGGTCAGGGCCAGAACGTATCTGACAAGCACCTTGAAATCATCGTGCGCCAGATGTTCAGCCGTGTCCAAATCGAAGACGCTGGTGACACAGAATTCGTAACTGGTGACGTAGTCAGCAAGCTTGCCGCTGTTGAAGCAAACGATGCACTCGTTGCTCAAGGCAAAGAACCTGCAGTATACAACCAGCTCTTGCTGGGTATTACCAAGGCCTCATTGAGCACTGACTCATTCTTGAGTGCTGCATCATTCCAGGACACCACTCGTGTCTTGATCGGTGCTGCAACCTCAGGCCGTATCGACCGCCTGCATGGCCTTAAGGAAAACGTTATCTTGGGTCGCAAGATCCCAGTTGGTACCGGCTACCGCAAGGCAGATGCCGATGACGAAGCGCAAGCTGACCTCGAGGCAGTTGAAGAAGCAGAAGTTGCAACAGCAGCTTAAATCTGTTACAGTTAGTTCGTTATAAACGGGTGATCCGAGCTAAGCGGTCAAAGGGAAGAGCAGAGTTGGCACTCGCTCCTCCCTCGCTTCTGGCGAGTAGATCATCTATAAGGAGATTACATGCCAACAATCAACCAATTGGTTCGTAAGCCTCGTGCTAAGGCTAGTGTGAAATCAAAGTCACCAGCTTTGCAGCGCGTAGTAAACAACCTTAAAACTACAAACTACGAGAAGGCTTCGCCATTTCGCCGTGGTGTGTGTATCAAGGTTACGACCAAGACACCAAAAAAGCCTAACTCTGCGTTGCGTAAGGTAGCTCGTGTTCGCTTGACTAACGGTCAAGAAGTATGGGCTTACATCGGTGGTGAAGGCCACAACTTGCAGGAGCACGCCGTTGTCTTAGTACGTGGTGGCCGTGTAAAGGACCTTCCAGGTGTGCGTTACCACATTGTTCGTGGTGCACTCGACCTCCAAGGTGTAGCTAACCGCAAGCAAGGCCGTTCTAAGTACGGTGCAAAGAAGGAGAGCAAGTAATGCCACGTAAAAAGACCAAAGCATTAGTTCGCGATATCCAACCTGACCGCCAGTACAACAGCGTCCAACTGCAGCGCGTCATCAACCGCGTTATGCGTGATGGCAAAAAGCAGCTTGCTGAACGCCTCGTGTACGAAGGTCTTCAGAAGGCAGCTGATAAGCTCAAGGTAGAAAACCCACTCGAAGTTTTCGAGCAGGCTATCAAGAACGTACAGCCACACCTCGAGACTCGTTCTCGCCGTGTCGGTGGTGCAAACTACCAGATTCCTTTCGAAGTAAAGGGTCAACGCCAGCAGCACCTTACCACTATGTGGTTTGTGACTGCAGCTCGTAGCCGTAAGGGTATGAGCATGGCCGACCGTCTTGCCTATGAATTCGTTGACGCTTACAACGGCCAGGGTGCTGCTGTAAAGAAGAAGGAAGACACGCACAAGATGGCAGAAGCCAACCGTGCTTTCGCACACTTCGCTCGCGGCTAATCTTGCCAACAGCACAACTCAAAATAGCCTGGTTCGCCGGGCTATTTTTGTAATTTGGTACTATCAATATATGGAAGCTGAGCCAGATCCGTCGCTTGTGTTACGCCCCTGTCGCGTAGTGTGCCCCTATATGGAGGCACATTCCGAGCTTGACCCACCAGAAGATTGCTATGGGCCAGCTAGCTCGTATGATGCTGAGCGAGGCAAAGTATTATTTTGTTGGCTGATTCAGCAAGAAGTCTCTGATACAGGTGAAGTTATGGTGAGCAAGTTGCCACCAAGTGTCGAAGAAGCGCGTCGTATGGATCCGGAACGCTGGCAGGAGCTATACAATCAGTATCTTGATGAATTAGTTGCGGCGGAGGTTTTTAAGCTACGGCTGGTGGCAGACAGCGGCTACAGTCAGTCCGATGCTGACTACGTGCAGCAGAGAACGGTATATCAGATTGCTCTGGATATGAAGGTAAATCTACTGACCGGCGAAGGAGCCAGCGACGAGCGCTTTGAGTATCTTGCAGCACTAAGAGTCGGCTTCGAGTATTATCCCAATGTCGAACCCTTCAAAAGAGGGGATATAACATGGGAGCAGGCGCTCAAGCGGTACTATATACTCCGATACCCTCGAGCAAAGGGCGTTGCATCGCAACTTCTGCGCACAGAGATCGAGCGGAAGCTGTTTGAACAACTTGACGGTGACGCATAGCCAGACTAATCTTTTGCTATATGTGCAACACACTGGTATAGTAATCACGATTATGAGTGGTCGCAAACCATTTTGGAAACCATACGAAATACCCGAAGAGTGCAAAAGTTGCCCCTATATTGCAGGGCTTGAGCAGCGTATCCAGGACAAGACTGCATTGGCTTATCACAGCACAGAAGTCGGCTTGGAGATGTCTGGCATACAATGGGAGCTCCGTGGTCGGAAACGGCGGGCACAACACTGCGTTGGCCCGGTTGTTGTCAATGACACCGTCACACTTTGTGAAACTGTCGGTAGCTATGTCGATGAAGCGGGTCAGGCGATCAAAGATAGACTCGATGCCAAGACGAGCCGCTTGTTCAACGAGGCAACAATCGAGGATTTTCTGCCTAGTGAAGAGCCACCAGAAGAAGATTAACCACCTGGGTAGGATTATGGCTGAAAAACAGGTATCATGGGCACTGGTTTGGCGATACTTACTGACAACACAGCCAAGGAGTAACGAATGGAAAAAAAGACAGTCGGAAAAGATGCGCCTGGTAACTGCAGGGAGCGATGCCCATTTGCGCAGATAAATACTAAGGCTGAAGGTATTGATGACTGTAGCGGCAAGAGCTTGCGCTATGCAGAGATGCTGCGGCACATGCCACATGTTCGCCCGGTCTGCCTACTTCTGAACCGCGAAGTAACCTGGGACGGCGAAGTCCTTGATGTCCCAGCAGATATTAGCGAGCGGGCAAAGGCCGCGCGTTCCGCACAGCCAGAAGCCTGGAACGAACGCTTTGAGGCAGAGATTGCAGCGCGAGGAGCCAGAATGGCAGACTATGTTCATGGTGTTAGTAGTTTCACAATGGACAGTCCAACCGAACGCCCGGATATAGAAGGTTGGAACCTGGCTGTTGCCCTGGAGCTACGAGCATTTCTCAATCCGCTGACCCGACATGGACTGAGCGACGAAGAGGCGGCCGAACATTTTCACCGGGTGCATAGTCAAAGACTGGCCGAGCAAATAACGGATGGTCTTGTTCTGGATCAATCATATCGACCGCTCGACGAACAATAATAGACCGTTCTGGTAAGTTCTGGTCTAATCTGGTACAATAAGTCAAAAGCTCTGTTTTCAGGCTGCTTTTTTAATGCTTGGAACAAAGCCTAAATATAATTAAAGGAATCACAACACCTATGGCAGGTAAAAAAGTCGCAATCAAAGATTTACGAAACATTGGTATTATCGCGCACATTGACGCTGGTAAGACTACTACAACCGAAGGTATTTTGTACCGCACTGGTTTGAAGCACAAGATTGGTGCTGTTCACGAAGGTGAAACTACCACCGACTGGATGGCTCAGGAACGCGAACGCGGTATTACTATCGTGGCCGCAGCCGTAACTTGTATGTGGAAGAACAAAAAGTCTAGCCAGGAAGTACAGATCAACATCATTGACACCCCTGGTCACATTGACTTTACCGTAGAGGTAGAACGTTCATTGCGCGTGCTCGACGGTGCTGTTGTTGTCTTCGACGGTAAGATGGGTGTTGAATCACAGTCTGAAACTGTATGGCGCCAGGCTAACAAGTACGGCGTGCCTCGTATTTGTTTCATCAACAAGATCAACCAGACCGGTGGTGACTTCTACAAGTCTCTTGAATCAATTCACAACCGTCTCTCTAAGCGTGCGTTCCCAATCCACCTGCCAATTGGTTTCGAACAGAGCGTAAACGGTGTTATCGACCTCGTAAGCATGAAGGCATTCACCTACAAGGAATTCACTGACCACGAATTGGTTGAAGGTGAAATCCCAGCTGACATGCTCGACAAGGCTAAGAAGTACCGCAGCATGCTGATCGAAAACGCAGTTGCTGAAGACGAAGCCCTCCTCGAGAAGTTCTTTGAAGTTGGCGAAGAAGGCTTGACTGAAGACGAGATCATGCAGGCTGTTCGTACTGCTGTTCTTTCTGGCCAGTTCTACGCTGTTACTGGTGGTGACGGCCGTGGTGTTATCGTTGAGAAGCTCCTCGACTTGGTTGCTGACCTTATGCCATCTCCACTTGACCGTGGTTCAACTTGGGGTACACACCCAAAGACCGGTGATGAAATTGAGCGCAAGCCAGACACAGCTGAACCATTCTCTGCATTGGTGTCAAAAATTGCAACCGACCCATTTGTTGGTAAGCTTGCGTACTTCCGCGTGTACTCAGGTAAAGTTACCGCTGGCTCATACGTTCTAAACTCATCGACTGGTGAAAAAGAGCGCGTTGGCCGCATCGTTCGTATGCACGGTGACAAGCGCGAAGACATCGACGAAGTTACCGCTGGTGACATCGCCGCTATCGTTGGCTTGAAGGGCACGACAACTGGTCACACACTTGCCGACCAGAACAACCCTATCGTTCTTGAATCAATTGAGTTCCCAGAACCACCTGTTTCAATCGCTATTGAGCCTAAGACCAAGAGCGACCAGGAAAAGATGGGTATCGCGTTGCAGCGCTTGGCTGAAGAAGACCCAACCTTCCGCGTTAAGGTTGACGACGAAACCGGCCAGACTATTATTTCTGGTATGGGTGAGTTGCACCTCGACATCATCGTTGACCGCATGAAGCGTGAATTCAACGTTGAGGCTAACATTGGTCAGCCACAGGTCGCTTACCGTGAAACAATCCGTAAGGACGCCGTTGAAGTTGAAGGTAAGTTCGTTCGCCAGTCTGGTGGTCGCGGTCAATACGGTCACGTATGGATTCGCCTCAGCCAGAACGAAGCCGGTAAGGGCTTTGAATTTATCAACTCAATCAAGGGTGGTGTCGTTCCTGGTGAATACATTAAGCCAGTTGAGCAGGGTATTATCGAAGCCATGAACAACGGTGTTATCGCTGGCTACCCAGTTGTGGATATCAAGGCTGAACTCTACGATGGTTCATACCACGAAGTTGACTCAAACGAAATGGCCTTTAAGATTGCCGGTTCTATGGCACTTGCTGATGGTGTTAAAAAGGCAAGCCCAGTGCTCCTTGAGCCAATCATGAAGGTCGTTGTTGTTACCCCTGAAGAATTCATGGGCGATGTTATCGGCGACTTGAACTCCAAGCGCGGTCGCATCGACTCAATGGAAGACCTTCCTGGCGGTGTTAAGGAAATCACTGCATTTGTACCACTTGGTGAAATGTTTGGTTACACCACAAACTTGCGCTCTATGACCAAGGGTCGCGCAAGCTCAAGCATGGAACTTGACCACTACGCTGACGTACCCGGTCACGTTACCGACGCTATTGTTGCCAAGAACGCCAAGTAAGAGCGATCGACGTAACAAGAAAAATACCACCTGAGCGATCGGGTGGTATTTTTATTTGGTACAATAGGTCATTATTGCTACGTCTGAAGGGAACCACTATGACAGAAATCGACCTATCTACCACAGAGACAACGTTGCTTTATGAACCTATACCACCTACCGAAGTATATGCTGAACTTGGCCGCCTGGCACAGCTAACACAGGAATGGGGGAGGCGTGGTGCTGCAGCCGCGCTCGGCATAAGTGCGCTGACGGGCTGTACCGCAACTGGCAGCCAAACAACAGGCCAAATGATACCCAATAAGGCCGAAAAGGTGATCGCCATTGATCATCGAGCTAATACGATGACGACTGGTAGTTGCACACAGGAATCACAGAAGATAAATGGCGAAACGCGATACTATCCCAGATGCAATCCGACAATCGGACACTTGAAAGAACAAACGGCTAAACAGGTGAGGGCGGCAGGTGGCGGTACTCACAGCTATTCAGGTGGGGAAACTGCCAACTGTAGCCACCCGAGTAACGACTTTATAGACAGCCTGTCGCTTGGTGATGTCTTTAAGATGACCGAAAAGAAAACGCAGAAGCTCACTGACCGGGGTGGCCGTACCGGTGATCCGATTACTATCTGTACCTGGGATAAACAGTAAGCTAATCTAGCAACTCTACACCCCAGTCACCCAATTGGTCTTTAAAGATCCTATGCACCGCTGGGTCGACAGCTACCGGACGTGCAACCTCGATCCTCCGCCGGGTTACAACACTGCCCATGGCTGCAATGCTTGATGAACGATCCTCCAAAGCAGCCGTGTACTCTTCTTTGGTGGTCTGCGACACGTTACCACCACTAAGCACAATGACGTCGACCAGTGATTCATGACGAAGGCCCAGGTAGCCTGAAATAGTGCTTGAATCTTCCAGATAGCTGGCCAGACCCAGGCTGCCAGCTGGCTCAAGATCCTGGTCGTTTGGTCGTAGCCGCATCGCTGATGCAACTCGTGGCTTGGTTATTCGACGGACGCCCAACGTCCCGCGTTGCATCAGCAAATAGGCAGCTGCGACATTGTTGATATCAGGTATTTCAACGGCTGTACCATCATTTGCTGCACTAAAGTAATCATGGGCGAAGAGGGTCTTGAGGTCTACCGACTCATGGGTCTGCAGTAGTTCGAGTGCACGTATCATGGAGTCAGTGTGTTCTTCTTGTGTTGCTTCAACATATGAGCCGGGATGGATCATGCCAGCATCTATCAGGGCCTGCAGTGCTTCGGCGCAGCCAATGGCGAGCCCAAAGCCACCGCCACCAACGCGTACGCGAACGGGCTTGCCTAGTATGTCAACGCCAGCATCTCGCAGTTGAGCGTACGTCTCTAACATGATAGTGCCTTGCCCGGCTATGGTATCCGGGTGTGCATAGGGGTCAAGGAGTGCAATGTCGCCGATACCCTCTTGTGTACGCGATTCGACAAAGCGTCTTGCGCCTGCTTTTGCGTCATGCAGTGTCTCGTATCGCTCCTTGGTCACCGGGTCATGGTCATGAATGGTTGCACCACGGGCTCGAAGGGCAGCTTTCTTCACCTCGCTGGCTGTATGGGGCGTAAAGGTATGCGCGGTGACGCTGGTTGGCTCATTGCGATTGTGCCACTCGGCGTAGTCAGCACCACCTTGCCCGGCATTGCCGGCAGTTGCCTGTGCGGTGCCTTGTATGCGGGGATTTGCCCGAAAGGCCTGGATGGAAGCCCAGAAGGCGCCACGGACTTTAAAAGAGCGTATGCGTTGGTAGCGTTCGTCTTTGTGAAATACTTCATGCTCAGCACTTTCGGATGGTTGCCTCCTGAGTGGCGTAACCGTCACTGCGCCATCAGCGTAAAACTCTTCTGAAGTGACGTGCCGCACAACGAGTTTTGGCCGTTCGCCGTTGGTAGGTCGCTGAAGCCCTTTGAGCTGCCAGAGTTTTTCCCGCGACGCCTGAACATTTTGCAGATGCTCCGTGCCAAGCTGCTCCACCGAGTTTAGAGTAAGCTCGAGAGACGATTCTTCTTCAATGAATTGTTCGTGTGACATAGATTGCTTTCTTGTATTAAAAAAGCCTCGAACGTGTCGAGGCTTAATGGCTTGTGTCGATGTTATTTTTGCGCGCGTGCCATTAATAGCCCCGAGTGGGCATAATAATGGCAATAATGCTGTTGCGACGCATTGACATAATTCCAGTATGCGCTAAATAGAAATGAAGTGCAAATAGACATAAAAAAGACCGCGGAGAGCGGCGCAGGGGAAGATAACAAGTAGACAGGCGTTAGGGTATGAGAGAAAGCGGACCGAATACGGTACGCAAACGTTTCGTCTCATATACTAAAACCTCTCTGCCGATTACCTTCCGGTGTATCACTGTGCCTGGCACTCGTCGAGGATGTCGTCGAGCTTTTCGAACGGGAAGCCGATTTCGGCCCATTCGAATAGTTCGCGCAGGGCGTCGAGGATCAGACCGTGGCTGTAGATCGGCACCAGGCAGTACGTGCTCGCGATGAAGGCGTTGACGTTCAGCACCATGGCGCTCTGCTGTGTCATCGTGATGGCAGCGAGCAGGATGTCGATCTGAGTGACCTCGCCGAACGCGGATTTGCAGTTACGGCTGTCACGGAACAGCTCGCTCAGGCCTTCGGTGTTAGAGATGGCCAGGGTCAGCTGTGATGGCTTGCCGTCACGCGTCTGAATGCACAACTTGCCGTGAGCGCCGTTGATCAGAGAGGTTGACTCGTCGAACTCAAGGGGACCGGACATGATGCTCCTCGGGAGAGATGAGCCTGCCTACTTGTTAAGCAATTGCTAACACGCGTTGGCAATGCTCGTCGATGGAATACTCCAGGACAAAGTATATTTTACAATAAAAGCCTTAAAAATACAAGCTTAGACAGGCAATAGCGGCAGGTGTTTATCGCGGTCCGCGCCAGACGCGCAAACCTCTGGCATAGCTCTCTGAAGCACGTGGTAATGATGCTGGTGGCGTGGCTTTTGTCTGGGACGTTTTGTGCTGTGCCGGGCGGGGTGTTGTGCTATCCGGACGTTTCTGGGGGCTGCGGCTGGCCAGATCTTGTCGGCGCGCTTCATGCCGTTCCTTAATAGCTTGTACGATGAGATTTGCAGCTTGGGAAATGGAAGTGTCATCATGTGTTGTATATGGCTCGACTGCCTCGGCCAGGAACGCTTGACGAGGGCCGTAGCCTTTCGTGAAGGTTAGCTCCGGAATTGATTGGTCTAGCCGTCCCTCTTCTGCATCCATTAATACTGCGCCTTGTGTTAAGACCTCGGCCAGTCCCGCTAGAGGACGTGTTGGATGTATGCCCATGGCACATGCCCGCACAAGATACTCAGGTGGAACAATCTGAATGTCGTCCGCCCAGTCCTCAATAACCGACATAATACGTCTACTTACTTTGCGCGCACCGGTAGGATAGGCCTTGAGGTCGAGCTGGTGAGGATGGTTACTTTCAAGCGAAAGTGGTTTCGCTCCTTCGAGTGTCCGGGCGACTGCGTCATTGCGGTCAGCTTGGA
>Ga0075365_10000042_pt1 | contig 42463 bp, 37 predicted proteins | sample EndMetdeltDD1765_FD_71387 | JGI IMG/M metagenome (GOLD analysis project Ga0075365, IMG submission 71387) | Populus endosphere microbial communities from Tennessee, USA - Endosphere MetaG P. deltoides DD176-5 | ecosystem: Host-associated > Plants > Roots > Endosphere | place: USA: Tennessee... | reverse complement strand
TTGTTCGCCTGTTCGGCTCGTTGTTTTAGGTTGACCGACTGGTCTTCTTTATCCTTGGTCATTTCTACCATGTAGCCATCTTTTTCAAGCTGCTTTTTAACTTCGGTTGCAACTTTAAAGACTTGCTTGCGTTCACCGGGATTGGAACTGTCGTTGATGAGCAGACCATTCTCATCCCGAGTGTCCTTATCCGTGTCCCCGCCTGGACCAGAGTGTCCGGGGTCAAGCAAGATCGCACCCGAGGAAAGACCACAAACTGTTTCACAAATCTGGTTGTCATTGGTTGCCGCTTCTTGAGCATCGCCACCAACGGGAGTTACAGGGGTAGTGTCTTCAACGCCACGAACGTTAACCACATCGCTGCCAGTGAGATCAAGTAAACGGGCTGCTTCCCACCAGAGATCAATAGCGCGCGGCTTACCCCCGACTGGTTCGCCACCGCGCCCAACATCCATTTTCTCGGCAACGATCGTTTTGCCTTTGTACGTAATGGCCAGTTTGGTGTGATCCTTAAGGTTACCAAGTGCGGCAAAATCCAGATGGTGCTCGGCAACAGTGTAGTTCACGCTTAGTTCAGCAAAGGCGGTCTTGCCTGGAAGTGGTCCGTTCCGACTATCGCCGTTGTCGTCATTTCCGGCGCCACCAGGGTTTTGAGCTTCGTTGGTGGGTTTCCATTCACCGCTGTCTTTGTTACCGCCGTAAATAGAGGCACCAACATCCATCCCCTTCTCGGGAATATTACCCACAGCTTTATATTTAAGGGTTGTCAGGGCTCCGCCACCACCAGCGGTCAGGTCAGCGCCATATTTCTTGGCAATATCTTCAATTTGCGGTGCCGATTTGTAGTCAATCTTAATTTTGCTCCACGGCCCGTCACTCTTGTACATAGAGACGATCTTATCGCCATACTGGCTGGGGGTGAGCGTATTGCCCGGAGGCACGACATTCATGAGGGCGGCATTGGTGTTGGCCGCAGGAAGATAGTGACTAATGCCAATCTTCTTGATGTCGTTATTGAAGGTTTTGAATTTCTTGGTGTATTCAATAAAGGCCGCAGCATCCTGCATATTTTCCGGTGCTTGGTAGGCGCGCTGGTATTGATGAGCAGGTTCGTAGCCAGTACGCGTCACGCCTTCCCAGGTGGGATCTTGGTACTGGTACTTACCAGTTGCCCCAGGTGAAGGACGGTGGCTGTCTTTGGGCTGGTTGCCTTCTTGGTAGGCTAATACTTGGAGGAATTTATCAATTCCCTCTGGCGCTTGGCCAAGTCCACCCGTGCTACCATCACCGCAACCTTCTTCATAGGCCGGAAAGCCTTCGCGAATTGAATCCACGTCAGAGGCAGGTTGGGCGAATACTGGGATCACGATTGTTTGTAATGAGAGTAATGATGCAAAGAATAGTACCAATATCCCTCGCCTTATTGCTCGCATGCCCGTACGCATTCTACTCATAATTCTCCCTCATTTCCTAAGCTTTCTACTGTACCCACACCCACGGCTGCTTTATCAATCATACATTGTTTGGCAGCGTCACTAATCTCGAAAATCGGATCACCAATGGCGTCATACTTATCGGTCTCTTTAAAGCCCTCTTTGATAGTTGCGTCACACTCATCACCATCCACTTCAAGCAAGTCAGCGGTATAGAATTTGCTCGTGCTGGGGTAGGCATAGAATATGGTGCCAGTCGCCCCTACTCTTTGGATGGTTGGTGCGGCAGAAACGCGACCCGAGAGTAAACTGGCGGTTGTGGTCAGCAGCGAATCAAATGGGTTGCTGGCCATGGCCGCAAAGCCCTGCGAGTTGGTCGCCGAGGCGGCTGGTCCGCTCATAAGTAATTGGGCGACCAGGGATTTAGGATTATCCAGAGAGAAATAGCGTTCGCCTACTGAGGCATACTTCATGTCTTCCCGCTCTTCGGCCTCGATTTCACTGTAGAGGATGTTGGCATTCTTTCTGCTCATCGGCGGCGCGCCTAATCCATCAATACTGCCATCCTCATTTTTCATGCCAGCGAGGTATCGCGTGTGAACCCAGTCATCGCCGATCATGGCTTGAGTCGCAAGCACTGGACCACGGAGTTGGTCTTGGTCTTGAATGACCGGTAGGAAGAAGTTCAGGAACTGGCCGAGCCCTTCTTCGCCAAGCTCTTTTAATTTTTCGTAGTATGGCCCAAGTAGATGTTCGAGTGCCCAGATGGTTGCCTTTCCGAGGCCGCCAAGCAAGGCTTGGGAGGCCGGATTGCTAAAGAGGACCCAGGTAATGAAATCAGTGACGTTGTCGATAATATATTCTTTGATCACAGTTGCAACCCACCCCGAGGTGCTGTAATGAATATGACCGAGAACTTCCATGATGGTGGCTGGGATCGGCCATAGCTTTTTGGCCATGTCGAAGGCACGCATGAGCGGTGGCTCTGTTCCTAAGCGATCATTTGGACAGAAAATTTGCGCACCAGTCTTCACGTCTTTCTCTAGTGCGTCAGGATAGCCTTCACACTTGCCCACCCCAGGTCGCACGGTTTGCGCAGTAGTCAGTGAACCGAACAAATAGGGATAAGCTGTTGCCTTCTCGATGCCGTTGAGGCGGTCATCTGTGGCTGCCAGGGCTGCCAGGTCGTAGTCCTGCTTTCCATGGCCCGCACCAAACATTTCGTCCGCACCTGTGTTTACGATGTTGTAGGCGCCAGCGGCCACCGGTTTCTTGGCGCCGTCCCACATGATCTGCAGTTTGTGCTCGCCAGAGAAGTCGTAGATAAGATCTTCAACATCTGCTTGCAGGGCTGCCGCAGTAATGAGTAATACGGCAATGCCAATGGGCCCAAGGGCTTTCTCGCCAGCCTGGACCACGGCCTTGCCCGCTACTTCGCCCAGCATCTTGGTAAGGACGCGTCGTATCAGCAGCTTAAAGACTCCGGTTTTACGGCTTTGATTACGCAGTCGCGCGCCATCTTCGGACATGGCATCTAGAGCTCGATTATCCTCGAGCAAGAGTCGTGCTTCAGTGGTGTTCATCTCACGGAGCCGGTCGCGAATTTGCTCTGTTTTACATTCACCAAGAATGCAATACAGGAGCACGGTGAGTCTGGCGTTGCCGCCGACAATGACATCGCCAGCCGCTTTGGCCATCATGTTATAATATTTTTCTTTACGCGCTGCAAACTTGGTCGTCCGGTTAAGTTTGTCATTATCTTGCCTATTACAGAAGAAAATGCACATTTTATTGCCCATATTGCGCCGGGTGGCTTTGATGATTTTACGCTTCATGGAGCCATTAAAGTGTTGGGAAACTATATTCTTCATCTCGCGGTCAAAAGCTTTGCCGTTCATGAATTTTTGTACCCTGTAATTGCCAATACCTTCTGCGGTATCGGGCACTGTGCTGATGCCGTCCTTGGTGACAATCTTCCAGACGCCTGGCTGCCCCCTCCCCCCGCCTTCGGTGTAGGTAAAGACAATACGATTTGCCAAAAGTGCTTCATTTACTTTGGCTTGGCGCATAGCCACAAAGAAGGTGCCCATCAGCCCCTTAGGAGCATCTTTGGCTGCTTTATTAATACATTTAATGTTCGCACTGCCGTTTTTGCAGGCTTTGGCTGTTTCCATAATGTCGGCGCGAATCCAGCCAAACATGTAGGCACGCATGCGCTTTTCAACCACATGTCGTGCTGCTTTGCCGTAAAAATCGTCTAATAACCCAGAGAAGAGGTTGGGTCGGAACACGCCAATGCCGCCAATCAAGCTGCCCAATAAAAGAGTGACCGCACCCAGGCCAGCGGCCACGCCTAATCCACGCTTACTTGCGCCACGGAAAAGACCTTTACCTTTGCCCGTGAACTTGCCACCCTTTTTGCCTTCTTTACTGCCTTGGGGGCTATAAGGAATGCTGGCTGGCGCAGCTGCGGCTGGTGGCTCGGTTTCACGCTTTTGCAGGTCACCGGAATTCTCTTGAGGGCTAGTGGGCTGGCTTTCGGCTTTATCATAGTCTTTGAATTTGTCTTTGACATCTTCATATGGCGCGGGGTCTTCCCCTTGCTTTCCAGGTGCGCCCGTATCTTGGCCAAGCACGTCATCCAGATTATCTAAAAATTCCCCGGCACCTTTTGAAGTGTCGCGTGCGCCTTCAAACTTCTGCGAGTTTCCCCAGTCGCGCTCTGGTGTTTCCAGACGTTGGGGTTGATTGCTATTTGGCGTTTGATTACTAAAATTACCAGGCTGCGAGTGATCTTGGGGTTGTTTCTTGGGTGAGTCGGCTTTGTTGATTTGCTGCTGTCTCTGTGCCATAGTTCTACACCGCTACGTTGCCAGGTTGCTGGGCTTGCTCATTGGGTTCAATATTGTCAGCAAGAGCGGCGAGCTGGTCTATTTGTTCCAGTTGGGCGGGGTTGGTGGTGATCAGCGAAGTTTCGGTGGGTGACGCAATAATTTGGACATGGACGTGGTTTTGGCCAGCAAAGAGAAGGCCCTGTCCCACAGGGAACTGTGTGAGGCGCTTTTGCTCCTCACCAGTAAGTCGGAACACCTGGGCGAGGATATCAACTGCTGAGGTTGATTGCTTGAGCAATACTTGCATTGAGGCGTTGGCCACAATTGCCCGGCCCATGCGGGAACTCATAAAGTCTTCTACATCCTGACTAATGGTCGTGAGTCCAAGGTAGTATTTACGGGCGCGCTTGGCCAGGCTGAACAGGAAGTTGGCCGAGTCTTCGTACTTCATGAGCTGCCAGGCCTCATCCACAACTAGCATGCGCTTTTTTTGATCAGTCTTGGTCTTGTTCCAGATGTAATTCAAGATGATGTACATGGCCACGGGTCGCAATTCGTCCTCGAGGTCACGAATGTTAAACACAACCATTTTGTTATTAATATCCACATTGGACTGCTGGCTAAAAATACCAGCAAACGTGCCTGTGGTGTATTTACGAAGCCGTTGGGCAAGTTGCGGCCCAGAGCCAGACATGTGCAACAGAGTATCGTAAAGGTCCATGATTGTGGGCGGTTTGGTAGTGTGCGTCAGTGGGTCGTTAGTAATGCCCGCCTTTGCATAAGTGTCGATAAGCGCTTGGTCAAGGTCTGCTTCTTCGACCGGGTTGAGTACGGGACCCACGCTATAGCCAGCCGCAGCGGCAGTGGCGCCACCCATCATTAAGCGGAGCAGGCCGTGAAGCGTAATAAGGTTTGAGCGTAAGGCGTTGTCAGCCTCCTCGCTGTCCAGGACTTGAGGTAAGTCAAATGGGTTGATGCGCGTTGGTGAGTTGAGCGAAAGACGAATGTACGTTCCACCGACAGCTTCACAGAGCCGTTGGTACTCGTTTTCGGGGTCGATAATAATCACTTCGGTGCCCATCATCATACTTCGGAGCGCTTCTAACTTCACGGTAAATGACTTACCTGCACCAGACTTGGCAAAGACCACCATGTTGGCATTTTCCAAAGTAAAGCGGTCAAAAATAACCAGCCCGTTGTTGTGCATGTTAATGCCGTACAGAATGCCGTTATCTTGCGTAAGGTCGGCCGAGGTGAATGGAAAGCTGGTCGAAAGCGCGCCAGTGTTCATGTTGCGGCGAATCTGTAGCTGGTCCAAGGCCTGGGGAATGGTTGAATTAAAGCCCTGCTCCATCTGAACGGTCGCCGGCTTAGAGTAGACGAGCTGCTGGCCAAGCACGGTTTCCACTTTGTGTTGGATAAAATCAAGCTCATCAAGTGATCCGGCGTAGAGGGTGAAATAAAGGCCAAAGCGGAAGAAACGCTCTTCCCCTACCTGGAGTTTGTCTCGCAATTCCTCGGCGTCCATGATCGCAGCCTGCGTGCCTGGGTCACGTACTTTGCCTTTTTCAGCATTGATCTGCAGGTCAGCTTCAAGTTGGCTCACCTTCTTGCGAAGGTTGTCGAGCACGACACGACTTTCAACAGGGTATACAAACATAGAGATATCAATCTCTTCATCCATGTTGATAACTGAACTAAGCCAGCCAGTAAAAATCTGGCGCGGGTAGCCATAGATATAGAAAGTACGGGCGTAATAGGTACCAAGACGAAAGTAGCCTGATTCGTATTCAATTGAGCTTGGCGCAATGAAATCACGCAGTTCAGTAATGCCCTTGAGGAAGGCTTGTTGTACTTCAACTTGCTCGCGAGCGCGTTGACGTTGGGCAATCTCCATTGGATTTGGTTTTTTGGTGAATAAGCCCATTAGTTCATTCCTCCGTTCAGGTTGGGCTGTGCGGCTTGTCCTTCGCCCTTGCTGACCACGATGCCAGCCATGTCCTCAAAGGAGCTCAGGGGTTGGCGGGTAGCTGTATCCGGGTTGTAGACATCATAGTAAAGTTCAATAAGTTCCTTGGTGTCCAAAGGCGCTGCCTGGACGCCCAATTGGGCAAGTCCGCTCATCACGCTTTGCACACGGTTTTGCAGCTCAGTTTTGGCTTTGGTGAGGACGCCTTCGTTAATCACTAAACGCTGCTTCTTTTGGTTGCTCATCACCCCACCAAAGAGCGTCTTCGTCTCCCCGAGCACCTGCTTGGTGTTCAGCTCGGGAAAGTAAGGGATGGTGACGTAGAACTGCTTGTTCATAATGTTGGTCTGCTCAACCAGCTGGCCAATGTAGTAGATGTAGTCTTCCATGAGCATGGCCAGGAGCATATTGTCCTGTTCTTGGCGGATTTTACTCAGCTTCTCGAGGTATGGGCGCATGTCCACTTTTCGGGAACGGATCACAATCTGAATGTCAAAATAAAGCGAGTTAAGGAAGTTTTGGTAACTATATTCCACAGCCTCTCGCTCTCCTGCGCTCATCAGGTCGAAGTTGATCGAGCGGGCCATGACCACGGCACGAAAACTGCCGTCGTTCATAATCACAATACCATCACGCACCTCAGCAATTTCTAGGGTGTTTTGGGTGCTATTGGGATTAGTTTTGGCCGGAATACCATGAGGTTGTCCAGGTTGACCTGGATTGAATTGCTGAGGTGGGCCCTGCTGCGGCATTTGCTGTTGAGGCGGCATGGGCTGTTGCATGGGTGGCGCCTGTTGGGGCATGGCCTGCTGTTGCATTGGCGGCATCTGCGGCTGAGGTGCTGCTTGCGGTTGGCTTGGTTGAGGAGCCGCATTAAAAGGAGGCAATGGCGCGGGTGCTTGACCCTGCGGTACAGTTGCCTGTGGTTGATATCCTGCTGGTTGCTGATTATTCTCGGGATACATCGATTATGGCCCCCACCCCTTTCACGCGGACGACCTCTAGTGAAGTGACACCACCACTTCTTCCGAAGGAAGCGAATGAGCTTCCCTGGCGATCGCACTCACAGTCAAGTCGTTATTGTTCGCTAGACGTATTATATCAGGTGAAACTTGATTAGGGATAGAGGGTTCCTGAGTTGTTGCTGTTGTTGTTTTAGCATCAGCGCTCTCATTGTCGCCAATTGGACTAATAACTTTCTGCCGAATATCAGCTGGGTACGGGTTAAAATGCGCTGTTGGTGCAGCGGTTGGCGATGCACTTTGTGGTGGAGCGGTTTGCACCTGGTGCATGCGTTGAATCGCCTCTTCACGTGTATCATTGGCCCGTTTTTGAATAAGTTGGTCAAATTTTTGCGATACTTTGGCCTGTTCGTCCATGATGTCTGTATTCACGGCTGCTTCAAGCTCACTGCGTGGCGAGGCAATCTTTACCAAACGGTCACTTGGCGTGGTCACCAGGCCCTTAGCAGCCCACCCACGGCTATCCATCATGTTTGCCAGGCTGCCAAGACGGTTTTTTACTTCGTTCTGGGAAATATCACGGAAACGCTTTACTTCGACTATTCGTGGAGCGGTAATAACCACCCGTTGGTCAAAGCCATCCTGGTTCCAAATGCGCTTGTGGGGTTTGAGATAAAAGCGAACCAGCGCCGCCAGGTAAACCTCCACAGGCTGGTCTTTACGTTGGACAAATCCGAAGACACCAAACACGACTAAGAACGGCAGCATCACTATGCCAAGCGGCAAGGCAATGCGCGAAAGGGCAAATGCCATCCAGGCAGTGCCAAAAAAGAGAATAATGAAGATGACCTGCTTGAGGGAGAATGGGCCGAGGAGTTTATCTTCGGCTTCAACATCTTGGGGGACTTTATAGGTTGCCATAGATTTTTACCCGAATTTCTTTAAAGAGAGGTGCGAGACCGGTCATTTTCCGGTCGCTCCATTTCAGTACGTTTGTTGCCGACTACGGTATTGAACGAGGCGCCGTGAGAGGTAAGCAGTGCATCAAGTTGAGCTCGCCCTGCAGCAATGTCTTCACGTCGTTTATGGTCGTATGAGGCATCGCCTGCGGCAATGGCTATGTCGGCTTGGGCGTGAAGTTGTCCCATTTGGTCGATAAGTGACTTAGCCTCAGCCTGTTCTTTCGCAGAGGCAGTGGCTCTTAGGCCAGTTTCAATCTTCTGCGCCACACGACGGTTATAAACTGACAAGTCAGCGGCCCCAACTTGCGTAAAACTACCCACGCGGTCAGGACTGTGCGACATCTGGCCTTTACTTCTGGCAGTTCTGCCCCACTGTCCTGCAGTACCTTCAGCTAGCGCGGCCGCATAGCTGCCTCCACCGAATTTCTTTTCTGCTTCGCCCGAGAACCAGTTCCCGTAGCCTTCAAGGTAGGTGCCATGCTCGGCGCCTAGCTCACCAATAGCCTGGCGAGTGGTGTTAGATCCTAGGTCAGTACCTCGGGAGCGCAATGCACTCAGTGTGCCCTTCAGATCGCTCTCTGCCTTAGTCCTTGCACCAGTAGTGTCATCAATACGACCATTTTTCACCAATGCGTCAACAGCCTGACCGACGTTACCGCCGCTCATTGCCAAAGCTTGCATGTGCTCGTCACTGATTCCAGTAAGGCCTTCCATTTCCTGCTTGAGCGCGTAAGACTGCGCTTTGGCACGGACACGTTCACCACGTGCCTGCATTCTTCGTGGCAGCACCTTACGAGTTCTGCTATTAAGCCACGATGGGCCGATACCACCTGACACTTGGCCGGCGGCTCGCAAAGTGCGCTGTTCCTGCTTGTCAGCCGCTTTAAGCTGTCGGCGAATGGCAAAGGCATTGGTTTCCTTACGCTTGCCGAGCATGCCTTGGCCGCCCGCTCCAGCCTTGTCGAAGGCCCCTTTAATGCGCTGTCCAGCCGCACCCATCATGTCCAAACCTTTGGCCGCGACAGCAAAGCCGGCGATGTTGGCAAATACAAGTGCGAAGACGATGGTCAGAAAGTCGATTAATTTATCCATATACTGTCTATTATCCCTTAGCCGTGGTTATAATTGCAATCACTACTCCAATAGCCAAGATTGCCTGGAAAATTGGGTAAAACAACACCAGAGTGGCAAAGAGTTTACGCCATCTTCCAAACAAGCTTTCGGTGCCTGGCAGTACCCATAGCGCAAAGGCTAATGGCGAAATAACTGTCAGAAGTAGGAGCATCCCCTGCCGCGCAATGATCAGGACAAAGCCGAGAAGGATTGTCAGCACGGCCGGGACAAGCACTGAGAATAGGGTCAGTAAGATGAATCCACCTAGTCCTGGAACAAAGAGTGCGACGAGCCCCCCTGCTCCGGCCAGAAGGTCAGTATAGCCTCCACCGGGAATTGCCAGGTTTATAAGCGGCGTTTGTTGGGCGCTGCCGAATGGTGAAAGAATAATTTCTCTTATGCCTGCCCCAAGCACATTGCCGACTTCCAGCAGGAAGGTACAGATATACCAAGAGGTGTTGACGAGAATTATGGCAATAACAAGGCGCGGCAGGATCTTCTTTACTGAGTAGGCGTCAAGGAATTCAGTCATGGCTGTGCCGATAATCATCATCAGGAAGGCAACGGCCAGAATCGCATTGGCCAATCTGGATATAAAGAGCCATGAGGCTTTGGCACTGGCATATTGGGCGGCTGGCAGACCAAACTTATCGTCAGGTGCAATAAGCGTAAAGTGCAGATACTTTACGGCCTGTTCTTGGAGCGTGCCGAACACGTTAAAAAGTTGGTCAACAATAAAACAAAGCAAGAAGGCTAACTTGCCGCCTTCACTTTCACAGACTTTTTGCTCGCCTGCGCCTGGTGCGCCCTCTTCGCCCTCAGGGGCTGGAGCGCCATCAGGATTTACCTCTTCACCAGCTTTGTTGTTGCCCGCACCTGCACCGTTCACCAGTTTGCCTGGCACGCCGTTGTAGCCTTCAACAATACTGTACTGGACGCCGCTATTACGACAGGCAGCTGTGGCGGTTAGCATGCCCGCGTCGGTAATAGGAATGCCGCCAGCATTAAATTGGAAGCGGTAATACTTAGTGTTGTCGCCTGCCTTAGGGTTATTGTCGATCTTGACCACGTCAAGCGGACAGCGGATAGTGCCGTTACCAAGTTGGCCACTGATGTAGTTGCGACCCCACCAGTAACCATCAGCAAATTGTGGCCGACCAGTAAAGACGCCACTGCCATCGTTGGCTGTCACGCCTAGCTCAATTGTGTCAAAGTTATAGAATTCATTTGGTGGATAGTTGTGGAATTGGGCGTAGGATGCGGCGTTTTCAGCTGAAGCTGGCCGGACTGGAAAAAGCGCTCCAACAAAACTTGCCGTCATCGCAAAGATAAAAAGGATTAAAAATGCAAGCCGACGGTATCTAATCCCACCCAAAACTTTCTGTAAAGTCGTACCCATTTGCTTTGTATTATAAGCGACCTTACGTTTATATGCCAAGCCCAAATCGCAAAGCTGAATTGCTTGCCTCTTTCTTCACAATCACGCTATCATAATGGAAGTTATGAAATACACTCTTCGGCAACAGAGCAAACTCGCAATGGTCTCGGCTTTGGCTTTGGCATTTATCTGGATACAGCCAGTATTTGCGCAACAGGTTACCGGCGCCGGCGCGCAATTGGTGATTACTACTTTTGTAAACATCGTTCGCTTTTTTGCAGTGGGCATCGGGGTCATCTTGGTAGTAATGTTTGGCTACGCCGGCTTTAAGTACCTGACTGCTCGGGACAACTCTTCGCAAATTGCCGCTGCCAAGCAACAGATGTTCAATGTGTTTCTCGCCCTCTTTTTGTTCCTCTTTGGCTTTGCCATTCTTAACTGGATCATTCCAGGTGGTGTAATTGGCGTACGCGCAGGCTTGGGAGGTATTTAATGAAAGGCCTGCGAATCACGCGTAAACATTTTGCTGCGTTTATTATCGGTGTTGGGTTAGTCGGCGCCATAAGTGCTTTCTCCCCCATGGTTTCTCATGCACAACCAGCGGCGCGTAATCCTTTTGCCCCAACTACTAATCCAGCCTGTGATCCTAAAATTGGGAATACGGCGATACTGGGCTTCCCTTTCTGGTACGAGTATCTTAAAGGAGAAATTGTCGATGGCACTTGTCGGCCAACGCTAACCCAACCAGCGGACATCTGGCTAGTGGTTGCGGCCATCTTTATTATTTTGCTGCGCATTGCGGCGATCACGGCCATCGGTATCATCATCTATGGTGGCTTCCGCTACATTATGAGCAAAGGCCAGGCCAATGATATCGCCGGGGCTAAAGAGACTATCTCCAATGCGATCGTAGGCCTTATCTTGACGGTTATTTCGGCTCGTCTGATTGGCTTCATTGCTGGCCGCTTTACCGGGGCTACGGACAATGACTTCCTTTTACCAGAAGTTGGTTTGGGTGCGAATAGTAATGCCCTCCAGGCTGTCCTTACAGTGGCATTTCAGCTGGCTGGCGCATTTGCAGTGCTCTACATTGCGTGGGGCGGTATTACCTATTCCCGCTCGGCCGGTGACCCTGGGGCTATCAAAGAGGCTAAAGAAACCATTCTTTACGCGCTCGTGGGACTCATTATTGCGATCTTTGCCCAAGTAATTGTTTTCTTTATCTTTAATAGAATAGACTAAGGAATATGAAAAAGAGCTTATTTCTTCTTGTTGGACTCCCGCTCACCTTGCTGGCAGTGTTGGCCGCGCCAGCTAAACTGCTGGCGGTAGATATTGTCGGTGGTGCCTGCAACGGCGGGGCTGCTGGCACAGCGATCTGTGAAGCCAGTAACAACAACAATGGCACGATTGTTGGGAGAAATGGCATTATTACTAAGATTGTGCAGACATTTGCCTACATTGCCGGCATTGTGGCCGTGATTACCATGATCATAGCTGGTTTTAAATACATTACCTCCAATGGTGATGCTGGCTCAATTGCCAGTGCCAAGAATTCCGCTACCTACTCTCTTGTAGGGGTGATTATTGCTGCATTTGCCCAAACCCTGGTGGTTTTTGTGTTGTCTAAGTTTTAGTTAAGGAGTGTTTACAATGAAACGTTTACGAACCAAATTTGCCCTTTTGCCCGTGCTGCTTGTGAGTCTCCTGGGACTGAGTAGTTTAGTAGTGGCCAGCCCCTTTGCCGCCCAGTCTGCATATGCCCAGAGCGGTATCGACGAAGCCACTAAGGGCGCTGAATCGACTGGGGCAAACAACGGGGGTGATTTTAATACAATCGCCAAGGCAGTAATCAACATCCTCTCTTGGGTAGTTGGTGTTGCGGCCGTAGTGATGATCATCATTGGTGGCTTTAAGTATGTGACCTCGAGCGGTGACTCAGGCAGTATTGCCTCGGCCAAGAATACTCTTGTGTATGCCCTGGTCGGGCTGGTAATTGTCCTTTTTGCCCAAGTGATTGTCATCTTTGTCTTGAACGCTGCCAAGAATGGTGCGCCGCAGGCTCCCCCAGCTAAGCCCAAGCTAGAGGAAGCGCAAGGTTAGTCGGTTAGAAATAATTGTACCAAACAGTGATTACGTATATAATTAACATCAACCTATATAAGCAAAAGGAGCTTCTATGATTCGTTCTCTTAAGAAGATTGCACTTGCCACACTTGCGACATTCGCATTGGTATTTGGCGTCGCAATGGTGCCCGCCTTGAGCGCTTCAGCCCAAAGCAATATTGAAACTGGTATATGTGGCGGCGTAACTGCCACTGGTGCCGAAGACTGTAAAGATGCTGATGGCACTGGCCTCCAAGGCTTAGTAAAGAATATCCTTAATATTCTTTCATGGGTCATTGGTGTAGTCTCAGTGATTATGATCATCATTGGTGGCTTCCGCTACATCATCTCTAGCGGTGACTCCGGACAGATTACTTCTGCCAAGAACACAATCCTCTATGCCATCGTTGGTCTGGTGATTGTCCTCTTTGCTCAGTTGATTGTTCGCTTCGTCATTGGTTCTGCGACCAAAGCACAGTAGGGACGTAAAACTCCTCTATAAAAAAGACCGCTCACAAGGGCGGTCTTTTTAGTGCTTTACGCACCTTGCCATAAAAAATAGGACACCTCGCAGATGTCCTATTTTGTGGGGAAGTTGTTATTCCTAGAGGATTTCGATCTTCTTAGCAGTTTCCTGCTTGAGCTTTTCGAAGCTTATAGTGAGGACGCCATCTTTAAGCATGGCTTCGATCCCCTCTTCCTTAACCTGCACTGGAAGCGTGATAGTGCGTGAGAATTCACCCCAATAACATTCTTGGATGTGATAGTTCTCAGCATTGGCTTCGTCGCCAGCCAGCATGGTGCCATTTACAGTAAGCACACCGTCTGCAATGCTAACGTCTAAGTCTTTTTTATCAACTCCTGCGGTGCGGGCCTTGATGATTAGCTTATCTTTCGTTTCGTATACATCAACAGCTAATTGGCCAGGAAGCGCTTCGTCTTCATCTTCCCAATCAGCTTGCACGGGAGTACCAGCATCACTACTCGGAGCAGCTTGGTCATCCATAGCGGGAGTATCGTCGTTCAAGAATGCGGCAGCCAACTCATCGTCTAGGAGTAACTCGTCCTTTTGTTTCTGTCCTCGTGTCATTACTTCCTCCACTTATTCCTGGAATAATTAACATTATAGCGATAAACGTCAATGTTTTGCAATAAACTATCAGAATAGGTCAAGATTATGCAGATGCTTGGTAAAATTATAGCCTACATTGCGCCTCACTATTGTATCGGATGTGGCACAGAAGACCAACTCCTTTGTTCAGAATGTGCCCAGAATGTGTTCAGGCACGATTTGGGCTATTGCGTGTTCTGCGGAATTGTTCAATACTCTGCGCAAGTTTGTGGTGCATGTCAGGTGCGCACCAAGATTACTGCGGTTTGGTCAGTGGGCGTCTACGAAGGCATGTTGCAGGAACTTATTCATGCGCTCAAATTTGAAGGCGCCAGGTCGGCAGCTGGCATTCTGGCCCGGGAATTAGATAATCGCCTCCCTCCCCTGCCCGCCAACACCGTAGTGGTGCCGTTGCCAACTTCGCCTCAACGCGTGCGCCAGCGTGGTTATGACCAAGCGGTATTGCTGGCCCGGGACTTTGCCAAGCGAAGGAATCTCTCTTGCGTGCCACTTTTGCATCGTGTTCATAATATTCGCCAAGTTGGCGCCACGCGCCCCCAGCGGCTCGCGCAAGCCGCCGCTGCGTATAAACTCACGAAGCTGCCACCTGCAGAGTCGCCAATTCTCCTGATTGACGATGTACTTACTACCGGGAGTAGTATGATGAGCGCCACCTCGCTTCTTACGGCGGCCGGAGTTAAAAATGTCCAAGGCGCAATTGCTGCGTATCGACCCTAGTTATATATTGACCTTAAGCACTATCTATGCTATAGTATGAGCACTATGGCAGAACGTAAACATTTGCTTTTAGGCAGCGATGGCAAGATTGATTTAGCCAAATTAAGCTACGGCGACGCCGATGAGTCTCTTGATAACCAGCACCATGCCAGGTATGCGGAAAGGCACCCCGAACCTACTCCTTCGGGGCCACGTATTTTGAGATCTCCCCGCACCCCCGAACGCCTGGGTCCGGTGACTGCAGCAAAGCAAGCCCTTGGCGCAGTTTCATTGGCAATTACGGAGACCTCGGTTGGTATTGGCAAGCAAATTGCTGAGAAAACGAAGTACAGCGAAGTAGTTAGCTTCTCTGATGATCGAGAAACAAGAGAAAAGGCACGTTTGCGCAAAGGCGTGCGCGGTGCTCGAACCCTGGGCCGTGCAGGTATGCGAGCGATGAACATTCCTTTGATGGTTGGTGTGTGGGCCCAAAATGTATTTACTGCACCTAATGGTGCTGGCTTTGGCGAAGTAAAGCGATACTTAACTGCCGAGCGACGCACGATGAGTAAGGGCCGCATGCTGGGCGCAATGGTTGTCGGCCTTGCCGTTACTTCGGTTTTCCAAAGGATGAGTGGTATCGATATTCCCTTCTCACCCACCTTTGGCTTGCCATTTGTGGATATTCCAGGGGTTGATAACATCCCGGCAAAAATCGGTGGTAACCTGCCTGCTGGCGTGTCGCGCACCACGAGTGAGTTTCTAGACAGTTTGCGTAAAGCCTAGTTTGTGATACGCTCATCGTAAATGTGGAAGGGTGGCCGAGTGGTTGAAGGCACTGGTCTTGAAAACCAGCGTGCAGGAGACTGTACCGAGGGTTCGAATCCCTCCCCTTCCGCCATATAGAGCAGACCTGTTGGTCTGTTTTTTATTGCCCGACAATACCTCTTTTGCCTGACAGTGGTTATGCTATACTATGCTCATATGCAGCCACAAAAGCCGGGTGAGCGAAATTATTGGCAACCAACAGAGGGAGAAATCGCTGGACAAGCGACCAATGTTTCTGCGCCGCCACAACCGGCAGCACCAGTCACACCTGCGCCCGTAGCTCCCCCCGCGCCAGTCTTGCCGCCTGCTCCTCCTGTCGAACCCGTTGCGACCCCTGCGGAGTCTTTTACCCCACCTCCTTCTTTGGACCAAATGGTTGATGAAGATTTGCCTGATACAGATGCAGCGCCTACCCCTGTGCTACCAGATGAGGTTATACAATGGTCAGCTGCTGAATTTGTACAGCACGACAAAGGAATCTTGTGGTTCATCGGCCTTGGTATTGCTGGCATCGTGATGTTGGCAATTAGCATTTTGCTCCTCAAAGACTGGTTTTTTGCTGTGATTATCGTGATTTTGTTGGTTGGTATTGCCTTTGTGGCAGTTCGCCCACCTCGACAATTGCAGTATGCGATCGATGACGATGGCGTGCATATTGGCGCAACGCTCTATCCCTACCAACGGTTCCATGCCTTTAGCCTTTCCAAGGAAGAGAGTATGTGGTGCGTGATCCTCATTCCCAATGCGCGCTTTAGTCCCACGCTGACGCTGTACTTTAATGAAGCTCAAGGTGAAGATATTGTGGACTTTCTTGGCGACTATCTTCCCATGGAAGAGCACAAGGTTGATATAGTCGACCGCCTCTCTCGCAAGCTTCGTTTTTAGGTTTCCTTCTTGAGAAATCTGTCGGTTTATGCTATATTTTGTTTTGTTCTGCCTATGCAGGAAGTACCTTTTACCGATTAGAGTTGCAGCCGCGGTTTACCGTTGCTGCAATGTATGCACCCGTAGCTCAGCTGGATAGAGCGTTGGCTTGCGGAGCCAAAGGTCGTAGGTTCGAATCCTGCCGGGTGTACCAGATTGAATTTGTCAAAAAGACTTCCTTGATTGGAAGTCTTTTTATTTTGTATGATGGGGCAATGAACACATCTACAGTACCTCCGGACATTATCACTATTCTTCACCAGGCTGTGAAGGAGGCTGGCGCCGCTGTTATCAAAAGCATTCCCTCGGAAGGGGTGATTGAAAAAGAAGGGCGCGCTAATTTTGTCACTGCGGCTGATCTGGCGAGCGAAAAGATTATTATGGACCTCATAAAGACTAATTTTCCAACTCATCAGATTCTTTCCGAAGAGACAACCTCAACTATTACTGACCCACTGGCGGTTGAGCATCTCTGGGTCATTGATCCGATTGATGGCACGAGCAATTTTCGCTACGAGCGAGGCTATTCGGCGATCTCAATTGGCTATTTAGAGAATGGCCAGAGTAAAGCTGGGGCAATCTACGACCCCTTTCGACAGCAGCTTTTCAGTGCACAGTTGGGCGAAGGTGCGTTTTTGAACGGAAAAGTAATTAAAACCAGCGAGCAGCAAGACTTGTCAAAAGCCTCGGTAGCTACAGATAATTCGTATGATCCAGCTGGGACTCGTCGTAATCTTGAACTCATGCTTAAAGTTGAGCCCACACCGTGGTACATGATGAGAGGGAGTGCCGTATTGGCCATGTGTGATGCTGCAGCTGGGCGTCTGGACTTATATTTCCATACGTTTCTAAAACCATGGGACAATGCGGCTGCATTCTTAATCGCCCGCGAGGCCGGAGCCGTGGTCCAAGGTTTGGACGGCGACGAAATCACCTTCCTGTCTGACAGCGCGGTGATTGGCAATCAAACTTTGGTGCAGCAGTTTGTGGCTTCTCTTCAGCAAAAGTAGCCTGCACAGTCCCCTTCTTTGACGCGATTGCCCTGCCTTCTCATGTTGTATTCTGCACTTGACACTCCCGTTGCACTCCCGGATGATAGTGGTAGTTTTAAACATAAGGATGGTGGCATATGGTGGATCGATCTCAGCTTGGTGCTCAAGATCAGGAGATAACTTCATCTCCCGAACAAGAGGAGTCGCCCTCACCAGAGCCATCCTTTACTTCTCCTTCTCCACCTGCGCCTAAAAAGTCTCGCTGGCCCCTCGTCGCAGGCGCTATGGCTGCTTTGCTGGTTGCGGGCGTCATTGGCGGTCTACTCTACTCTCGACGCACTACAGACACTCCCAGGGCTTCGAGAGTGAAAGTGGGGGTGATGATGGCCTTTAGCGGTGGCTCGAGTAGTATGGGCTACGGCGCAATGAAGGGTATCCAACTGGCCAAGAAGCAACTCGGGGCCGAGAATATCGAGATTGTGCAGGAAGATTCTCGATGCGATGCCAAGACTGCGGCGGAATCAATCAAGAAGCTAATTGCCATGAAGGTGGTGGCCATTATTGGTGAAGGTTGCTCCAGCGCCTCTGTAGCTGCCCTTCCAGCTGCAAATAACGCCAAAATCCCGATGATCAGTCCCTCGGCGTCCAGTCCGACGCTTTCTATTCCCAATGATTACTTTTTCCGCACCGTACCTTCGGACAACTACCAAGGAGCGTTTATGGCTCAGACAATTTATGACGAGGGTATTCGCAATATTGCCGTGTTCTACACCAATGAACCCTATGGAAGTGGCATGAACGCGGTATTTCGGGAGAAGTTTGAAGCCCTTGGCGGCAAAGTGGTGGCCACAGCCACGGCTGAACCAGATGTAATCAACCTTGAATCGCAGATTACCCAGCTCAAAAATGGTAAGCCTCAAGCACTCTTTATTGCTCCCAATTCAGTAGTGACAGCAACCGCAGTGGTCAAACTAGCTCGCGAAGGCGGCTTGACTGTCCCCTTCTTTGGGGCCGACATTATGTATGACAATACGATTATCAGTAATGCGCCAGCTGCATCCGAAGGGCTGACTATTACCTCATTCCCCACAGGGTCAAAATCGTTCAAGCAAGCCTTGGTGAATGAATATCAAAAGACCGAGCAACTCTATGCCGCCCCCCAGGCCTACGACATTGTGCACGCCTTGCAGATTGCGATTCAGCGCGGGGCACGTACTGGTGAAGAGATTAAGAATGCCTTGCCTGACATTAAATTCCAAGGGGTTTCTGGCAAGATTGCGTTTGATCAAAACGGTGAAATATCTGATAAGAACTACAAATACGACCTCTTTCAGGTAAAAGATAAGACATTCACTTTACTGCCGCAAGGTCAGTAAAAGGAGCTCTTTTAGAGATGAATATTCGTCGGCAACTTACGCTTCTTATGCTGCTGATTGGGCTGCTCCCGACGCTCATCGTGAGCACGCTTGCCTATGCCACTATTCGCAACAGCCTCACGCGTAAAACTGCCGACCAGCTGGTAAGCACCACAATCAAGCAGGAGCAAAAGATCAATGGCCTGCTGCAAAAGCGTCAAGAAGATGCCGTGGAGCTTGCGAACCGCTTTGATCTGCAAAGCGCATTAGGCCGCTATCAGAGCACCAATGGCAAAGACGGGGGCGATGCGCTGGCCACTGTGCTCTTGGATAAGAAAATTAATAGTCCGGAAATTCAATCGGTCACTCTCACCGACCTTAAGGGTACGGTGATTGCTTCAACGCAGTCAAACAGTAAAGGCAAACAAGTGTCTGCCCAAAATTACGCGATTCCCGAGGGGCAAGAAATTGCCACAACTGTTCGTGAGGATGGTAATGACGGCATTGATCGCCTCTACCTTACTACCAAAGTAAGTGTGAACAAAAAAGAGTCTGCCCGGATGAGCATGGTCTTCCGCATTGATGATATTGTGGCAGCGGTTCAGGACTATACGGGCCTTGGAGCAACTGGTGAGACAGTGGTGGCCGAAAAAGATGCCCAAGGCAATGCCCTGACCCTCTTCCCCTTACGCTTCAATACCGATGCCGCCTTAAAGGCTCAGGTTAATTCTTTACGACTTTTTGAGGGCAACGGCACTGATGCAGTGGAGCGAACTGACTACCGTGGCAACCGGGTGCTTGTTTCTTCGCAGCCCGTTGGGTTCGCCAACTGGGTTATTGCTACTAAGATTGATCAAAAAGAGGCGCTAGCCCAAACGGACCCTTTGCGTAATACGCTCTTCTTTATTGTGGGGATATCTTCCATTGCCTTGGTTGTTGTTGCCCTACTCTTTGCACGATTCTTTACTCGCCCTATATTACGCATTGCTCGAGCTGCCCAATTAATCGGGCGGGGAGATTTTTCGATCCAGACAGATTTTAAACGCAATGACGAAATCGGGATGTTGGCGGCCAGCATTAATCAGATGGGGCTGAGCTTGCATGATTTTGTCTCACGGATTGAAGGTGAGCGTAATCGTTTGGAGCTGATTCTGAACAGCATTACCGAGAGTGTAATCGCCGTGGATAAAGACGGAATTATCCTGATCGCCAACCAGGCTGCTGCCGAGCTTACCCAGTTGGATGGTCACGCCATTGTGGGCAAGCATATTGCCGAAGTCTTCAACTGGCTGCAAAAAGGCCAACCATTTGAAGTGAATTACAACAAATCCGGGGTGTTAAGTGACCTGGAATTTACCCCTGTAACGGGCTCTCTGCACTATGTAAAACTTATTGTCTCAAGAGTGAACGGTGATGCGGCTGATAGTGTGGCTCAAACCATTCTGACCATTCACGACGAAACCAAAAGTCGCGAGCTTGAAAATATGAAGGTTGATTTTGTCTCCATGGCCGCCCACGAGCTGCGCACTCCCCTGGCTGCGGTGCGTGGCAACCTAGAGCTCATCTCCTTTAAGTCGGGACAAGAACTGCCCGCAGAAACGGCCAAGTTCTTAAAGCGAGCACTTAAGAGTACGGCCGAGCTGGGCGGCCTGATTAATAACCTCTTGGACGTGACGCGTATTGAGCGTGGCACCTTGCGACTTACTATGGAAAAAGTTGACCTGGCCACCGAGATTACCCACGCGGTCCAAGAAACGCACTTTAGCGCTGAGGACAAGCAAGTCACTCTTTCGTATAGCGCTCCCGTGGCACCGGCATTTGTGATGGCTGATCGCATTGCGATTCGGGAAGTGATTAATAATCTTATTGTGAATGCTATTAAATATACCAAGCCGCTGGGCCATATCGAAGTTGCCTTGCGGCATAGCGAAAATACTTACGAGGTGAGTGTTAAAGATACGGGTGTGGGCATTCCTAAAGAAGCTCAGCAGCATCTCTTTACCAAATTCTATCGAGTACACGGTGGCTTGAGTAGCGGTAGCACCGGTACTGGATTGGGGCTTTTCATTGCTAAGTCGATCCTGGAGCGTCATCATGGAGCTATCACGGTTGTTTCAGCCGAAGGCCAGGGCTCGACATTTACCTTTACCCTGCCGATGCTCAGTGAAGAGAATAGAGCAGCGCTGAAAGCGACTGAGGCGGCATTACCAACAAGGAGGAAGCGTGGCTGGATTACGAAAAATACTGATCGTTGAAGATAACGAGCAACTTCGGGAAATTTACGCCACGTTCCTTCAAGCCAACGACTTTAAAATAGTGGTTGCGATAGATGGTGACGAAGCGTTAGATGTGGCTAAAAAAGAGCATCCCGATCTTATCTTTCTGGATATTATGTTGCCAAAGCGCGACGGGTTTACTTTACTCAAACTGCTTCGTCACGAGCCGGAGTATAACTGTACCAAAGCCAAGATCGTGATGCTTACTAATTTGGGTAATTGGTCAAAAGTGTCGCCCGAAGTTCATAAGGATATGGATGGCTATGTGGTTAAAGCCGAAATTGTCCTGACCGACTTGTTGGAAATCATTGCCTCATTGAAATAATTTCCCTCTCCCCTCTCGCCAAGAAGGGTAATTTGTAGTAAAATATCCCTTGTTCTGGAGAGGTACCCAAGCGGCTGAAGGGGACGGTTTGCTAAATCGTTAGACTGGAGCAATCTGGTGCGAGGGTTCGAATCCCTCCCTCTCCGCCAATTAAAATAACCTGCGTTTTGCAGGTTCTTTTAATTTCTGGGATTTACTCAGTTGCGTGGAGGTACAATGCCGCCGCCCAGGCCGGTAATGCGACAGGCTTTACGACCAAGCACGCCGCAGGGGCCAGCGCACTTGGCCAGCTCTTTTTCGTAGATAGCTTTTCTGCCGTCTAACTCATCAAGATCGGCGGCATAAATAGCTGGATCTGGTGAACGCCACATTCCTGCTCGACTGTCGCGACGCTGCTGTTCGTTACCCTTCATTTCTTGCAGAATGCTCTTATGCTCATCAGTAAGAGACGCTTCGAGTGTAGCCGGAGTGTTGTCCGGGCAGCTTTCTCGACATTTTTTATTCACCCCATCGAGGACGACACCTCCTTCGTCTAGCTGTGAGATAATGTCCTGAAATTCACTCATATTCAAGTATATTATAACATAACAAATGCTTATTTGTCAACTACAGCGGGAGGGCCGAGCGCCAACGTTGCCAGATCATCTGGAACGGAGTTGAAAAGAGTTCAGGGGCGTCTTTGAGCTTTTTGACTATCTCGCGGGGCGCCATGGTGATTAACTGTCCTAAATCGGTATGGCTATACACAAATGGCGCTTCGCCGATTAGGTAAAAAACACTGCATAAGCGTTTGCTTGGTCCAAAATCCAGCGTCTCTTCGCCTACCAGCTGGAGTTCGGCCTGGTCGATAAAAAGTTCTCGGCTGGTTGCGCGAGCGGCTGCCTGAAGGGCGGTTTCGCCACTACGGCGGATCGACGCGACCGGCACGCTTATTTTGCCAGCAAACAGATTGGGTAGGTCTTGGCGCTCGGGAATTTCGGTGAGTACTAGTTCGCCGTGTGGAGTAATGAGGAGCACATACACGGTGTGAAAGATATCTTGCTTCTTATCGATATCACGTCGCTTTTTCTGGCCAATTACCTGGCCAGCGCTGTTCAGAATATCAACCTGATGCGACGCATGTTCCATAAATTTAATTATAACATTCGCTGCCAAGCCCTGGCTGTGGGATAATAAAAAAGATGAAATTTGCCGCAACATTTACCCCAGGAGTTGGTGAGTTGGTTCTTCGCCAATTAAAAAAGTACCCTCTTGCCGAATTACGAGTGACTCGGCAAGAGGACGGCCTGGTGATTGGTGAGACTGTTTTTTCGCCACAGCAACTCCAGGATGTGCGCTATTGGCATAATGTACTTGTGGTGATGGCCGAGGCAGAGACAACTGCCAGTCTTGAAACACTTGCCCAGCAACTTACCCCTGCCCTACTTAAGCGTACGCTTGCACTCTATTTTCCCCATGCCCAAACCCTGCAGCTCCGTGTGATCGAAGGCAGTCAGCCTGCCTCCCTTTCGCCAGTGACTCAGCGACGCGTAGAAGCGGTGCTGAGCGACCAGAGCCTGGTACTCACCTCTCATCATCCAGATGTTGAGCTGTGGCTGCTGCGCCGTACGAGCGGCCTAGGGGTGATTGGGCTGCGCTTGCCTCGGCAACGCTTCAAGCGTCAGGAACGTGCTGCGGGCGAGCTACGACCAGAGCTGGCCCATGTTTTAGCACTAGCTGCGGGGGTGACCAGTAAAGACATTGTGCTTGATTCCTTTGCGGGCCACGGGGCGATCCCTCGGGAGCTTATAGCAGGCTTTTCGCCTCGGCAAGTTATTGCCATTGAGCAGGACCCTCGATTAGCCGGGAAACTGCGCTCGCTGGCCAAAGAAAAGAAAAGCCTGACAGTCCTGGCCGGTGATGCCTTGGCCATGGACCTTGCTGACCAGAGCGTGACCCGTATTGTCACTGACCCACCTTGGGGCGACTATGCAGTGACGAGCCTGCCTTTGCCGCAATTCTACGCCAGAATGTTGACTGAATTTCTGCGGGTATTGCGCCCTGGCGGCGTGGCAGTCATCTTGGCTGGTACCAAAGAAGTGGTCGAGACCGCAGCCGAGAAATCGGCCTTTGAGGTTGTGAAGGTATATGAGGTTCTGGTTTCGGGCAAGAAAGCCGCAATTGTTAAATTGCGCAAGCCCAGCTAAAACGCTATAATCACATCTGTTACGGAGAGGTGTCCGAGTGGTTGAAGGTGCCGCTCTCGAAAAGCGGTGTGCGGGGCAACTCGCACCGAGGGTTCGAATCCCTCCCTCTCCGCCAGCCGAATAGCTTACTTGAGTGAGCTATTTTTTTTGTTGTCATTTTAACAGTTGCGCCTACGATTTACGCCGCGCTAAAGTGGTGATGACTAAGCAAGGTATACTACAGCTATGCGAGAAGATCAGTTTGCCAAGCTCCTTACCTATGTCGAGATGCGCTTTGACCAACTTGATGTTCGTCTGGCCCAACTCGATCAGCGCTTTGATCAGCTCGAACGCATTGGCGAGGTATATACCACGCAACTCGATGCCCAATTTGCGCAATACATGAAAGTGGTGCGCGGGGGTAATCGGCAGCAGGCAACCGCGGAGCCAACTCGTAATGCACACATGACTTTTAACGAGGTAGACCTATGAGTAGCATTTTTACCAAGATAATTGATGGTGAAATCCCGTCACACAAAATTTATGAAGACGCCCAAACCATTGCCTTCTTGGACATCTTCCCACCAACCGAAGGTCGGGTGCTGGTGGTGCCCAAACTCGAGGTCGCCAGGGTTGAAGACCTTCCCGAAGCTGACTACCTTGCTGTGTGGCAGACTGTGCGCCAAGTGGCGCACCAGCTCAAAAAAGAATATGGTGCTGACACCAAAATTTGCATGAAAGTTGAGGGGTTTGATGTGCCACATGTTCATGTGCATGTCTTCCCTTGCCATACTGTAGATGACTTTTATAAGCACGAGCCGCAAACCAAAGAGCCGGATCACGAGCGCTTAGCCGCCTTGGCCAAAAAGCTCGCCTTTTAAATATGAGCGCGTAGATTCTCGGGTGAGATGGTGCGGAATTCCGGAAGTCGCTTCACCATACTTCCTGCTGCCCGGATGGTATCTTTTGAAGGGGGTCTGGAGATGACGGCGCGAAGCGCTTGGCGTATAAGGCCTTTGGGCACTCGACCTTCAATAACACGACGGTATGACGCTTCAACTAGCAGGCCGTTTACTTCGTAAAAAGTGTTATTGCCTTCTCTCGCTAAGGTGCGAGCTTCGGTAAAGTGCTTGTCCATTTTGGTGACCAAAGGCGTTTCATTACCACCTATCTCTCGGGTAGCTAGAACTTGCAGGCCAGCGCACCGTCCAAGTGCGGTTTGGGTAGCGGCACGCTCTGCTTTGAGGTGACCTTGGTAATCAGGCGCAAGCGGATGGGTGTCAGTGAGATCGAGGTTGGTAAGGGAATCGCCGAGCAGGGCTTCTGTCCTATGCAAGTCGTTGTCCCGTTGTTCGGGTCGTTCCCACGATGTGCCGGCTTGGCGCAATTCAGTAAGGGCGATATCCCTAATAATGCCTGCGAGATGGGTGCGGACGGTTAAGCCCGAGACTCCATCAGGGTTGGTTTGGGCTGTGTACAGCTTGTCCGCGCCACTTTGTAATTCGGCAAGTGCTTCAGTATGCGCACCACTGGTAGACAGGGCGACGCCCCGCGCTTGCTGCGCCTTAATTTTGGCATCGTAAGGGAGTGAGGCTTCCCTACTCACTTAGTTCCTCTTTGAGCCGGTCAGCCATGGCTTGGGCCGCAACCAGCTGAGTTTGGCTCGCTTCTACGATCGCCTGTGGTGCGTTCTTTACGTAGGCCTGGTTAGAGAGACGTTTTTGAAGTTGCTGCACGGTCTGGGTGGCTTCTGTGAGCTGAGACTGCAATTTTGAGCGGTAGGTGGCAATGGTTTCCTGGTCCAGATCCAACCAAGCCGTGATGGTCGGGTGCGGAATGCGCAAGCCTTTGCCCTTCGTGGTGGCCGTAGGCGTCACCTTTGCAAGAGAGGCCAGGGTTTCTTGGTCATGACTCAAGACCGAGTCTTCTTGGTACAACAAGGTTTGGTTGCGCACACTGCCCAGGCCGTCCTGGACAAGGCGAATCGCCCGCACTAATGATTGGAGTTGGCGGAATTGTTCGGCTTTTGTTTTGTCACATGTCACTGCAACAGGCCAGGTGCTGGTAATTACCATGCCTTCTTCCCACTTGAGGGTTTGCCAGATAGTTTCGGTTACAAATGGTGCAAAAGGGTGCGCAAGTTTCAGTATTGTCTCAAGCGTGTAGGCCAGGACTGGCTTGTTGAGTTGTGTTTTACTTGCTTCCAGATACCAGTCGGCTACATCATCCCAGATCAGGTGGTAGACCGCGTCGCTGGCTTCAGCCAGGCGATATTTCTCGAGGTGGCTGGCAATTTCTTTGCTAGTGTCATTGAGGCGTTGCAGTATCCAGTGGTCAGCACTGCTCTTGGCAACTGGTGCGCGGTCGTGGTAGTCGTCCCCTATCTTGTCTTCGATAAAGCGGGCCATGTTCCATAGCTTGTTACAGAAGTTGCGCGCCGCAATGATCTTGTCGCGACCAAAAGCCTGGTTAAGGCCAGCACTTCGCCCCATAAGCAAGCCAAAACGCAGCGCGTCTGAGCCAAACTCATTGACCACTTCTTGAGGGTTAAGCACATTGCCTTTGCTCTTGCTCATTTTCTGGCCGTGCTCGTCAAGCACCAGACCATTAAGATACACGTCTTTAAAGGGGACTTGTCCGGTGCGGTAAAGGCCGAGCATGACCATGCGACTTACCCAAGGAAAAAGAATGTCAAAGCCCGTTTCCATCACGTTCAGCGGATAATATGGTGCGAGCGGACCATCGGTCAGGTAGTCAGTGGTGATGTAAGGCCATTGGCCAGAGCTAAACCAGGTGTCAAACACATCAGGATCACGGCGGTAGGTTTTGCCATCGCGTTCAATAGTCTCTTGGTCAACAGTGGTGTCAAAGATCCAGTCGTGCGGATCGTCAGCACTTTGGAAGGCCGGAATTGGGATACCCCACGCAATTTGGCGGCTAATATTCCAGTCTTTAAGTTCGCTGAGGTAGTTGACGAGTACTTTGCGCTTATTTGTGGGATAAAAGGTAATTTCACCAGCTTCGATGGCCTTGATCGCTTTGGCGGCTAGGGGTTTGACGCGAATAAACCATTGGTCTTTTACCATGGGTTCGATAATGGTGCCACATTTGTAACAATGACCAACAGAGTGTTCTAATTCTGTTTTATCTCGCAACACCCCTTCCTGTTCGAGCGCCTTGATTATTTTGGCGCGTGCCTCTGTAATACTCAGGCCCCGATACTCATCGGGCACTTCCATGGTCATGCTGCCATCAAAGCCGACAACCTGAATAAGTGGTAAGTTATGGCGCTCCCCTATTTCAAAGTCGGTTGGGTCATGGGCGGGGGTGATTTTTACCGCACCAGTGCCAAATTCTTTTTCAACTGCTTTATCGGCCACGATGGGGATAGTGCGATTCACGAGTGGCAGCTTTAATTCCTTGCCAATTAAATGCTTATAGCGCTCGTCTTCAGGATGCACTGCTACAGCTGTGTCGCCCAGCATGGTTTCGGGCCGGCTGGTGGCAACTACCACTTCCCCATCACCTTCAGCAAGTGGGTAGGCAAGGTGCCAAAGGAACGACTTTTCGGTCTTGTATTCAACCTCAATATCGGCAAAGGAAGTGCCATGCGTGGTGCAATAATTTACAATGCGCTCACCTCTGTAAATCAGGTCATCTTCCCAGAGTTTTCTAAACGTTTCGTACGCAGTTTGGACAACTTTTTCATCAAGCGTAAAGGTCAGGTTGTTCCAGTCGCAGCTTGCGCCCAGCTCCCGGAGTTGGAGTTCCATGTTGCCACGCTGACTGGCCACAAAATCCCATACCTGTTGGTAAAGTTGGTCGCGAGTGAAATCAAAGCGGGACTTGCCTTCTTTCTCGAGCTGTCGCTCATACACTACCCATGTTTCAAATCCAGCATGATCAGCGCCGGGCAAAAAGACAGTTGACTCCCCTTTTAGCCGATGGTAACGAACTAAGGCGTCTTCGACAGCAATGACAAGGGCATGGCCGGCGTGCAAATTACCATTTGCATTCGGCGGCGGCATGATAATACTGTAGGTCCCCTTGCTGGTATCCTCTTTGGGCGCAAAGGCGTTGCTGGCCTCCCATAAGGCGTATGTCGTGGGTTCGTATTGTTGTGGTTCGTAAATTTTTGGAAGCTTCATAATCAGGGGTGCCTTTAATAATTTTCACGTGGAAAAAGAAAAATGCGTGCACATAAAACACATTCTATTTTCTTCACGTGAAATAGAACAAAAATAAAACACGTACAACTGAGTTTTGTTTTTGTCGCCGCGCACTTTACTCTTGCGAGTCCCACCGTTTCACACAAATTTTCATTTGCACCTCAATTGTAGCGTGAAGTAAAACACGATGCAACAGGGGAGTGATTGCTATATTCATAAAGAATGATAAAATACAACTCAATGAGTAACTTTATGGAAGGCCATACCGCACAACGCCCGCCGATGGATCGGCACGGGGTTATTGGTGGGCATGGCGAATTTACCGGCGGCTATACCGATGTTGGTGCAGTGGAAGCGCCCCGGGAGCGACCAAGCATGCGTAAAATTCTTGGTGGATTTGCGTACAACGTCTACAGCCGTTTGGCCCGAGTGGGCAATCCTGGCATGGCAAATCTTCCTGAAGCCCCCGAAAACAAACCCAGCGCGGAGATTGGTCCGCACGGGGTGATTGGTGGAGTGGGCGCGTATCATTCTGGCCCTGAAGCAGCGGGAGCTGATGAGGAGCCTCTACACGAACAGCCCTTTGGCCCCGACGGCGTGATCAAATAGGGGAGTAGCAGCTACTACGGCTGCTCAATTACATCTGACGACGGTAAGGGTTGACCCGCAATGTATAGGGATCAGCCCTTTTTTGATACTCGGCAGCGTAACTGCCAACGGCCGCGATCATGGCACCATTATCAGTGCAGAGTTGGGGCGCGGCATATTCAAGAGGGCAGGGGAGTCGTTCAGTTAATTGGCGACGCAGTTCGCTATTGGCAGCCACGCCACCACCAACCACTACACTGCTGGGGTTAAATTCGCGGTAAGCCGTGACCACTTTATCAACAATCGTTTCGATCGCAATCCGCTGAAAACTAGCCGCAATATCATTGCGCTGTGACTCGCTGAGAAGGGCTGCAAGCTGAGTGGAAGGAAAGTCATAGTCTTTACCACAAATCTGCTGTACGCGCCGCAGAACGGCTGTCTTGAGCCCAGAGAATGAGAAATCATAGGGCTGAGTCATGCGGGCCTTGGGGAATGTATAAGCTCGGTCATTACCGTGCAGGGCAGCAGCGGCAATTGATGGTCCACCAGGGTAGGGCAGGCCGATAATCTTGGCTACTTTGTCAAAAGCCTCGCCAATGGCATCATCTTGAGTCTGTCCCAATAGCTGGTAGGAAAAATGGTCTTTGTAGAACACTAACTGGCTGTGGTTGCCACTGACCATGACCGCGAGCATCGGAAAGGTAGGGATGGCAGCAGGGGGAGGGGAGGCAATCGAATCAGGGTAGGTGGTTAGAAAGTTGGCATAGACGTGGCCGACCATATGGTTCACCGCATAGAGTGGTTTGTTTTTGAGCAGGGCTAATGTACGGGCCGTAAGTGAGCCAATCAAAATAGAGCCGATCAATCCCGGCCCTTCAACAGTGGCAATGGCGTCAATATCATCCCAGGTGAGCTGGGCTTGCTCGAGCGCTTGGGCCAGCACTGGCAAAATGACTTCAATATGGCTGCGTGCCGCTATTTCGGGGACCACGCCGCCAAATGCTTTTTGGATGTCAATTTGACTATGCACAACATTGGCCAGCAATTCGTGGTGATCACGAACAATGCCTATGGCTGTTTCATCGCAACTAGATTCAATTCCCAAAACGATCATTACAGGGGTAGTGTAGCGGAAAAAGAGTTGCGAGGCAACTTATGGTCTTAGCTGGCTAGTCCGTAGGCGCTACGAATGCCGGGCCGGGCGGCTTCCAGGATCTGCCGGAATGATTCAGGGGTCAGTCTGCCGTCACTGGCAAATGTCCAGTTACCGCTTGTGTGCGTAAGAAAGCCAGGGCGTACGCCGTTAACTCTTGAAGCAATCTCGGTAATAGTGGCGGGATTGGTAAAGTCGATACCCAATGGTTGAAGTTGTGGAATCTGCTGTAATGCTTCAGCGAACAAGCCTCCACCTTTAATAGTTAGCGCCTCTTTAGGGATATTGTTAAAGAGCGTGTCAATTGAGCCACCGTTGACTACAACTAAGTCGTGAAGCACTTGAAGGTTCACGCCTTTTTGCTCGGCAGCGGCCTGGACCACCTGTTCAAGCTGGTCATGTGAGAGGTGTCCATTAGCCGGGAAGTCAAAGCCTTGAGCCTCGAGTCGTTGGGTAATGGCAGCGTAGTCGTTATTGGTCACGCCTAGGCCTCGTAACTCCGCCATCTTGGGATAGAGATTCTCGAGCTGACTGCTGTTCGAAACTTGGGTCTGTTCGGCCGCGTTCGAGAAGTCGACGTTGTCTAAGAGGTGACTCGCAGCCGATGGGTCATGGGTGACGGCCAGTCCTTGTACTTCGGCAATGTGTCGCAATAATACTTCGTTGGCGGCTGTTGGCACATTTGTGGCCGAACTAAAGCCGTAGGCCTGCACGCTACCGGCCGCGTTCTTTACGGCATAGACTACTGATTCGCCATTGGCGAACTTCAGGTTTTGCAGTTCTGGGCCAGCGCGCATCATGACCTCGCGGTATTGGTCCGCGCTGAGGTTGGTATCTTTGAACGCCGGAGTGGCTTTGATAAGATTATCGATTTGGTTATACACGCCCTCACCAGAGGTGACAGTGGTTGCGGCGCGGTTATCAGCCACGGCATCAAGGGCTTTATCCATATTCATCGCATGGTCGGAAATACCCATGTCCGGTGCTTCGGCCGGGATGGTAATCGGCGGTACCTCTGCTGGTGGAACTGATGCTGAGGGGATTGGTGCTGCAGAACTTGGTACAGTTGTGGGCGTGGTAGCCGAGGCGCTTGGACCTGGCGACGTTTCAGGGTAGCTGGTGGGGTAAGAGGTAGGGTTGGCACTCGCACTAGGTTTAGTGACTTGTGGCCGGTCTGCATGTGGCGCCTCGACTGAGGCATGATTGCCACCAGAGAAGGAATGGTTGAGGTATTCAGCCATTCCAGCGCCTACAACGACAGCCAGGGCAGTGTAGACCAGCGCGCGATTGCGGATGCGCAGGTCTTCTTTAACCATTTCTTGCATATTGCCCGCGATGAACTGCGCTTTTTCGGCATCCCCCATGTTGGCAATAGTTTCTTTTTGCCCCTCGGCTCGCAATTGCATGCCGCGACGCCCGACAAGAAGGAGGCCGCCAACAAGCAACGCACCGAAGGTGCCGTGCTCTAGGAGTGTTTCCTGCTTGTGATTGAGGACATTTCCGGCCGTACCTACGGCTCCAGCAAATGCCGCAAAGGCGCCAAGCACTGCAGCGGGTAAGTAGTTGCTGAACTGGTTATCGCTACGCTCTCTTTTAAGGAAGTTGCCAAAACGCGAACCAGGTACGTAGTTTTCTTCAACTTTATCCGTAAGAGTGGGGGCGTATCGTCGGCTAATACTTGTGCCATAACTGCGCACGCCTCTAAATGCCACGCCAGTACCAGCGACGCCAGCCAGGGCGACACCTGTGCCGAGACCTGCGCCAGCAATGATCAGGCCGCCACCAAGAGTGATGACTGCGCCAACAGCCACGCCGCCAACAGCAGTGATAATTTTATGTCGGCCCATGAATTCAAGCATGTTGCCTTTAAGAATGCCTTTTTCTTCGGCGGCTAGTAATCGTAATTTAACATCTTGGGCATCAAGGGCACGAAGTTTGCGAATATTTTCCGGTGACCAGTTAGAGAGGTTACCTTCCTGTTCAAGGAGTTGGGCATACAGAGTGATGGCAGCTTCTAAGTCGGGCTGCATTTTTTTCTGCTCTTTCCGACTCGCATCTTGCATAGCGCGGGACTGCTCAAGGGCTGCCTGCCGGGCCGCCATGACTCTCTCCGGAGCACCTTCAAGTCCTGAAGCACCACGACCGATATGGTAGTTAAAAAAGCTCGCGACTGCTGCATCAAGTTGGTCGCGCCTCGTTTCTAGCTCGGTGCGGCGGTGCTCGCGTTTTTCGTCAATAGCCTCACCGTTGACCATGCGAACAGCTTTCTTGCCTAAGGCCAAAGTTCTGTCGCGCACTAAAGACTCTTTATTTTCGATCACGAAACCAAGCTGGTCATCGCTTTTAAGATTGCCGGCAAGTTTCACAATTCGGCTCATTGTCTTCTTGGGAGTGCCACGCTTCTTAAAGACTTTTACAAATGATTCGCGCAGTTCACCATTGTTGTGTTCATCGACAATCGCTTTTTCTACACCGTCTGTGGTGATCAGGAAGCGGTCAAATTCATCGAGGTCAATGATGCCGATATTGGCATCATCAAGATGAAACTCACCCGGTTTGTCATTGTATGCTTCAATTTGGCTGCCATGACGGTCAAATTTTTGCCCCATACCATTAACGATAAGGTGGGCTTGTGCTGTGTCGTAACCGTGACCAGCCCTCGCTTTAACAGCGGCCAGGCTCTCTTCTACGCCAAGACGAACTACCTCTTTATCTTGCTTTTTGCGCCCCACAATAATGGCGTCGCCTTTAATGGCATAGACAGCCTTCATTTTCCCGTCTTTGTCTTTGAATTTACGGAAGTAGGCGAGTGTACCGGTAGCGCCCGCTCTTAGTTTGTCGGGGTCATTATCATCGAGCTTTTTGCGATCCCAAATGGCCTGATCAGCTTTGGCGACGATCTCGCGCGTTATTTGCAGGACTTCATCGTCCTCTTTATCATCAAGAGTGGTTTGTTCACCTTCTTCTTTCAAGACTTTGGCGGTGATTTCGGCAACGATATTGCCGCCGCCCTCGCCACCGGCACCATCGACGGCCACGATCTCGTTGGCTGTGGTATAGCCACGATCCTGGTTATCAACTTCTTTATAAAGCTTACCTAGACTCGCATCTGGCTGGTCGTAGCAAATGCCGACGAATTCGCCGAATTGGAGAGGTTCCGAGAAGGCGCTGGCGGCATAGAGTGACTCAAGACTAGCCTGCTGCGCATCAAACTCACTCGCATCGTCAGTTGAGGCAAAGTTAAACCTGTTCGTGCTTTCATCATATGTTGCGCGATCAAGAATGTCTCTAATTTCTTCCCGCGCCTCACCAGCACGCGCCCGTGTTTCGGCACGCGCGTCAGATGAATGCGATTCTGGTGAGGTAGGTGGTGCGGGGGCAGTGGTCATAGTTACGTACTAGTTAAGCATATTTGGTATTTGACTCCAATAATAAAACAATAAAAGAACATTTTTTGCAATAGAGAGAAGGTGCGCATCTGGCCAGAGATGCGCTATAGTAATGACATGTCGACACTTAAAAAAACCATTAAAAAAGTTCTCCCCACTAGCCTTCGGGGTCTGGCGGCCAATTGGTATCATTTTGGTGAAGCTGTGGCAGCCAATGTGCGCTATGGGTTTCCGGCCCGAGGCAAACGCGTCATTATGATTACCGGCACCAATGGCAAAACAACCACAGCCGCCTTTATGATCAAGATTATGCAAGCGGCTGGTCATACAGTTGGGGCCAGCACCACTGCCTTTTATCAGATTGGCTCAGAGGTGATTGCCAATGACCGTAATATGACCACTGATAATGTCTTTAAGGTGCAAGCTCTGTTGCGCCGCATGAAAAAGGCTGGGTGCGATGTGATTATTATGGAAACAACGTCGCATGCCTTGGTGCAACACCGTGTTCTGGGTATTCCTTGCGAAGTGGCGGTGATGACTAACTTGACTCAAGATCACCTTGACTACCATAAGACTATGGAAAACTATGCGGCAGCCAAGGCTCGGCTGTTTGCCCGCGAACCACGTTTTATTGTGCTCAACCGCGATGATGAATGGTTTGACTACTATAATGAATATAACGCCCGCGAACTCAAAATGAACTATGGCACCAGCCCCGAGGCCGAATGTCGCATTGTGGATGCCAAACTGCGTAAAGATGGCAGTGAAGTGAAGTTGAAGCTTGATAAGACAATCGATCTGAGTTTTAGCTCTCATCTGGCTGGCAAGTTTAATGTCTACAATGCCACGGCAGCAGCCACGGCGGCGTATTTGATGCATGTGGAACTTCCATATATCAGCCAAGGTATTGGCGCACTTGATATGGTACCTGGTCGCCTCGAATCTATTAATGAAGGCCAGAACTTTGAAGTCATCGTGGACTATGCCCATACGCCCGATGCGCTGCAAAACTTGCTTGAAACACTCAAAAGCCTGACCAAAAGTCGCCTCATTCTAGTATTCGGTGCTACTGGTGACCGTGATAAGAGCAAGCGGCCCATAATGGGCGAAGTAGTGGTGACCTATGCTGATCGTATAATTTTGACCGATGACGAGCCATATACCGAAAATCCGGATGTGATTCGCGACGATGTGCGTCGGGGCATTGAACGGGCCGGGGGCACGGCCAAAACCGAAGAAGTGGCTGATCGCAAAGCCGCGATTGAAAAAGCGATCAGTATTGCGCGCAAAGGCGATATTGTGGCCATTACTGGTATGGGGCACGAGCAGTTTAGGGTTGTGGGCGATGGTGAGCGAGTTCCTTGGAACGATGGCCAAGTAGCGAAAGAGATTTTACAGGCCAAGCCTAAAGCCAATTAGCAGTAGGCATCATGCACATGCCTGGGTGCCATAAAATGGTACTATTAAGGTATGAATATTGCCGCAATCTTCAAAGCTTATGACGTGAGAGGGAAGGTCGGCGTGGAGCTCACGCCCGAAGTAGCCGAGCGTATTGGCCGAGCTACTGCCGAGTGGCTTCCAGAAAGGGGAGCGGTAGTGGTGGGTCGCGATATGCGTGCAGATTCCGCCGAACTGGCTACCTCGGTGATTACCGGGTTGCGATTGGAAGGCCGAGATGTGGTGGACATTGGCACCGTGACCACGGATATGATGTATTTTGCCATTGGCCACATGGAGTTGGCTGGGGGTCTGATGATCACGGCCAGTCACAACGGGAGCGACTATAATGGCATCAAGATTTATCGCGACCATGTCACGCCCGTGGGTCTGGATACTGGCCTTGCCGACATTCGTGACGCAGTGCTGGCCAATGATTTTGTACCTTCAACTGCTGAAGGCAAGCTTGAACAAGCCTCTATTACGCAAGCGTGGATTGAACATGCGCTTTCTTTTGTGGATTCCGTGCATTGGCCACACTTTAAAGTGGCGATTGACGCGGGCAATGGCATGGCTGGCGCAATTTTGCCCCACATTCTGCCTGTGTTGCCACTCGAAGTCGAAGAAATGTATTTTGAGCTTGATGGCAGCTTTCCCCACCATGAAGCCAATCCCATGGATGTTAAAAACCTGCGGGATATTATTACCAAGATTAAGCACGAACAGTGTCATTTTGGCCTCGCCTTTGACGGCGACGGCGACCGAGTCATGTTAGTTGATGACCTTGGAAGACCAGTGCAGGGTTCGGACATGTTGACCCTTATTTCCCGCGTGGTGCTCCAACAACACCCGGGCAGCGAAATCATCCATGATGTACGCACCAGTCGCGCAACCAAAGAGTTCATCCAGCAGTGGGGCGGGGTACCAGTGCGCGCCAAGGCTGGCCGCGTCTCCATTGGCAAAATAGTGCGCGAACGGGGTGCGCCCTTTGGTGGTGAAACCACTGGCCACCTCTTTTTTGCTGATAATTTTGATGCTGATTCTGGACTTATCGGCGCGCTCATGGCCATTCAGGCCATTGCCGACTCGGGTAAGAAACTTTCCGAATTGGTAGATGAATATCGCACATATGAGATGATTCCCGAAACAAATTATACTGTGTCAAATCCCGAGGCCACCTTGGAAAAACTGAGTAAAGAATTTGCTGATGGGGTCCAAGATACATTGGATGGTCTGACTGTTGAATATGAGGATGCTTGGTGTAATGTGCGGGCCAGTAATACGGAACCCCTTTTGCGCCTTAATGCCGAAGCGCGAACCAAGACTCGTTTAGAGCAGCTACTGAAGCGCGTCAACCATGTTCTAAAGCCGTAAACTCCGTTAAAGTAGTGAGTACCAACAAAGGAGAAATAGCCCTGTGACGACCCTTCGAGACACACTCTCTTATGAACCTGCTGAACTGAAATTCGGCACCTCTGGCTTGCGTGCGCTTGTGACGGATATGACGGATTTGGAATGCTATATCAACACCCTTGGCTTCTTGGCGTTTGTGGCCGAGCTGGGACACATTCCGAATGCCAATGGTGTGGTCTATGTCGGTGGCGACCTGCGCCATAGTACGCCACGTATTCTTAAGGCGGTAGTTAAAGCCGTGCGCGATAGTGGCTATGAGCCAATCTACTGCGGCCTTGTGCCCACCCCAACTGTTGCCTACCAAGGAATCTTGGCTCAAGCCCCGTGCATTATTGTGACTGGCAGTCATATACCCGATGACCGCAATGGCATTAAGTTTCACCGGGCTGATGGTGAAGTGCTTAAAGAAGATGAGCCAGCCATTAAGGCCGCAGTGGAAGCGGTGCGCCACAATCTTTACAGCCAAGACGCGGCCAGTCAGCCTTTTGATGCGCAGGGTATGTTGACCGAAGCAGTGGCTATGCCTGCCGAAGACTCTACCGCAGCTCAAAATTATATGCAGCGCTATACCTCGGTTTTTGGCCCCGAGACACTCGAAGGCAAGCAGATCGTCTTTTACCAGCACTCGGCTGTGGGTCGGGATTTGCTGACGACGATGTTGCAAAAGCTGGGCGCCGAAGTGATTCCCGTGGGCCGTTCCGAAAAGTTCATTCCGATTGATACCGAAAATGTCACGGCGGCTGACCAAGCCTATTTTAAACAATTGGCAACTGAATACCCCGACGCTTTCGCGATTGTGTCCACTGATGGCGATAGTGACCGGCCGTTCCTGATTGATGCTCACGGAGTGTTTAATAGGGGAGATGTGCTAGGGGCCGTGGTGGCTGAATGGCTCAAGGCCGACGCGGCGGCATTTCCCACCAGTGCTAGTGATGCGGTTGATACTTATTTAGAGCCCAAAGGGGTAGAGATAACACGTACCAAAATTGGTTCACCCTTTGTGATCTCGGCCATGCAATTGGCTCAGCAAAGCGGCAAACAACGTGTGGTTGGCTGGGAAGTGAATGGCGGCTTTATGACTGGCAGTAACTTCGAAGTCCATGGCCAGCCCTTGGCTGCGCTCCCGACGCGTGATGCGATCTTCCCAATTATTGTGGCCATGGTGGCCAGCATTGAAGTCGGTGGCTCGGTGGCTGAAAAGTTTGCCACATTGCCCCAGCGGTTTACCCAAGCAGGAATGATTAACAATTTTCCGACCGAAACCTCACACCAGATCTTGGCTCGATTTGCCCAGGACAACCAGGAAACAAAAACAGCGCTGACCCAGTATTTTACCGCCGCAGAAGGGTTTGGCCCGGTGGCTCGGATGAATACTCTGGATGGCTTGCAGCTGTTCTTTGAAAACGGGGATGTGGCACATATGCGCCCCTCGGGTAATGCCCCGCAACTGCGCTGTTACAGTATTGCGGATTCCCAAGAACGGGCTGATGAAATCGTCGCGTTGGCTATTGCTGAACCAGATGGTATTTTCCGCCGTCTGGAACAGGCAACTCATCAGGATTGATTATGGGAGAGCGTACCAGCAGGGAAGAGGGTGCGGAGCCTTCTTTTACTGAAGGTCAGTCCGAACTCTGCACTGAGTTAGGCGATTTTCTGAGCGGCCTAGAGGCATTTCCCAGTCCCACCATTGACCTTACGGTGCGACTGATTGAACGCCAATTAAACGCAAGTCGGGTAGGTGCGAATGGTGAACGCCTTAAGATGTATTTGGCGGGCACACTGACGCCACATGAGATTCTTATGGCTCGCCTCAATCCTAGACAAACTCCAAAACTGCCTGATGCAGCATTAGCGGCTACTATTGATAAGCACTTGGAAGAGCGACGTGCCGTGTATCTTGAGCAGATTGCGTATGGTTGGCGAGTAGGCACCTATCCGCGTGTTGCCATGTGGAAAAACTTCTTTGTATACAACGCAGCGCTCCAATTGGATTTAGGGGAAGAGGAAGAGTGGCCTTGGGCGATAATCAATGGGCGCTATTGTCGCCTTCCCGAAATTGTTGTACGGCCACAGATTAATGAAACCGGACTGTTTGAATCCGCAGCTCCGGGCGATCTTCATGCGGTTGTGCTGCAGGACCCTTTGGAAGTGGCTCAATCTCTGCAACAAGGCAAGTACGCCGCAGATAATACCGAGGAGTTATTGCAGAATCTTATTGCCGCCCATGCTGAACAATTGCAGATAGCTTCTATGCCGATAATGAGGTAGGAAGGTCTTTTTTAGCACTCTACCGTTGACAGTGCTAATTTCATTTGGCATATTTATTGTATCACCCTGAACTTAATGGAGGACACCGCCCAATGAGCGTGAAGATTAATCCGCTTGACGACCGAATCGTTGCTCAGCAACTCGAAGCTCAGACTAAAACCGCCTCAGGACTTTTTCTCCCTGACAGCGCCCAAGAGAAGCCCAAAGTAGCCAAAGTGGTTGCGATTGGCAAGAATGTGAAAGGCGTCAAAGTTGGCGACCAGATCATTTACAAGGAATACAGTGCGACCGAAGTAAAAGTCGATGGCGACAAATACCTGATTGTCAAAGAAGAAGACGTCCTGGCGACGGTGAACTAACAAGGAGACTTACAGCATGGCTAAAAAAGTATTTTATGATGATGATGCCCGCCGCCGTGTACTCGGTGGGGCGAAAGCGCTTTACGAAGCAGTAAAAGTAACCATGGGTCCCAAGGGTCGCAACGTGGTGATCAGTAAAAGCTATGGTGCGCCAATGGTGACGCACGATGGCGTGACCGTGGCCAAAAGTGTTGAACTCTCTGACGATGACGACGAGACACTAGGCTACAAAGTTGGTGCTGAACTTATTAAGCAAGCTGCCAGTAAGATGAATGATGTCGCTGGTGATGGTACTACTACCGTGACTGTGCTGACGTACCACATTTTGAACGAAGCGAACAAATTAATTGCCGCTGGCCACAATCCTATGGAACTGCGCAAAGGTGTGGAGCGAGCTGGGGCCGAAGTAATTGCTCGTCTGACTGAATTAAGCGAAGATGTGGCTACTAAAAAAGGCCGCGTGGCTGAAGTAGCAACCATTTCGGCTGGCGATGCTGAAATTGGTAAGCTGATTGCTGATGTCATGGCCAAGATTGACCGCGATGGCGTTGTCACTGTTGAAGAGGGTCAGGGTCTGCACATGGAATCCGAAGTTGTCGAAGGCTTTACCATGGATCGTGGATTTGTAAGTGCCTACATGGTGACTGATACTTCTCGCATGGAAGCGGTGTATGACAAGCCTGCTATTTTGCTGACTGACAAAAAGATTAGTAGTGTGCAAGAATTTCTACCCGTGCTTGAGTCACTTGCTCAATCTGGCAAGAAAGACCTTATGCTGATTGCCGAAGAAGTTGAGGGCGAAGCTCTTGGCGTGCTGGTACTGAACAAATTAAAGGGCACCTTCAATACCATTGCGGTTAAAGCGCCTGCCTTTGGTGATCGCCGCAAAGAAGTGTTGCAGGATATTGCAACGCTGACTGGTGCGACAGTTATCTCTGAGGAACAAGGCCATACCCTTGAGCAGTTCGACCTCAGCATGCTTGGTTCAGCGCGCAAGATAATTGTGACCAAAGACCAGACCACGATCATTGAGGGCGCTGGCAAACCAGCTGACGTAAAGGCTCGCGTCGCTCAAATCAGCGGCCAGATCGATAACGCAGCGAGCGAATACGACAAAGAACAGCTCGAGAAGCGCCGCGCCGCGCTTAGCGGTAAAGTTGCGGTTATCAAAGTTGGTGGTGCGACCGAAACCGAAATTGAAGAAAAGAAATTCCGTGTGGACGACGCCGTTGCCGCAACCAAAGCGGCTTTGGACGAAGGTATTGTGCCAGGTGGTGGCGTGACTTTGGTGAACATCGCCACCCAGTTATCAACTGATGACGATGACGCCTCAGTGGCGGCTGGTCGGGCATTGCTCATTGCTGCCCTCAAGCAGCCATTTACCCAACTGATGCGCAATGCAGGCCTAAACGCTGATGCGCTTTTGGCTCAAGTTGAAGCTGCCAAGCCGGGTCTGGGCGTGAACGTCAACAATCCAGCGGTTGGCTTGAAGGACATGAAGTCAGCTGGTGTGGTTGATCCAACCCGCGTGACTAAAGAAGCGGTGCAAAACGCTGTTTCGATTGCCGGTACCTCTATGACTATGGGTGCCTTGGTAGTTGAAATTCCTGAAAAAGAGGCTCCAGCTGCTCCAGGTGGCGGGATGCCTGGCGGCATGGGTATGATGTAGGGGACTCTCCTGCATCTTGTAAAAATCACCTAATTACGGGTGATTTTTACTTTCAGCTTTCTAAAACCATGAATCTATATCAAAATTGCAATCATGAGTGAGTTTTCTGCCAGATTTGGAATTGTGTGCGAAGATCCTGCTAATCTGAGACGTCTGAGGAAGCGGCTGATCGTGGCCGATTTGGAAGTCTTGGATAGCGGCACCGCCTGGGAGCGAGGATATGCCCAATCCAGCAGCCCGGTGGCAGTTGTGCCCACCAATTTCCGCGAACCCACCCCGGATCAGGTGCGCCAGATCGTGGCCACCGAAGAAACACTTCATCCGATCCAGCTGATTGAAGTGCCCATACTGCTTGGTCAGGTGGCTGTACGAGAACGCCCTGTCCGTGGCCTTAGCGAAGCACTTCCTCATCCCTTTTACTTTGAACAAATCATCCCGGGTATGGACGGCGTGCTGCTTGAACGACGGATTGACAGGGGCGGAATGGTCACAACCAGCTTGCGTTTGCCCGTGCGCCTAGGGCAAGAGTTGCGACTGGCAAGTATGCACATTGATGCATGGGACAGGTTCGATATCAATTACGGTGTGGCCAATCTTGGACTTTACACGGGCGGAGAAGTGGAGCGGGCACTTGAACTCTCGGGTGATAAGTTTCATCTATTTTGCCCTGAAGTCACGCGCGACCAACTCCTTTACCCCCACGATACGAAGATGTTGCTGGGGAGTGTGCATGGACTTGTGCAAAAGAAACTTGCCCGTGGCGAATCGCCGCTTGTGTATGGCATGCGGCTCCGAGGACCCCACCTGAACGACGATGGCGAGCCAATAATCGAAATGTGCATTGGTTCCCGAGTGGCTGAATATTTGCACGATGGTTCAACCTGGGGTCAGAAGCTTGGTTCCTCTGCCTTGATGGCCTCGCTGGACTCAATTCCGGTTGGCCGATTTAAGTCACTCGTGTAGTTGCACACATTATTTATAAGTAAATCGGTCTTTTTTGTTACAATAAAAGACAAGTAAGTGGGAAAAGTTATACATGTTACACCGATCTAAAGCCGCCAAGCGTGGCAAGGACCAGGAGAAATTAACCCGGTTCCAACGCATTGGCCTATTTTTCTTTACGCGAACACGCACCACCCTTTTGTTGTGGTTGCTTTTAGCCGCGTTTGGAGCTGCCTGTTATACCACCTTAATGCCTCGGGAAGGTTTCCCAAATGTGGCTGGACCGTACAGCGCAGTGTCTGGCACCTATTTTGTGAACGACAAGGGAAAGGTGGATCGCGAGATTGCCAAGCCGATTGCCGAAGCGCTCACCAAGCTCGATACCGTCAAGCAGGTGAACAGCCAGTCTGGCGACAACTTCTTCTCGCTGCAAATAGAGTTTAAGGAATCAGTGCAGGCGACTGATGGCAGTCAACAGGTCCAGAAGCTGGTAGAAGAGAAGCATTTGTTGCCTAACGGCGCCGAAGCGGAATTCAAGCCATTCTTTATTAGTAAACTCACGCCCGAGGGTGACGACCTGCTGATTGCGGTTGCCAGCAACAGCTTAAGTGCCAAAGCCCTGCAAGAGAAGGCCAATATTGTGGCTCGCGAGTTAAGCCCTGGTGGCGCTGCCGCCATTGAAGGTGCACAGCGGGTAAAAGCCGTTGATAACTTCCGTAGTGGGACCGATCCCCAGACTGGCAAGAAAGTGGTGGAGCAAAAGAGCTTTGACTGGATTGCCACCAACCAGAATGGTCGTGTAGACTTCATGTCTTCCGCGCTTGTGGCCGTTCAGGCTAAGCCAGGTGTGGACATTCTGCACTTAGACGATGCAACCAAAAAGAGTTTGGAAAAACTAAGTGGCGACCAAGAATTTAGTGCAGTGCAATTGCGCACAGCCGCTGACTTTGCCGAAAGTATCCGTACGCAAATTACCAGTCTGCAAGAGAACCTGCTTGGTGGTTTGTTGGCCGTGTTGGTAGTGAGCTTCCTCCTAATTAGTTTCCGCGCGTCGCTCGTGACTGCTGCGTCGATGGTGACGGTATTGGCTGGGACTGTTGGTGTTTTGTATCTCTTTGGCTATAGCCTCAACACGATTACTTTGTTCTCTCTGATTCTTTGCCTGGGTCTGATTGTGGATGACACGACTATTATGGTGGAATCGATCGACAAGGGGCGGCGAGAAGGGGCGAATCCCCGGGCTGTGGTGGCTGGTGCGCTCAAAAAAGTTGCCCTGGCCAGTACGGCAGGCACGCTGATTACTATGATGGGCTTTGCGCCACTCCTCTTTATTAGCGGTATTATGGGGCAGTTTATTCACGCCATCCCGGTAACGATTATTACCAGCCTCGCGATGTCCTTATTGGTTTCGGTGGCCCTGATTCCATTCATGGCCCGTTTCACCTTGCTACGGGGCAAAGTAAAAGTACTGAACAACCCAATTAGTAGGTTAGAAACCGCTACCGCCCATGGTCTTTCACAGATGGTGCGCAAGGTAGGGAAGTCGCGTAAGCAAGGAGTGGCAATTGCGCTTTCGGCAATCACCCTTAGCTTGGTGATGCTCTTTGCCGGTGGCTACTTCATGGG
>Ga0075365_10000041_pt1 | contig 43185 bp, 41 predicted proteins | sample EndMetdeltDD1765_FD_71387 | JGI IMG/M metagenome (GOLD analysis project Ga0075365, IMG submission 71387) | Populus endosphere microbial communities from Tennessee, USA - Endosphere MetaG P. deltoides DD176-5 | ecosystem: Host-associated > Plants > Roots > Endosphere | place: USA: Tennessee... | reverse complement strand
CTCAACGCCCGATGGCAACTTTATATCACTGACCGTCAGTCTGTCTTCCGCTGTGGCAAGCTGCAAGATCGATACGTCAAGTGATTCTGGCAGATCAGCTGGGATGGCGCGGACTTCAAGTGATTCGATCGTCTGCAGTACAACCAATCCGGCTTTCTCGGCGTCACTCTCGCCTACGCCCTGTAGTACCACTGGCACTTCGGTAACGATCTTTTCGTTCTGCCTAATCGTGTGGAAAGCTACGTGGCGAACAAGATGACGCACTGGATCGATATCGATACTTTTAATAATCGCGAGCTTCTTTTTACCTGCGACTTCCAGGTGGACCGGCGTATGCTTGCCTGCCGCGTGGACGATCTTCGTCGTTTCGACGAACTGAGACTGCGTCGAGAGTGGAGCGGATTTCCCTCCGTATACCACGCTAGGCACAAGCCCATCCTGGCGAAGTTTGGCAACTTTCTTGCCTGCGACCGTGCGTTCATCTAGTTTTAATGAAATATCGTTCATTAGTCCTCCTGCACTTAAATGTACTTCCATTATACCACTTACGCCTTATCGTGTTAAAATACAGGGAGTTATGATACCAGGATTTGATTTTAGCGTCTTTGCACAAACCGCCGGACCGTGGGCGGCCGTCCTCTTACTTGCCGCAATAATTTTTGCCGAGTCAGGACTTCTTATTGGATTTTTCCTTCCGGGTGACAGCATCCTGTTTACCGCCGGTTTTTTGGTACATGCCGGGGTGTTGAACTTCGACATTCACGTACTTGTCGTAATCGTCTTCTTGGCAGCCGTCCTTGGTGACGGTGTCGGCTACATGTTTGGCCGCCGTGTTGGCCACCGCATTTTCAATCGTCCAAATTCCCGCCTGTTCCGCCAGGAAAACATCAAAAAAGCCGAGGAATTCTACGAACGCCACGGCAGCAAAACTATCATTATCGCCAGGTTTATCCCCGTTGTCCGTACCTTTGCCCCTATCGTAGCCGGTGTCGGCAAGATGAAATACCGTAGCTTCCTGACCTACAACCTCATTGGTGCGCTGCTTTGGGCTGTCGGCATCACCTATGCCGGGTATTACATAGGTGCCGCCCTCGAAAGTGCCGGCATCCACGTCGACAACATTCTCTACCCTATCATCGCGTTCATCGTCCTGACATCCGTATTACCGCCAGCAATCCATATCTTCAAAGACAAAAAACGCCGCGAGGTCATGTGGAACGGAACGAAACGTCAAATCAAAGTCCTCCTTCAATCAAAAAAGAAATAGCATGTCGCAGCAGAAGACCCTTCACTACACACCCCCAACACGAGTGCGACGCACGCTTGTCGTTACCGGTTTCTTGATTCTTGGAGCCCTGTTATTTATCACGATGTACAGCAACGTCCGCAACAATAACAGCTTCGCGACGCTCGACCTGCCAGTCCTTCAATGGATGATGGCACATCGCAGCCCGTTTCTGACTGACGCGATGCTCGTTTTGACAAATCTCATGTCGCCAGTTATCTTCGCAGGGTCGGTCATCATTGGCGCGGGTGTCTGGGCGTGGCGCAGAAAAGAGTACTGGCGACCGCTGCTGCTTATGGGATCGATGGCGACCGCACTCGTTACGTATACTGCCATCAAAAATATCGTCGAACGCGGGCGTCCGCCGGTTGTCGATATGGTGCCACCGTTCGAGTTAGACTTCGCATTTCCGTCAGGACACACCATCGGTATTGCCGTCTGTCTTCTTGTAGCTGGGTATCTTGTGTATTCCCGCCACCGCACAACCCGCGTGCTTTTAGCGTGGGGAAGCGCCGCGATCATTGGCACCGTGCTTGTCGCCTTTAGTCGGCTTTATCTTGGATATCACTGGATTACCGACGTCAGTGCGTCAGTCGGACTCGCAATTATTATACTGGCACTTGTCATGGCAATCGACCCGCTCGAGCCGAAACGACCTAAAGCAACGTCTTAAGATAACGACCAGTAAACGAATCGCTTACCTTGCTGATCTCTTCGGGCGTACCTTCAGCGACAACGACGCCGCCGCCAATACCGCCCTCTGGACCCATGTCGATGATGTGATCGGCAGATTTAATGACGTCGAGGTTGTGTTCAATAATCACCATGCTGTTGCCGCCTTCAACGAGGCGCTGCAAAATACCAAGCAGGCGTTTGACGTCGGCACTGTGAAGACCTGTCGTCGGCTCGTCAAGAATGTACAGTGTCTTACCGGTCGCACGGCGTGATAGCTCGGTTGCAAGCTTGATACGCTGCGCCTCGCCGCCACTAAACGTCGTTGCCGGCTGGCCCAGACGAATGTACCCAAGGCCAACTTCGACGAGCGTATCCATCTTGCGGGCGATCGACGGAACATTCTTAAAGAACTCTGCCGCCTGCTCGACTGTCATCTCTAGCACATCGCTGATGGTCTTTTCCTTGTATTTTATTTCAAGCGCTTCGCGGTTGTAACGTTTGCCTTTACATTCGTCACATGTCACGTATACGTCAGGCAAAAAGTGCATCTCGATTTTAATGACGCCATCACCCTGACAGTTTTCACAGCGGCCGCCCTTGACATTAAAGCTAAAGCGCCCCGCCTTATACCCGCGGACATTCGCTTCCGGGGTCCCGGCAAAGAGCTCGCGGATCGGCGTAAAGACACCGGTGTAGGTCGCCGGGTTAGAGCGTGGCGTGCGTCCGATCGCCGACTGGTCAATCACGATCGCCTTGTCCAGATGCTTGATGCCTTCAATGTTTTCGTGGGCGCCAGGAACAACGTGTGAGCGGTGCAATCGCGCCGAAAGTTCCTTTGCAAGGATGTCGTTAACGAGCGTTGACTTGCCACTTCCGCTCACGCCGCTCACGACCGTCACGACACCAAGTGGAAAACGTACGTCGATATTCTTGAGGTTGTTTTCGCGTGCGCCGCGAATAATAAGTTCACGGTCTTTGATGATCGCACGACGCTGCTTTGGCACGTCGATTTTCTCGGTCCCCGCAAGGAAACGGCCAGTGATGCTGTCTTTGTTTTTAGCAACTTCAGCCGGCGTACCTGCGGCAATAATCTGCCCACCGACAACGCCCGCACCCGGACCGATATCCAGTAGATAGTCCGCCTGACGAATCGTATCCTCGTCGTGCTCGACAACCAGCACTGTATTGCCAAGATCACGCAGACGCTGCAACGTGCCGATCAAGCGGTCGTTGTCGCGTTGGTGTAGGCCGATTGATGGCTCATCCAGAACGTACAGCACACCCTGCAAGCCGGAGCCGATCTGGGTAGCCAGACGGATACGCTGCGCCTCACCGCCAGAAAGCGTATTTGCCGCACGTGCCAGCTCTAGGTAGTTCAGGCCAACGTTGCTCATAAAGCCAAGACGCGAGGTAATTTCTTTCATGATTTGACGAGCGATAAACAATTCGTCGTCGCTCAATTTCAACGAGTTTGTAAAAAGATCCAATGCGTCATCAACGCCCAGATTACACATGTCCATGATGCTCAGGCCATGAACGGTCACCGCCAGAACGACTGGTTTCAGACGCGCGCCGTTACACGCGTGACATTTGCGTTCGCGCATAAACCGTTCGATGTCCTTGCGCATAAATTCGCTGTCGGTTTCCTTATGGCGGCGCTCGAGGTTTGGAATAACACCCTCGTAGGTTGAGTCATAGCTACGACCACTTCCAAGATTAATCGTGTATTTCTGATTTCCCGTTCCATACAGTACTTTCTCTAAGTCAGCTGCGGACAATTGACTTACTGGAACTTGCACACTAAACCCGTGTACTTCGGCGACTTTCGCCAGACGTTTCATGTACCATGCGTCACTGTTCACGCGGTTGTACGGACGAATCGCGCCTTCGGCGATCGTGAGGTTCGGGTTAAATACCAGATCCGGATCAACTTCCAGGCGACTACCGAGTCCGGTACATACCGGGCAGGCCCCTTGCGGCGCGTTAAAGCTAAACAAACGAGGTTCCAGCTCGGGGATGTCTTCGTTCGGGTGATCCACACAGGCGTAGCGCTGGCTGAATGTTGTCACCTCGTCGGTCTCGGCGTTAAGCAGTTCGACAACGCCGTCCGCCTGTTCGAGTGCCTGTTCAACCGACTGCGTCACACGTCCGATCATGTCGGGTTTCATAACGATACGGTCAACAACGATCTCGATGGTGTGCTTGTAGCTTTTCGCAAGTTCAGGAAATTCGTCAAGTGCGTACACCACGCCGTCCACGCGGGCACGGGCAAACCCAAGACGTCGGTACTGCTCGGGAATGTGCGCGAATTCACCCTTCTTCTCGGTGATGATCGGTGCCAGCACCATGAGGCGGGTACCTTCTTCGATCTTCATGATTTCGTCGATAATCGCCTGGGGTGTCCGGCGTGAAACCTCTTTGCCGCACTGCGGACAATGCGGGACGCCGATGCGCGCAAACAGCAAACGCAGGTAGTCATAAATTTCAGTCACCGTCGCAACAGTTGAGCGCGGGTTGCGGCTAGTAGATTTTTGGTCGATAGAGATCGCAGGGCTCAGACCGTCGATCGAATCGACATCCGGCTTGTCCATAATGCCCAAGAACTGGCGCGCGTAGCTGGAAAGGCTCTCTACGTAGCGGCGCTGACCTTCGGCGTAAATTGTGTCAAAAGCAAGCGAAGATTTACCGCTTCCGGAAAGGCCCGTAATAACGACGAGCTTGTCCCGCGGAATCTCGACTGACACGTTTTTTAGATTGTGCTCACGAGCACCAGTAACACGAATAACCTCTGGCATAACGCCTAATTATAGCACGATTTACCTCAATTTATCCACTCTGCACAAAACATTATGCTTATCGTTGCATGCTTTTGACGGGATTGCTATATTGTGAGGAGTTATATTTACAAAAGGTGAGCATGTGAAGAATCAAATAAAAACAGTAGCGATCGGCGCGGCAGTAATTGTCATTTTAAACCAACTCGGCGTCTTTAATGCGCTACTGATCTTCGTCCTGGTTGGCGCGATTCCCGGCACCGATTACAGCCTTCCATCCAGCTTTATGCTGCTGTCGATGTTGACCGCAATGTGGTTTTTGCTTTTCCGCTGGGCAACACTAAAAACAATCCACCGCCAAACAGTCCGTAAGATCAACAAATACCAGAAAAAGCGCAAAAAAGCGGTTCCACAAACAAAATCTGCTTAGTTTTCAGACTCTTGACCCGACAAATCTGTCGGCATGATACTCTCTGCCCACAACTGCAGCTCCTGTAAGATGAACTGCTTTTGATCGTCGGGCTCACCGGCCGCCAGCCGCTGCAGCGACGCCATAAAGCCTGGCAAGTCACCCATGATTCGCTTAGTGCGCCACGCTTCCCATTCGCGCGACTCGTCGTCGCTCAGACTCTTCGGAAAATTACGCGCCTTGTAGTGAAGCAAGAGCGGCGTCAAGCGTTCATCAGCAAATTCAGGGTGAAAATCAGCCAATTCTCGTTCGCTGGCATTGCGGACGGTTTCGACACGCAGTTTGTCACGATCATTCAAGAACCCGTCGTATAGCCGCGCTTCCGGATCGGACGCTTTTTTAAATTCAGGGCGAGATTCAAACAATGTGCGAATATTCTCGGCAAAATGCGGTGCCGACACGAGCGCCGTTTTGTGTTTTTCAATAATCTCTTTAGTCAAATGAATCTTATTCCAGCCATCTTCTTGCTCAAGAACACCAAGTGGCGCCACAACCGGTGCGCGGTTGTACTGCATCTCTTTGACGGGCAGTTTAATGAAGCCTTCTGCCTTGCGTTCTTCCCACGATGCGTACATTTTTTTCTTTAGCTCGTCCATCGACAGATTCACAAAATTCGCCGGATCATACCGTAGATCATACACCACAACGTTACCATGTTTGCCGGATGTCAGCGGGAACGCCACGGTCGTTTTATCGTGCTCGGCATCATACCGGCCGCTAGTATAGACAAACGGTTCCTTATTTTCCAGGTTAACCATCGCCATGATCTTCTTTTTATCGCGCATACCAAGTAGGTACCCATACAGCTTCGGCTGCTTTTGCTTTATAAGCAGTGTCACCGCGATCAGCGCAATCACGTCGCTCAGTGCGTCGTGCGCCTTTACGTGATCCAGGTTGTTTTCTTTGGTCAAAAGTTCCAATCGGTTGGTCGCCTTACCATCGACCACTGGCCAGGTAATACCCTCGGGCCGCAGCGCGCGCGTCATACGCACAACATCAAGCAAGTCCCAGCGGGAACGGCCGTCTTTCCAGGACCACTCGTACGGATCGCGGAATGTGCGCCACAAAAGCGCGCGGATGAATTCGTCATCAAACCGAATGCTGTTAAAGCCAACCGTGATCGTTTCAGCCGTAAAGATCTCCTCTGTCAGTAGCTTTGCAAATTCAGCCTCGGTATAGCCGTCCGCCTGGGTTTCCTGCGGCGTGATGCCCGTCACCATTGCCGCCTCAGGGCTCGGCAGCGTGTCGTCATTCAGTTTCACAAGGATATTGTACGGCTCGCCCATCTGGTTGAGTTCCATATCGGTACGGATGCCTGCAAACTGCATAATGCGGCTTGATCGTGGGTCAAGTCCGCTGGTTTCAAGGTCATAAAAGAAAAAGGTTTGCGCCATACCTCTAGCATAACAAAAAACACGCCCTGTGGCGCGAATGAAAGTCGTTGAAAATGACAGTTGGATAGAGTGCCCGGAGGCGGCCGGTCCCATGTAGGGTCCGGCCGCCTCGGGTGTTGAGTTGTCGTCGTCTCGTTGGCTCGGTGGCCGTGAGGGGTCGTCAGACCTCGGGTGCGCCGCGACGGGCTGTCCACCACTCTCCTCTTCGTCGAGACCGCAGCTCTCGCTGCGTTGGTGCGCTTGCCGGAGTACCGGAAGGGCTTCAGCCCTTGGGATGCTGGTACACGCGGTGTCCTCTCGGGGTATCGATGATGGTCAGGTCACCCGCCATCTGGCGCGGCCCGGCGTTGGGCGGCGGTCCAGAGTGGCGTTGGCGCCGTGCACGTCCGCACGGTGGGTCGACGGAGGGGCCTCAGCCCCTGGGTCTTCGCTTCACAGAACTCCTCGAAGGTAGCATGCCCAGATGTGGGCAGTATGTTAAGCATGTCGCGTCTTCCCGACGCGGCCAGGGTGACTCTCCAAGCCAAGGGGACGGGTGTCCCTAGGATTGGATAAAACCACTGAAATACATTCACTACCTTTCGACGTACGCGATGGCCAGCCGCACTCGGGCGCACTGGTTGCGACAAAACATGTCTGTCGCGGCTTTTTAACCACCGCAATGATCAAAAAGCCACGACAGATCTATCCAACTTGTCAATGTGTCACCAGGGGCAAAATTACCTCATCTGGTGAGCTTATGACATAATAACACAAACTTTTGTTAAAGTCAATAGTATTTTGAATTATTGTTCAAGCAGTGTGAACTCATGGCCGGCAATCTCGACGATACTGTCACCCACCGCACCCGCACGCGAAAGCTCGTGCTCGATACCCATCTTTTTCATGATGTCACGCAGACGGTTAACACCTTCAAAGTTGTCGAAGTTCGTACGACGGGCGAATTTCTCGATCTTGTCACCGGCAACGACAAAGTAACCGGTCTCTTCGTCTTTTTTCACCGTCCAGGCTTCTGCGATCTGGTTTTCCGACAAACTAATGACCGCCACATCCTCATCATCCGCTTCATCTATTTCTTGCTCGATACTGCGTACGGCTTCTACCTTGCTACGAAGTGCCCGCAATACCTCGGTCACTCCCTGATGGGCGCTCGACGATATCGCAAAGATCTCCGCGTCCTTGCCAGCCACATTACGAATCGCGTCCATCTGCATTCCAATAATATCTTCGTCCATACCTTCGGTTTTTGTCAGGGCGATTACTTCCGGACGCGTCGCGAGCTCCGGACTGTAGCTCGCAAGTTCATTGCGGATAGTTTTGTAGCTTTCTGCAATATCCTCGCTGTACACGTCCACTAAATGCAGCAATACGGCCGTTCGCTCGACATGCCGCAAAAATGCGTCGCCAAGCCCCTTTCCTTCGCTCGCACCCTCGATAAGCCCGGGAATGTCGGCAATGAGCAAGCTACCATCATCGATATCCGCGACTCCAAGGTTCGGCGTCAGCGTCGTAAAGGCGTAGTTGGCAATTTCCGGGCGGGCGTTACTTACCACAGAGAGGAACGTGGATTTTCCCGCGTTCGGAAAACCGACAAGCCCAACATCTGCAAGCAGCTTCAGTTCCAGTTCTGCCTCGAACGTTTCACCCGCCTCGCCCATTTCAGCCATGCGCGGCGTCTGACGGACTGATGATTTAAAATGTGCGTTACCGAAGCCACCATCACCACCTTTGGCTACTACCACCTCTTGGCCGTCACGTGTCAGATCGGCAATAATCTCGCCGTCACGTCGTACGAGCGTTCCCATCGGCACCTTCACGTAAAGGTTCTCACCCGCTTTACCGCGGCGAAGCGCCTTGCTACCGTTGACGCCAGACTCCGCCTTTAGTTCTGGCTTGAATCGAAAGTCGATCAACGTATTCAAGTTTTCGGTCGCAACAAAGATAACGTTGCCGCCTTTGCCCCCATCACCACCATCTGGGCCGCCTTTGTCGACATAGATTTCACGCCTAAAACTGACGTGACCGTTGCCGCCTTTGCCCGCTTGAATAAAAACTTTCGCTGTATCAACAAACATATTGTCCTAGTATAACAAAATCGCCTCTGAATTGACAGAGGCGATTTAATATTCGGTAATTATCTTTTAGTGGATGTACTGGTACATACCACTGACAGCTTCGCCCCATGGCACATTGAAGTACGATATCACGTTGTAGCCACCACCGCCACGGTAGGCGTTCATTTCGCTCACGCGAACGTATTTGCCCTTTACGACCTGCTCGACAACGGCAACGTGACCGTATCCAGCGTAGCCACCACCATTCTGCATGACCGCACCGGCGGCAGGCGTACCGTTCACAGAGTAGCCACCGGCTGATGCATATGCGGCCCAGGTTGAGGCATTGCCCCAGAAGCTACCGACAGGTCGTCCCAGCTGCATACGGCGTTCATACGCGTAGAAAGTACAGTTACCGTAGGCATAGCGGTTTCCAGCAGAAGCACTCGCTAGCTGCGCGTTAATGCCGTAGCCGCCATAGCCGCCAAATGCGTTAAAGCCAGATCCAGAGCTGTTTTGCGTTGACGCACCAGGACGCTGTGAGGTTGGCAGGTTACCGCCAGGAATGATGATTTTTTTACCTGGCTTCAGACCACCGAGCTCAAGGTCATTAAAGGTGATCAGACGTTGTTCGTCAGCCTTGTAGGTGTTGGCGATTTTCTTGATAGTGTCACCGGAACGTACCGTGTATACTACGCCGTCTACCGGTGGAATGATAAGTTTTTTACCTTTGGCGATAGCATCAGATTCAAGGTCATTTGCCCATTTAATCGTCGTGCCAGATACGCCAAATTGTGTCGCGAGCTTGTCAACCGTGTCACCTGCCTTTGCGGTGTAGCGAATGACTTCACGACTGTCAGCAGACGGCTGGACAATCTGTGGCTTGGTAATAACATTGCTATCTGTCTGTGCGAGCTGGTTTTCGGCTGCAAGCGAGAGGGATAGGTTGGCAACGTTACTCGCAATCGGCAGTTCGGCACGTTCAGCGATACCAGCGGCAACGTTCGTTGCGACGAGCTGGTCTACCGATGGCTGGTCTGCGTCAACAGAGGTGGAGGTGACAGCATTAGCGACGCTGTCCATTTTTTGTGGTGGCTGGTAGCCAATTGCCACCATTGACATAATTAGCAAGAAAACGCCGGTGTACGCAGCAACGGTAGTAGTCTTAAAACCACCCTTAGTTCGTCGCGCACCAGTATAGTGACGCGCAAACACTTGTTGCTTTAGTTCAGCGGTTGTCGCCTGGACTGGGCCCAGTGCGCTTTGTTGATTACGAATAATCGTTCTCCTGCCAACGCATTACTGCAGAGGCGTCTACCTTACTTTGTCTTTCTTCTCGCAAATAGAACAGGGTACGCGTCGACCGATTTCATTAATGATATTTTGAAAATGTTCTTTTTCAGTACCCGTAGCGACATTTGTCGGTAGGCTCATTCATGCTCCGTTCTCCCCACTCGCATATGCTGTCGTCAGACGCATTAGTAGACGAAGTCATCAATGTGCTGTCATTCATTATAGCTACTATTGCAAAAAATGTCAATTTATTTTATGAAATGTAAATATGTCAAGTTTAATTGGTTGAACACTTGATTTTACAGTGGTCAACGATATTTTTTTCGTGCTGCTCAAATGTGCGTGCAAAGTACGTTATATCATCATCACCGCTCAAAAAGTAGACAAAATCACCGCTTGCAGGATGCGCCACAGCCTGCAGAGCCGTCAGGCCAGGCATTGCGATAGGACCCGGCGGCAGCCCTTTGAATTTGCGTGTGTTGTAGGGTGAATTCAGCTCTGGCGTTGGTGCAACACCTTTCATTTTAGCCGCATATTGGTAAGTGACGTCCGACCCCAGTTCCATATCCATTTTTAGGCGGGTAAAGAAGACCTGCGCAACCTGTTTCTGGTCAGTAGGCGTAGGTACCTCGCGTTGGATAATCGAAGCAAGCGTGATGCCTTGATACAAGCTTAATCCCTGCTTTTTAAAGGCGTTTACCAGATCATTCTCTTCAATCACCGCGTAGTATTCGTCAAATGTCTTTTCAAGTACCTGCTCTACCGTTGTGCTACTGTCGAATTTATAGGTCTCACCGTAAATATAGCCCTCTAGATTGGTGTCCGCAGGCTTGCCCGTAAACAACGGGTGGTCGTACGTTTTAATGAACGCCGCATCGATCTCCGCCTGGCTGAAACCCGCCCGCAGCAAAACTGATTGCACGTCGGTCTTTTCAGCCTCTGGAGTATCCGAAGGGTCGGTCAGCGTTGCACCCGGCAAAAACGTAAGTGTCAGTTCATCGACGCGTCCTGAGGCCATATGATCAACAACTTGGCTTACCGACTCTGAAGGAGACAAGTTGTACGAACCAGCCTGCAGTACAGATCGCGTGTTCGTAAGTCGCGTGTAAATATCAAAGGCGACGCCACTGCGGATTATCTTTTGCTCTTCAAGCAGCTGGCCGATCTGAGACGGCGAACTACCCTCGACGACTTGGATGCGTGTGCGGTTTGTATTGCCCGGGTCAAGCGGCGAGAGTGCCGATTGATACCACATGTATACGGCAGCTGCAGCCACGACTAGCAGGCCAAATAAAATCGCCAATACGATCAGGACGATCTTTTTGACCGATCGCGGCTTTTTATCTAGTGGCGTCGTCTCTGTTAGTAGCAATGGCATTTCACCAGGTTCAAGCTTTTGCTCTTCTTTTGGTGCCGCGATAGCTGGACGGGCCGGAGTTTGCTGCGACAATGGTCGTTTTGGTGGTAAAAAATCGTTCATCGTGCGTACTCCATATAGTCTTGTAAAATTAACGCCGCGGCCTGAGCATCGATATCTCCCTTGCTGTACGGACGGCCATGCGCTTTTAGCTGCTGCTCGGCCAGAACGCTCGTAAGTGATTCGTCTTGAAACACAACCGGAGGCCCCATGTCCTTTAATTGTGAAGCAAACTCCTCGACATATGCAGTCTGTGCCGTCACTTCACCAGATTGGTTGCGCGGATACCCGACGACGATCGTATCGGTCTTTTCATCGATAATTAGGCGGGCAATTCGTTCGAGCTCTTTACCGTCAACTTCTATCGTTTCAAATGGAACCGCGATACGGACGCCATCATCGCCAACTGCCACGCCGATTCTTTTTTCGCCCACGTCGAGCGCTAAGAAGCTTTTACTCATTCAACTTGAATTCTATACTTATACGCTTGGTATCGTTTGGTGCGGTACTGACCCAGAATGGCCAGAACTTGATATTAACGTCTTCGACACCTTCTTTTGCTTCGATTGCAGATTGAATTTCGCCGAATCGCTTGCCCTTTGTGAGTTCTTTGATCTCGTCGTCGTTAATCTTTGGGCCTATCTTGGCTGCTGTCGTTATAGTTGCAGTAAACACGCCTTCGCTCTTAGCAACGTCAGCGAACTTAGCGCCGCTACTACCATTGTCATATACACGCTGATCATCTTTTCCTTCAAGCTGCTTCTTGAAGTATTCATCCAGATACAAAGAGACTTCGCTCTTTTCGATACCGGTCATCGTGTAGGTAATATCACCCGTTAGTTTTGCTTTGCCGTCATCGGCTTCGGCGCCAACAGCTGGCGTTGAAACAACGTCACCTTGGTCCGTCTTGAAGGTTCCGTCGACAACTACCATCGTGTCGCCAAACTGGCTGGCAAGCTGCTTCTTTACCTCATCATCGTTTTGCTCGGTAAGCTGGGTTGTCGCGCGCTTTACGTCTGCCGCAGTAACGATCTTGACTTCTTTTTTACTACCACCATCGATGTCGGATGAAGCCGTAGCGCGGAAATAGACAGTCGAACTATTGTTAGAATGACCAGATACGCTAAATGTAGCACCGCTTGGCATGTTATATTCTTCACCAATCTCATCCGCCGCCACACTAACTGGAGACGATTGGCCAGGGCTGGAACATCCGCCAAAGCCACCCGAACCGCTCGGAACGGATGCCGTCGCCTGCGTAACATAACTCCTACCATCCGCAGTAATCTTGGTACCCGCGGGAACGGTTTGCGTGCTCATGCTTTCACAGTTCTCAAAGACAACTTGTCCTTTAGCCTTTTCACCGACCTCTTTCGTGCCCGTAGCATCAAAGGTAGTTGAAGCATCCTTTTTGATTTGCTCGGTCTTAGATTTGATCGTGCCGGATGCAAGCTGCGTCTGGGCTTCATCGCTAAATGAAACCTTTGCGTTCATTGACGAATCCGTCGTGCGGGCGGTGATCTCTACGGTTGCGCGCCCCGCAAAGAAGATCGCCCATATCAGAAACACCAGCAGTAAAACTCCGCCGCCAATAATGAGTACCATTTTTTTGCGGAACTGGTTGAAGTTCGGCACTTTAATGCCACTTTTTGCACGTGGTTTTGGCGGAAGCTTGCCTGGTGCGGGTGGAGTAGCGCGTGGAGTAACGGCTGCATTGTCACGGATCGCCTCATCGATGATTGGGTTTGATGCGGCTGCCGCAGGTGTATCTGCAGTGCGGGCAAGCTCACCGACTGGCAGCTGGGCGCCATCGATAACGTCTTCACCATCATCCACCTCAAGAGCTGAAATCTCCGGCATTTCCGGCTTGCTCTGTAGGTTTTTTGCAACAGGAATCTTGGCCGCGGACGCCAAGGCCATCAGCGCACTGTTGTTACTGATCAGAACGAGTTTTTTATCACCTTGTTTGGCGGCACGCGCTAGCAGATGCAAGTTAACCGCGCTCTGAAGAACTCCGATACGCTTTGGCGGAACAAGCGCGACGATTGTCTCTTTCGCACCCTTCACCTTGCCAATAATGGCGGTAATGTCGTCTTCGACGTCGATATAGATGATGTCTTTATTCATGTTTATATACGTAAGATGCGATTAAGTTTATCCTTGATAGTGTCACTATCACTGCTGCCTACCATTGTATCATAGCCCACACGCAGCAACCCCATGGCCGTGATGAAGGTGTGATCATTTGCAGCCCCTGTCGTGTCGGTAATCCCTACGACTTCGCTTGGATGAATAAGTTGCACGGTCGGGCGTTTCGTGAAGGGCAAATCTTTGTACCAATCCTGAGTTGACAACGATTCGACAAGCGGCTTGAGGCTCGCTCCACCGCCACACAGCAGAATGCGGTTCGGCAAATGGTCGACAGAATCAAATTCACTCAGCGCCAGTTCTACGCCAGCCAGCCAAACATCAAGCGTCTTGTCGATTGCCGCGTTGGCGTCCTTGATGACGCTCGGCTTGATCTTTTCGCTGTCCAGGTTCACTTTTAGTTTCTCTGCATCCGCGTAACTGAGGTTCATTTCGCCGGCGATCGTACGAGTAAAACTACGGCCACCGATACCAAACATCTTCGTGCCTTCCACACCGCCATCGTTGACGACGGCGATATCTGTCGTACCGCCTCCGACGTCGGTGAGAATCGCCGTAAAGTTACTACTAGCATCCGTACCAAGTACCGAACGGCTCACCGCAAACGGCTCCGCGGCAACGGCGACCAGTTCAAGCGCCAATTCGTCGGCAACGCGCTCAAGCGCACCAATATGCACCATCGGCGCAAACGCCGTATAGATCTGCACGGCCACGTCCCGCCCCTGGAATCCAATAGGATTACTGACCTTGTAGCCGTCAATATGGATACTGACAAGCGCGCTGTTTACCAGCTTGACCTCCACCTCTTCGTTGCCCGTTTCAAGGGCGATCTGACGCTGCGCCTTACCCTGGGCGCGTTCTTGTACTTTTTCAATGATAAATTCCATCTCGGCGGTATCAAGCGGACGGTCGGGCTGCGGACGACGATAGCGAATGGTATTTGTCACGCCTTTTACGAGCTCACCAGCAATACCGATGACGACGCGACGCGCCTGTAGCCCCGCCTGGTCTTCCGCTTCGGAGAGTGCCTCCTCGCAGTTGCGGACGACTCCAGAAATATCAGCAATCGCACCCGAGTGCATATCACTGACATCCTGCCGCGCACGCCCCACGCCGACAATTTCCAGCGTATCGTTTGCCTGTCTGGCGATAAGGGCTTTGACGAACTCGGTACCAATATCGAGTGCCACGACATAATCGTTGTCCAGCTTAGCTTGTGATTTAGCGCGCAATTTTTCGAAAACCATAATTAGTATCAATTATATACTACTTATGCTAGTTACAATAATCTTTTCACGGCAATCGTTGATTTTATTACAATTATATGTCACAATGCCTTAATCGTCGCTTTTTGGGAATGAGCGGAGAAGCAAATGAGGAAACGGATACTCAGGATTATGCAGGCCATCCTGCTTGCGGGAGTAGTGGCCGGGACTTGCTACGGCATATTCGGATTCTGGAAGCAGCACTCGCTGCAAAGCGATGCAAAAGGTACCCGGTACCGCGTCAGCTGCAGCGGCATCCTGACCGACTGCAGAGCGGAAAAACTGCCTCCTAAGGTTAACTACCAGGAAGTAGCCTGCCAAACCGTACTGTCAGTACTGGCAATCGGCCTGGCTGTCGGCGGCGTCGTTTACTCCGTACGCGAGCGAGTCAAGCGCCTACAGCCACCCCCACTCTCCTAACCCAGCCCAACAGAAGCGCCACCTCCGCAGGTACGGCAGGTGGCGAGACGACAAGGCGAACCTTGAGCATAGCTCGGTTCGTCTTTTTGAATTGTTACTGCAAGACAGCTTTAATGCGACGAATGCCAGCGCTTGAAGACTCTTCTTTAGTAATTTTGAATTTTTTGCCGTCTTCAAATAACTGCAGCGTGTGGTCAACATGAGGACCGCCGCAAATTTCAAAGCTAAACGGCTTTTCTTCGTTGCCTGCAATCATTTTGTACACCTTCACCGTATCACCATATCGGTCGCCAAACTGGCCGAGTGCATGCATTTCACCCCGCGCAACATCGGTTGGATACTCGGCAAAACTGACTTTCAGATCTTTGGAAATCTGTTCATTAACAATGCGCTCCACTTCATCAAGCTGCTCGCGGGTTACCTTTTCAGAATGAGAGAAGTCAAAACGCAGTCGCTCTTCGGTAATATTGCTGCCGTGCTGCACGACATGATCGCCCAGAACGTCGCGAAGCGCCTGATACATCAAGTGCGTTGCGGTGTGGTATTTTTTGTGCTGCAGCGTCTGTCCGCCAAGACCGCCCTTGAACGTACCTTTAGCAGCAGTCTGGCTGCGCGCGCGTTGTTCGGCCATCTTGTCGTCAAACTCCTGACGCCAGTTTTCTGAAAGGTTAATATTTTGCTTGAACGCTTCTTCAGTCGAAAGTTCTACCGGGAATCCAAAAGTATCGTACAGCGTAAAGAGCTCTACGCCAGTCAGACCGTTTTCGGCAAATTTCTCCATCTGCTTCAAACCTTTTCGCAGCGTCTGGCGGAAAACTTTTTCTTCCTTCACAAGCGTTGCGATCACCTCGTCGCGCTTGGCGGCGACTTCAGGGTAGTCGGTGTGATACAAGTCAGCAATAACCGGAACGATCTCTTCAAAGAAGTTTTGCTCGATACCAAGGTCAAAGGCGAAACGAATCGCTCGGCGCAGCAAGCGGCGCATCACATAGCCCTGCTCTTTGTTGGCAGGCTTGACGTCATCGACCGCAAGGAACGTCGCGGCGCGCAGATGGTCAGCGATAACACGCATGCTTTCTGTGTGGCTTTCGTAGTTCTTGCCACTCAGTGTCTGCAGTTTATCAATAATCGGCCACAACAGGCTGATTTTAAAGACATCAGGGCTGTCGATACGGGCAGCCGCGATGCGCTCAAGGCCACCGCCAAAGTCGACGTTTTTACGTTCAAGCGGTTCAAAGTTGCCATCTTCCAGACGGCGGTACTGCATAAAGACCTGGTTGCCAATTTCCATAAATTGGCCGCTGTCGCTTGCCGGGTGTGCCAGGCCATATCCCTCGGCGTGATTTTGCGGGCCAAAGTCGTAGAATACCTCGCTGTCAGGGCCACACGGGTCACCGATTGGCGTTTTATCGAGACCACCGCCTCGGGACCACCAGTTTTCACCGTCATCGTAAAAGAAGATACGTTCGCCCGGTTTGATGCCGCGCTTGTCACCGTCTTCCTGGCTGCCGACTTCTACAATTTTCGCCTCGATACCTTTTTCTTCAAAGACCTTCTGCCAAATATTCGCCGCTTCATCATCGCGCGGAATGCCGTGTTTTTCGTCACCAATGAATGCCGTGACGTAGATTTTGTTCGGGTCAAGCCCAACGACATCCGTCAAAAATTCAAAAAACCAACGAATCTGCTGTTCTTTAAAGTAATCGCCCATACTCCAGTTGCCCAGCATCTCAAAGAACGTCGTGTGACGATTATCACCCACGTCGTCAATATCCTGCGAACGCAGGCACGTTTGGCTATCTACAAGACGCACGCCGTTCGGATGATCTTTGCCAAGAAGATACGGCAAAAGCGGCTGCATGCCACTACCTGTGAATAATGTCGTTGGGTCGTCTTTTAGCTGCAGCGGCGCACGAGAAATAATTTCATGCTGGCGGTCATTAAAAAATTTTAGATAGGCGTTACGGATTTCTTGGGCGTTCATAGCCCTATTATAACAGAGGTATGAGCACATTGACAAAATACAACTTTACATGTTATAAGGATACTAGGTTCGCCTCGGAACGGATTGGACTGATGGAGAATGGACAACATCGATTTCACGCTGGCGTTCGACCGTATCAATTGGGCGGTAGCATTCGTCCTCATGGTCCTCTTCAGCTTCTTCGGACAGAGAAAGGACAACAAGGTCCTCTTGATGGCGCTCGCCTCGCTCGCCGTCGCCGCGCTGTTCGCCGGCTTCGGCTGGTTCGTCTGACGCTCCGTGAACCCCCCTCTGGCCAAAAGCGGCCGATGTCACGCCGATGATGACATTTGGACCCCAGAGGGAGTCGTGCGAAGGACACCCGTCCCACTCGCACGACTTATTTTCATTTTAGGCTACGATTCCCCCGCCCAAACATGTGTCACCATTATAGATCACAACCGACTGACCCGCCGCAACCGCACGTTCCGCGTCGTCGAGTGTAAACGAAGCGCCTTCACTTATGACTGTTAAATGTGCCCGCGTCAATTTTGCGCGGTGACGAACGCGGATGTCATACTCGCCGTCCTGCGGCTGCTGATTAATCCAATGAACGTTTGTTAGCTGTACGTCGTTTTTCCAAAGCGTCTCATCGTTAAGATCGGTCGTCACATAGACCTCGTTTTTATCCATGCTTTTTCCGACAACGTAGTACGGCAAGCCGCCGCCCAGGTTAAGTCCGTGACGCTGACCAAGCGTGTAAAAAATTGCGCCGTCATGATGCCCAAGCACCTCGCCGCTTTTTTTGTCGATAATCGGGCCAGGCTTTTGCTGGACGTACTTGCTAAGAAAATCGCGTATACCGACCTTACCCACAAAGCAAATTCCCTGGCTGTCCTTTTTGCCAGCCGTGAACAGCCCGCGTTCTTTTGCCATTTCACGCACTTCCGGCTTGGTGAACCCGCCGAGTGGAAACAATGTTTTTTGCAGCGCTTCGCCCGTCACGCGGTACAAAAAGTACGTCTGGTCTTTATTGGTGTCGACTGCCATCTTAAGCACGCCATCCTGCACCTGCGCATAATGGCCGGTCGCGATCATATCGGCACCGTCTTCTAGCGCGGTCTCGAGAAAAATTTTAAATTTCACCTCTTGGTTACACATGATGTCCGGGTTCGGCGTGCGGCCGTTTTTATACTCCTCGATCATGTAATCGACGACCTTGTGCTTATACTCGTTCTCAAAATCGTACACTTTAAAATCAATGCCAAGCTGCACAGCAACGCGTTTAGCATCAGCCAAGTCATCCGCCCACGGACATTTCATTCCCGGCAGGTCCTGTGTCCAGTTTTTCATGTAGACGCCCGTCACGTCATAACCTTGCTCTTTTAAAAACGCCGCGGTCAGGCTACTGTCCACGCCGCCGCTCATTCCAACGTATACTTTACTCATTACCGTGTTCCTCCAATGTAAAAGGCGATGATCTTTACAAACTCGCCCACGGCCAAAAACCACCCAAGCGGCGTTGCCCACCACCACGAAGACCACTGTTTGTCCTGTGCAACGGGATGGTTACGCACCGTCACACCTTCTGAAATTTTGCTAAATTCCAGGCCTGCGCGGCGTTGGTGATACGCAGATGTCACGACGATAACCGATGAAATGTCGTGCGTAGTCAAAATATCCTTGATTTTCTCTGCGTTCTCTTTGGTCGTTTCGCCGTATTCCTCGATGATGATATCTTCCTCGGGAACCCCCGCGCTTTTCGCTTCGTTTCGCATGACCGCCGCGTTACTCGGACCTGATTTATCGAGGGCCGCGCCCGAGAAAATGAGCTTAGACGCCCAGCCGTTCTGATACAGTTTAATCGCCTCGCGGGTACGTGCCGTCGTGTCGCCACCGCTTACCGCCACGATCGCGTCGGCCGCTTCGCATCCTTTCTTCTCTGACGGAGTAATGTCACAACCCGCCAGATCGTTTGGCGCCAAATAACCGCTCAGGCCAATGACGACCAAAACGAAGGTGACGATTCCAATGATCAAACCTTTCATGATGCCATCCTCTGGTACTCGCGGGTTATCTCCTCAATCAAGATGTCCGCGGCCTGTACCATGTTTTCATCTGTCGAGAGATGTCCGAGCGTCAGGCGCAGACTGCCGTCGGCAATTTCCGGCGCCAGACCGATTGCCGTCAAGACATGCGAACGCGTGCCTTTGTTTGCCGCACAGGCACTACCTGTCGCAACCAACACGCCGCGCACTTCCAACGCAAAAATCAGCCGCTCGGCATCAACATTTGGAAACGAAATGTGCAGATGACTTGGCAGCCGTCGCTTTTGATGACCAGAAATAACAGCCTCGGGAAAGGCCGCCACTAACCGCTCCTGCAAATCGTCACGCAGCTTGCGCAGACGTTCGCTTTCGCTTTTTCGATGTCGCTCCGCCAGCTCCATCGCTTTTGCAAAACCAATAACCCCAGCAACGTTTTCGGTGCCGCTGCGTAATCCGCGCTCCTGGCCGCCACCCACAATCTGTGGAGTAAGCCGCACATGACTTGACGCCCACAACAACGCAACCTGCTTTGGACCGTAGACTTTGCCCGCGTTAAGCGTCAGCAAATCGACACCCAAACGAGCAACATGGATGTCTAGCTGTCCAGCTCCCTGCGAAGCGTCGCTGTGCAGATAAATCGGCGTCGTGTCATTTTGTTCGAGCCGTTTTTCACGTTCGGCACGAATGACGGCGGCAATATCGCGAAGCGGTTGCACCGTGCCAAGTTCGTTGTTGGCCAGAGCAATACTCACAAGCCTGGTGTCAGGACGGATTGCCGCCCGTACCGCTTCTGCGGTAACAAACCCACGTTCGTCGGCTGAGACAATGGTGTGATCGTGTCGTTTTGCCGCCGCAAGCACCGCGTGGTGCTCAATATTCGCGGTAACGACATGGCCGTCCACACTGCCAAACGCCAAGTTGATCGACTCCGTCGCGCCCGCCGTTATCACAAGCTCATCACCCTTAGCACCAATACAGCTGGCAATCGCCTGCTTTGCTGCCTCGTACTCACGCCGGACAGCGAGCGCCTGGGAATACGGACTCGACGGGTTATAAAAAAGCTCGGAAAAATACGGCCGCATAGCCAAAAACACGCGCTCATCAAGAGGCGTGGCTGCAGCATGATCCAGATAAATGATCCCGTCGCTCATCACTATCCCCTAGTATAGCAGCTAGGCCAGTTTTTCACCTGTCTGCGGATCGCGTTTGTAGACACCGCGCGCAACTTGTTCATAGTATAAGCGTGTCGCCAAAACCAAGTTATCAAGCTCTTCGCCTTCAATGTAATCGTAGCGAGGACCTTCTTTGACTTTCAAAATGCCCTTCTCGTGAACTTCGTAACGAACGGTCGTCTGTTGCTGGACACCTTTTTTATCTTTCCATTCTTCGTGCCAGATCCAGGTATTCTCATCCAGACAAAAGAACTCGCGGCGATGGCCCGGAGCAACCGGACCAAAAATCTTGGCGCCAATCTGACTTTCCAACTGCAGCAGCTGGCGTTCGGTCATCTTTTTTAGCGGGCGTCGGGTTTTAGGCACGCTCAGCATCTCCTGCGCAGGATCGCCGGTGATAAGTTGTACAGCTTTTTGGAATAAGCTTTTCATAAACCCTCCTAGGCGGTTAGTTCAAAGTCCAACGGCTTGTCGCTGGTTTGCGGTGTAAAATCGTACTGCTCGATCTCGGCGCGGCGAAGAGCAGTGACATACTTGCCGATAACGCCGATTTGGTCGTGCTTGCGCAGTTCGCGGCGCTCCGGTGTGGGAGTGACGGTCTCAGCGGTGGCCAGTGCAGCCAAAGCGGCCGCATCTTTGTTTTCGTACGGCATGACATGCTCGCTGCGAACATGAAGATCAAGACGATCTCCGTTGTTGAAGTTCGTCGCAGCTTGCGCGGAATTGGGAGTGTGTTCCAGCATAAAAGTAGCTCCACTGATTACGTTAGCGGTTTTTTACTGTTTGTTTAGAGTGCGAATAACGCGTTGGCGTTCGTGGTTGTGAGTGACGCAATTTCGTCCACTGAAATCCCGCGGCGAAGCGCATGAAACTCAGCCACATTCCTCACGAACGCTGGCTCATTTACCTTACCACGAAATGGTACAGGAGTCAAGAATGGAGCGTCCGTTTCTAATACCATTTTCTCCAGAGGTACCGCATCGAACATTTGCTGCTGTGTTACGTCCTTCGTAAAGGTACTGATTCCATTGACGCCAATAAAGAGATCGCGCTTTAGCCCCTCTTCCATATTTGTCTGGGTATCCGTAAAACTATGCAAAACGCCGCGAATACCATGAAAGTTATCAAAAATAGGCCAAAAATCATCAAACGCTTCCCGCGCATGAAAAATGATTGGCAAATCGTGACGAAGCGCCGTTTGGATTTGTGATTGAAGCGCCTCAATCTGCACCTCGCGAGGGCTATGCGTATAAAAATAATCCAAACCGATCTCGCCCACCGCGACAATGTTCTTGTTGCCGCTCTCGGCAAGCACTGCCACGTCATCATAGCCGTCCTTTGTGTCATGCGGATGTACGCCGATCGACGCCCAGATAACATCGTGTTTACCAGCAAAGTCTACCGCCGCGCGTGAACTTGTTTCATCCGTCCCTACGCAGATCATCTTTCTGACGCCAGCCTCTGCTGCATTTTTTAGTGTCTGCACGACATCAAGCGGATAGCTGGATTCGTGAATATGGCAATGCGTATCGACTAACATAGCTATACTTTTGGAGCGCGAGGATCGGGAGTATGCTGGTACACTTTTGGAAAGAGTACGCCCGCACTCGGCGTAACGACACCAGATTCAAACGTTTTATGAATTGCTTCGGCGGTGTCGGGCAAAAACGGAACAAGCAGGTCGGCAATTTGCAACAGCGTTCCGACGGCATGTGCCAGTATTTCAGCCAAGTGTGCCTCAGCTTCGGGTTCGGATTCGCGTTTTTTGGCGACTTCCCATGGCTTTACGCTCTCAAGATATTGGTTTAAGGAGCGGACCGTTATCCAGACTTCGTCCATTGCGCGGTTGAAGTTAAGCGATTCGATCGCCTGGCGGTACGGCTGCATGTCGTGTTCGCCCTGTGGTGCGTCGCCGATCACGCCAGACTGGTAACGCGTAATCATACTTGCGACGCGTTGGACGACGTTGCCCAGGTCATTGCCAAGCTCAGTGTTATAGGCCGTCTCGAATTTCTCCCAGGTAAAGTCACCGTCATCAAGCGTCGGGATATGGCGCGAGAAGAAATAGCGGAAGGCATCAAGGCCGTAGTTGTCGATAATTTCGTTCGGGTCAACGACGTTGCCGACGCTCTTGCTCATCTTCGCACTGTTGACGTTGACGAAGCCGTGCACCAATAGCTTCTTTGGTAGCGGCAAATCCAGCCCTAGAAGCATCGCTGGCCAGATGCCGGCGTGGAAGCGCAGGATATCTTTGCCGATTACCTGAATGTCAGCCGGCCAGTATTCCTGCCAGCCTTCACGATCGGGATAGCCGAGCACCGTAATATAGTTTGCCAACGCGTCGATCCAAACATACATGACTTGTTCCGGGTCACCAGGAACAGGGACACCCCAGGTCAGATGCTTTTTAGGACGCGAGATACTAACGTCCTGCAGGCCGTCTTTCATAAGCTCGAGGAATTCTTTTTTGCGAAAGTCCGGCACAATTTGCATGTGGCCAGTTTCAAGTGCTTCGCGAAGTTTATCAGTAAAAGCGCTTGCTCGCAAAAAGTAGTTTTCTTCGCTCACCTTCTCGTACGGAGCCTGGTGGTCAGGGCAAACGCCGTTCGTCTCGGCGACTTCCTTTTCGGTAAAGAACGCCTCGTGACCGACACAGTACCAGCCTTCGTATTTGTCCTTGTAAATGTAAGGTTGCAATTTTTGCCAGATATACTGCACCGCTCCCTTGTGATGGTCGTCAGTCGTGCGGATGAAATCAGTATAACCCGCGTTCATCTTTTTCATCAGCATCTCGAAGTTCGGATACATTTTGTCGGTGTAATCTTTTGGCGTCATGCCGAGCTCCGCTGCTTTTGCGGCGATCTTGTTGCCATGTTCATCAGTACCTACCTGAAAACGAACTTCGTGACCGTTCTGCTTTTGATAACGCGACCAAATGTCAGCCAATAGGTAATCGAGCGCATTGCCGATGTGCGGAGTGCCATTTACGTACGGAATAGCGGTCGTGATGTATAGTTTTTTCGTCATATTACTTCCTAGTGTAACAGATTGATAGAGAGAAATCTAAAGAGCAGGCTCACCCTGCGTGTCCATCATCGCGACGATCGCGAAACGGCCGTCAGTTTCGCGCATACCCGCCAAAAACTGGCTATGCGAAAAATAATCGACGTCGGTCGTCGTATCTACGTCACTTGCTTCGATATTTTCTTCCAGGACGCCGGCTACAAGCAGCTGTTCAGTTATCACCTCATGCAGCCCTTTGTCCTGCATGTTGTGCAACGGATAGTTCGTTTTGCCGGCAGCAGGACTCAGCCATACCTGCACATCCGCAGGGCTGGTTTGGAAGTTATCTACCAAGTACTGCACACTCTTTTTTGCGCCCTCGATTTCGGCGCTGTGACGGCCAATGTGCGATACCATCAGAACGTGCTTCGCGGCGTCATACAAAATGACGCCGGTGCAATCGGCAATAGGCAAAAACAGCGCATGGCCGGGCTGCGTCGTGACGAGCGCATCGGCAATCGTTGAGGATTTTGGTGCAAAGATCCCTTCTCCCTTATGATCATCGTTCACGATCGTATAGCGAGCAAAGTGCTCGGCGTCTTGGTACGAAATCTGCACCAATGTCGCCTGTTCGGGCTGGATTCCTGCGGCATGCAAAAAAGCCAGGCGGTCACCAAACACTTCGTCCGCTTCACCGCGGCCGAAGCTCATATTGCCATCGTCTGCCGATGAGACGGCAGCAATAACGTTCGACCCAAAAATCCTTGGCTGGTCACTTGCAATCATACTGCCCTTATCATCTAAAATCACCCCCGTTCTGTCAAGTAAGCCTGGTGCGTTATGCTATGATGAATGCAGCAACTAAACAGGTTATGTTATGAACCCAGACGATCAAAAACCACAAGAACCGACCACTGAATCAGCATCTGCCGAGCAATCTCCGGAAACAGTTTCACCAGCCCCGTCCGAAACACCAGAAGTGTCTACCGAAACACCAACCCCATCAGCAGCACCCGCCACGCCAGAAGTAGCTGCAGTCGACGAATCGCAGCCACCAGCTTCAGCCGGGCAAATCGTCCTACAGTGGCTTACCTACGCGTTCTGGGGATGGACACTCCTTGCGCTCTCCGTCCTGACATCGCTCGTTATTCAAAATATTATCAACCAGTTCGACACCAGCGGCGTTATCCCTTATGTCCTGGCCGCCGTTCTCGTACTGCTTCCGCTTTCGTTCGTATGTGACCTGTTTTACCGCAAACAAGAACCTCGCAAAAAGCACGGAGCAGCAATGGTCGTTATGGTTATTCACGCGGTCATCTTCGCACTCTTTGGCATTGGCGCGCTGATCTTCTGCGTATTCTCCGTCGTGCAGGGATTCCTAGCTACAAGCAGTAGTTCGTCGCTGACGATGGCGTCGGTACTTAGCTCGCTTATTATCGCCCTGCTTTACGGAATTACGTTCCTGCGCACTCTCAACCCACTTAACAGTTCATTGATTTCGAAGTCTTACGGGTTCGCCATGCTTGGAATTGCCGGCGTTTTCGTCGTGTTAAGTTTCGTCGGACCAATCGCGCAATCTGCCGCGACAAAAGACGACCGTCGTATAGAGGCGCAGCTTAGCACCGTCAAGTACGGCGTCGACAATTATATTCGCAGCAAAAGCGAAATGCCCTCAAAACTTACCGACCTGACGCTCGAAGATGACGCAAAAGCGATCGTTGACGATAACCTCGTCACGTTCAAACCCGTAAGTAAAGTCGCCGTAGACGGCACGAGTACCGAATACCGCTACGAACTGTGTGTCACGTATAAAAAAGAATCACAATATTACACCAGCAATCCCAGCTACGACACCGAAGAATACGATAGCTATCTATCAGCTTCCAACCACCCTGCGGGCAACGTCTGCTACAAGCTTTCGTACGACCGCTATTCGTACGCTAGATAAACCGTTTGAACGCTTTGGTGGCGGTTTGCCACTGTTCAATCGTAAGTGCCTCGGCCCGGTCATTCGGGTCGATTCCACATTCTTGCAGCGTATCTTTTACTACGGTTTTATCAACGCCGAGTCCGCCAGCCAATGACGAATGAAGCTTTTTACGCTTGGCTGAAAAACCGGCTTTTACGACACGGAAAAAGTCCTTTTCATCAACATCCGTCAAAAGCGACGCCTGGCGCGTTTTCAAAATAACCACCTGAGAATCCACTTTCGGCGGTGGCGTGAATAGTGCCGCTGGAACGATGTCACCAAGACTCACTTCGGCAAACAACTGCGCACTTACCGCAAGAATACTCATGTCGCCAGGTTTAGCCGCTAAGCGTTCGGCCACTTCTTTTTGGATAAGCAACACAGCGATAGATGGTTTGTTTTCGGCAGTCATCAGCAGCTGGACGATCTTGCTGGTAATGTAGTACGGAACGTTCGCCACGACCTTGTAGCCCGCAGACAATGCCGACAGATCAAAGGCCAGAATGTCGCTTTGGATGACCTCTAGATTTTTACCAGGAAACTGAGCAGGCAGCTTGCGCGCCAGATCTTCGTCAAATTCAACCGCCGTTACTTTTTCGGCTCGGCGCAGCAGTTCGCTTGTGAGCGTGCCAAGGCCAGGACCGATTTCAAGAACGGTGTCGGTTTTTTCAATCTCGGCACAATCAGCGATATGTGCGAGGACATCGCGGTCGCGTAGCCAGTGCTGGCCTAGTGATTTTTTAGGACCAGCCATTAGCGATAGGTATCCGGCAATCCCGCGCCACAGCTTGGCCATGGACTCCAGCCTCGGGCCTGGTACGTTTGCCATGCGCGCTCATCCTGAACAGACGCAGGTGCATCCGACGCGTGTTTGTAACCTTTGTAGTTACCCCACGTACTATCATCATACTGGTAGGCACCATAATAGCCGTTTCCGGTATTCGTCGTGTAGCCCCCCTCGCAGCTACGTAACTTCGCAAGCGCTGCCGCAAAATCACCCGTAAAGGTTGGCTTTGTGCCAATAATTTCAATCTGTTTCTGTGCCTTTTTCGTCACGACACTCTGAATGACCTTTTTCTTGACGATCTTGCCATTTTTCATCACGACTTCATACGTCACGTTTTTCTCACCGTTCACACCCGGAGTCTTCACCTTGCGGTAACCGACAGGACGGTCGGCATCCTCGATTTGCTCTACTTCAAATTTCACCGGCTCTTCTTTGGTGATCGTCTGCTTGCCGTCACGCCATAGCTCTACCGTCATTCCGGCGGTAATCGCAGTATCTTGCGACACGGACAAACGGTCTTTCTCGCCAAGTGTAATCTCTTTTTCCGCAAGCATCTCAGCGACGGTCGTTCCCTGCGTATACGCCTGGATTTCCTTGCCGTACAGCACGAGCGTAAATGGTGTCGCGCGGTCGATCGACAGACGTACGCCAGTTCCCTCTGCAACCATATCAGACGGTGCGTCCATCGATGTTTCATCCTCGTCCTGAAGCGTCATGCCCGCCTGCGCGACGATTTGTTTTGGCGTGCGGTACGCCGACATCACCTTTTGCTGAACAGGCCCGTCAACGATTGTAATTGGACGGGCACGATAGACATTTACCTCATAATTTGTCGCAACGAGCGTCTCGTCAAGACCAGGTTCCACCAGGTCATTTTCATCAATTCGGACTTTCGATTCTTCAAAGGCCTGGCGCAGGGTTGAGGCCTTGGTAAGGATTCCCCGGTCTTTGCCGTTTTCGTGAATGGTGATCAGGCGCTCACCGTTTTTAGGAATCTTCGTGTCAGCCTGAACACTCACGGCCGTAATAATAACACCCACCATCAAAGCGATGGCACAACTCATGGCAATAATTGCGCCGTAGGGGATAAGGGATTTTGTCTGAAGACTTCTCATAGATTAAGCAACACCTCCACGGTGCACTGAGGATAATTATACCAAAAACGTACCTAACGACCTAATTTTTTGACGATTTGCGCGACCGCTGGAGCCACCTCTGGAAGCTTCTCTGAATCGAACCAACCAATGTGCGTAACTTCGCGCCGATCATAATCGCCTAGATTAAGCTGATTTTTTTCGATCGTTACTGTAAAAATCGGCGCTTCGTAGTCGTGAATTTTAATCGTTTCAAGGTGCTGAAATTCCGTAATGGCAAGGTTTAGTCCCACTTCTTCTTGTAGTTCGCGCCGTGCGGCATACAACGGCGTTTCTTTGCGCCCCACGCCGCCACCCGGTAAGCTCCACTGTCGATGTCCTATCCAGGTTTGGATAAGTAAAATCTCACCCAGCTCATTCTGGACAATCACTCGGGCACGTTGCTGCTTCGTCAGGTGGTTAAAAATTTTAAAATACACCAGCGCAGCCGGATGGATAATGCGACCGATCAGGCGGTAAATCATAGCTTTTCAAGACGGGCGTATTCGACATTGAGTTTTTTGGTCTGACCACTGGCAAATTGTACTGTCACGGCCATGCCATCGATGTCAATCACTTCACCCGGCCCGAACTGCGCCGAACGCACCCCGTCACCAATGTCAAATGCCGGGACGTCGTTAAATTCGTCGTACTCGACGTCGCGGGAATATGACGGCGTCGCGGGCGTTTCCGCAAGCTCATACCCCATATCCGACAAGAACCTTGATGCCGGATTGTAACCGCGCTGGCCAAACTGCAGACGGCTCTGCGCATAGCTTAGATGCAGTTCTTCACGCGCACGTGTCATACCGACATAACAAAGCCTCCGCTCTTCCTCGAGCGCTGCAGCACCACCTTCCTGGACGCGTGACGTCGGGAAAATTCCTTCCTCCATGCCGACCATAAAAACGACGGGAAATTCCAAGCCCTTCGCCGCGTGAATGGTCATCAGCGTCACTTTCTGTTCGCTACTGCCCGTATCCGCGCTTGACATCAAAGCTACCTCCTCCAGAAAATCCGGCAACGTTGCGAACGTTTTCGCATCCGACACCAGGGATCCGATGTTCGCCTCACGTTCTTCGGCCTGTGGCGTACCGTCCAGAATATAATCGCGATAGCCGGTTTTTTCTATCAACGTCTCGATAATATCGCTTGGCGGCTGGTCGGATTGGATTTTTGCCTGCAACACGCGCAGAACTTCACCCAAACGGGCAAGTGCCGTTCGTGCGCGCGGAGTAAGGCTGGTCGTTTGCTCGACATTTACCAGGCTTGAAATGATGTCCATGCCGCTGCCCGCCTGCCACAGCATAAATTTCTCTAGGCTCGTTGCGCCGATACCACGCGTCGGCACGTTAACGATACGGCTGAAACTCATGCGATCATTCGGTTGGTAGAGCAGACGCAGATACGCGATGATATCCTTGATTTCCTTGCGGTCGTAGAACCTGACACCGCCTATAATCTGATAGGGCACATGCTGTTGCAACAAGGCGCGTTCTATTGTGTAGCTCTGCGAGTTAGTGCGGTACAAAATCGCAAAATCCCCGGCCGACCGCGCGCCGATCATGGTCTGTGCGGCGATGCGGCTGGCAACCGTGTACGCTTCTTCGCTTTCATCATAGACAGAATGTACCTGTACCGGAGCGCCAACAGGTTCGGCTGTCCACAGTTTTTTGTCGGTGCGCTGGGTGTTTTTCGTAATCACGTTATGCGCCGCCTCCAAAATCGCACCTGTACTGCGGTAGTTCTGTTCCAGCTTGATCACTTTCGTACCCGGAAAATCACGTTCGAAATTTAAAATGTTCGTAAAGTCAGCGCCGCGCCAACTGTAAATCGATTGCCAGTCATCACCCACCACACAGATATTGCGATCCTGTCCAACCAGGCTTTTGACGATCGAGTACTGCGCCGCGTTCGTATCCTGGTACTCGTCGATCAAAATATGCTTGAACTGTGAACGCCACTTTGCGCGGACGTCTGGCTGGTCCCGGAATAATCGCACCGTTTCGATCAGCAGATCATCAAAATCGAGTGCCCCGGCCTCGACGCGCATTTTCTCGTACAGCTTGTAGATTTTAGCGACTTCTTTTTGGAAGGGATAATCCGCGCTCGCCTCAAAATCCTCCGGCGTCTTCAATTCGTTTTTCGCATTCGAGATCATACTGCTGACCGCACGCGGTTTTACCTGTTTGTCGGCAATCGAAAGCTGTTTCATTGCCTGTTTGATAAGCCCTTGGCGATCATCCTCGTCGTAGATGACGTAGTTGGACTGAATGCCGATCTTGTCGCCGTCCATGCGCAGCAGCCGCACACAAATACCGTGAAACGTTCCCATCCACGGCATGAAGTTACGCGCCGTGCCGTCCTGACCCAATAATTGACCTAGGCGTTCACGCATCTCACGCGCCGCTTTGTTCGTAAACGTCACGGCCAAAATTTCGTTCGGCCACACACTCTCGTTGCCAATTAAGTGTGCAATCCTGTGCGTTAACGTTTTAGTTTTGCCACTGCCCGCGCCTGCCAAAATCAAAAGCGGGCCAGACGTCGTCTCTACCGCTTCTTTTTGGGCGGGATTTAAGTCTTTTAAAATATCCATTACTACCAGTATACCGAAACTCACACGCCCTGGCTAAAAGACGCCGAGGAAAAACAGTGCTGCGCCACCGGCAGTACCGACAGCCAAAATGCCCACGATCCAAAGCACCCACATCCAACCGGATTTCTTTTGTGCAGGATGCGCCAGTGGCTGATGGTAGGTATCGGTATCGTAGATCGCACCGCTTGCTTCCTCGCCCGTGCTCTTTTCTTCTTTGTATTGCTGCGGAATCGAAGTTGGACCTGACGGCGCAACCTCTTCCTTCGGCTCGGCGGCAGGGGTTGCGGACACAGCTGGCGTCGGCTGCTGCTGGACGAGCTGTTCGTCCAGCTGTGCAGGAACGGGTGAAGTGCGCGAACCCGATTCAATCGCTACTAAGTCGCCCTGCAGCTCTTCCGGAAGCGGTGTCTCGATCTCTGGTTTTGCAGGAAGCTGGTCATTAGGATCATCTTTCGTTGCCGATTCGTCAGCCGCGACCCCCAATACTGGAGCGCGATCAGGCTCTTCTACAGGAGCAGGCGCAACAGCCTCCTCAACGGTAGGAGCTGCACCGCCAAGGGGACGCTTCTCTACCTTTGCATCAGCCAAAAACGGCGATGTAAGCGGCTGGCTGTCTGTCGCATCGTCAAACTTGAATCCGGCTGCGTCAAGAGGGTCAGGCCATTCATTCTCGACTGGAGCAGAAGCCGGCGGTGTAGGCTGAGGTATCCCTGTCGTATCAACAGTCTTTGCCTTTTCAACAGTTGGGGCTTCCACGATTGCCGGCACGGCAGGTTGCTCCGGCTCTGGAGCTTCCGTCATGGTCGGCTGGGCTGATGGCTGAATCGTTACACCCTGGCGTGACACCGGAGCGCTTGGCTTCTTTGGCGTAGACGAGGGATGAACGACATCCATGAAGCGACCCCCACGTCGTGCTGCCGGCGGACGGCTTGGAGCGTGTACTGATGACGCGGCAGGTGCCGGGGCTGGTCGTGTAGCGGGCGTAGCAGAAGTAGTTGGTATCGCAGGCGAAGCTGCGGCAGCCGCATTATCTTCAATCTTGCTAAAGTCAGGCTTGGCATCTTCTTTAAGAGTAGGACTGATATCCAGCGTTTTCGCGTCGTCATCTTTCTTCGCCGGGGTAGACTTTGAAACGTCACCCATCAACGAGTTAACGGCCTTGTCTAGTTCATCAAAATCCAAATCTTTCATCCCCACCCCTATTTTTTAGCTATCGCTGATCCTTTATGTGCTTTCTTAACAATTTCACTAAACGCATGCGCTTCCAGGCTGGCGCCACCGACAAGCAAACCATCGACACCGTCAATCGCCAGATAATCGGCCGCACTTTCAGCCTTTACGCTTCCGCCGTACAGCACGCGTACGGTTTTAGCGGCAGCCGCGCCGTACAAATGTTTGATCTGGCTGCGAATCGCCGCGACCGCTTTAATGACATCAGCAGGAAGCGCGTTATTGCCCGTCCCAATCGCCCAGACAGGCTCGTAAGCAATCGTAATTTCTTCAAATTCTTCGCTGGTAACATTTGCCAGGCCGCCAAGCAGCTGATCATGCAGCACGGCGTCCGTTTCGCCTTCAGCGCGTTCGCTAGCCGTCTCGCCAATGCAAAGTACCGGGCGAATATGGTTACGGATCGCCGCCTGGACCTTATTGCGCACGTCTTTGTCAGTCTCGTTGAAAACATGACGACGCTCCGAGTGGCCGATGATCGCATAATCAACGACGCCGCGCAGCTGCGTAGCCGAAACCTCACCGGTAAATGCTCCATGGTCACGCCAATAGAGATTCTGTACTGCCAATTTGAACTGGCGACGATCAATCTGCAAGCTCAGTGATTGCAGTGCCAAAAGAGTGGGCGCGAGCACGACCTCGACATCGCGATGTACCGGGACAGCCCCTGACAACTTATGGACATACAAACTCGCCTCGTGCATATTGAGGTTCATTTTCCAGTTGCCAATGATCAATTTTTTATCTACGGCCATAGTCCTTATGCTTCTTTGTTAATTAGTGTAGCGCACTTAGCCTCTACCGTCTAGCAGACTTTCGACACCTGGCAATTTTTCGCCAGCCATCAGTTCGATGCTTGCACCACCACCCGTTGAAACATGCGTAAAGCTATCGCCGCCACGGGAATCCCAACCTAATACAAAGTCAGCAGTATCGCCGCCACCTATGATGGAGGTAATATCAGGATGTGTCGCCAAAGTAAGTGCCAAGCGCGCCGATCCATGGGCAAATTCAGGAAGCGTCGCGTAGCCAAGCGTCCCGTTCCACACAACGGTCTTGGCATCTGAGACAATCTCGACGAGCCGCTCGATACTGGCATCACCGATATCCAGGGCGATGTCATCATCCTGAAGCTGGTCAGTAGCCACGTTGCGGCGCGATTCGTCCGCCTTGATTGCCTTACCTACCGCAAGATCAGTCGGCAGCACGATAAAGCTATCGACATTCTCGTCGCCCACCTTGGCTCGAGCGGCGGCGTAAATCTTATCGATCATCTCAGTTTGGTTTGTTTCAAGAACACTCGCACCCATCTTGACGCCTTTGTATGCCAAAAAGGTATTCGCCATCGCACCTGCCACAACGATTGTGTCGGCAACACGCACGAACGCTTCAATAACACTGATTTTGTCACTGACTTTCGCACCACCCATCACCGCGACAAGTGGTCGCTTTGGAGATTTCATCGCACGGGTGATTGTGCTGTATTCGCGCTCAATCAACAGACCGGCGACACTCGGCAGCTGGTGGGTAATCGCCGACGTACTGGCGTGCGCACGGTGCACCACACCAAAGCCGTCCTGCACGAAGTAACGAGTACCCGAATCATGTGCAAGCTCACGGGCAAACCCGTCATCGTTGGCTTCTTCACGGGAATCGAACCGCAGGTTTTCCAGCACGATCACGCTGCGCTTTGGCGCACGCTTGACCGCCATGCGGACTTTATCCCCTATGGTCTGGTCAACGAAACGGATCGGCTCGCCGAGCAGTTCCGCCAGGCGCTGCGCGACAGGCTCCAAACTATACTTTGCTTCTCGCCCCTCAGGTCTCCCCAGATGGCTGATAATCACCACCTTGCAGTTGTCGGCGAGCAGCTTTTTCACCGTCGGCAAGCTTGCACGGATACGAAAATCATCACTAATCGTGCCATCATCGTTTAGTGGCACGTTATAATCTGCGCGCAACAACACCGTTTGTCCGGCGATTGGCACGGTGTTAATAGTCTGTTTAAAGAAGCTCATTTCCCACCCTATCTATGATTTTCTTTTATTCTATCACGCGAACGCGGATTGTGTCAGTAGCACCGACAAGTCCCGGCTGACGACCGCTCACAATCGCAACACGAACAGATCCGTCAATGCCAAAGTAGCCGCTCTTCTTGAGTTCAGTAGCAATTTCAAGACCGGCTTTTTCACCATCAGGACGAACGAAACTCTTGGTTGCGTAGCTAAGTGCCAGTTGCTGTGCGGTACGGGCATCGCTTGTGACGCTAATGATCGGCAGGTTTGGACGATGGGCAGCAATGTTTGCCGCGGTCGCACCAGACTTCGTTTCTGCAACAATCGCGTCCGCCTTCAGTTGTTGGGCAAGACTCACTGCGGCCGTGCTGATCGCATCAAGCTGACTGTCCTTCATCTGGACAACATCTTCCAGGCGGCGAACGGTCGCGTGTTCCTGAGTGTAAAGAATGACGCGCTTCATTGCCTGGACCGTCTCGATCGGGTAGCTGCCGTTAGCGGTTTCATCGCTAAGCATTACCGTATCAGCGCCTTGGATAACGGCGTTCGCAACGTCACTCACCTCGGCACGGGTAGGTTCTGGGTTGTCAACCATACTGGCCATCATCTGGGTAGCCACGATACTGAGCTTTCCGTACTTGCGGCACAGTGCGATAATGCGGCGCTGAACGATTGGCACCACTTCGGCACCAGCCTCGACAGCGAGATCGCCACGGGCAACCATGATACCGTCGCTCGCTTGGACGATTTCTTCGAGCGTCTTGTCTTCAATCGCGGCTTTAGTCTCGATCTTGGCAATAATTTGCACTTCAGAACCGTGGCTCACCAAGATCTGGCGCAGGTTATTGATGTCGTTTGCCGACTGCACAAAGCTAAGTGACACGTAGTCGTAATCTTTCGTTACGCCAAATTCGATGTCGCGCAAATCTTTTTGTGTCAGAATGTCGCCGCCAAAGTCAGTATCTGGTAGGTTGATACCCTTGCGGCTCATCAGCGTGCCGTCATTTTCAACGCGCACTTTGATCGCGGTGTCTGACACGATCTCCAGAACGGTCGTGCGCACCTTGCCATCAAACAGATAGATCGGCTCGCCAATTTTCACTTTTTCAGCCAAGTTATATTGTACCGGCATTGTGAGGCCACCATCATGTTCTTTGACGGCGTAGTCCAGGATCAGTTCGTCGCCAGTTTTTACCGGCGTATTCTGCGCCAAGTTCCCCAAACGGATTTTTGGCCCCTGTAGGTCCTGCAAAATCGCGACTGGCTTTTGCAATTTCTCGCTCGCCTGGCGGATCCACTTGATCTGCTGATCGGCGTCTTCGAACGTCGCGTGGCTGAAGTTATGGCGAAAACCATTCACGCCAGAGGAGATCAGCGTCTCGATAGCTTCGTAATTATTGACTGGAGGCCCCAATGTGGCCAAGATTTTTGTTCGTTTGAAAATAACACTCATAAGAGTTATTGTACCACCATTTCCCCTGTTAAGCGCGAAAAATGTCAATATACGCATACTATACTCCTCATGTTATCCAGAATATGCTATAATACCCATTCAGAAGCCAAAGGAAACCACTATGCAGACAAACCTCGAAACAACCCTCTCTCATCTCGTGTCCTTTCCTAGTGTCTCGGCTAATTCCGAAACCTGCCACGAAATCTTAGAATTTGTCCGCAGCCAGATCGAACCCTTCGGGCTACATATTTTGGGCGACACTAATCGAAGCAATCCATGGTTCCTTGCCACGACCAAAGACACCAAAGAACCAGACATCCTTTTTGCCGCGCACCTGGACGTCGTGCCGGCACCAACCGCGCTCTTTACCCTTGAAAACCGCGATGGTAAACTTTACGGCCGCGGCACGTACGACATGAAGTACGCGGCAGCCTGCTACATCGAACTGATCAAAAACAATATCGAGCAGTTGCGTGACCTTAATGTCGGATTCTTGTTTACTACCGATGAAGAAATTGGTGGCGACTCCCTTATCGACATCCTGGAGAGCGGCCTTCGCCCGAAGGTCGTCTTTATCCCTGACGGCGGCGACAGCTGGAAGATCGAGGAGCGCGCCAAAGGCTTTCACGACGTCAAAATTACTGCCATCGGCCACACTTCGCACGGCTCACGCCCCTGGGAAGGAAGCAACGCACTCCACCGATTACTCGATGTCATCGCCATCCTTCGCAAGGAATACCCGTCCGGTGAACCATCGGGCCCAACCCTTGCCATCACCGTCATGAACTCTGGTCATGCCATCAACCAGGTTCCCGACCACGCCGAGGCCCAAATGGATTTCCGTACGTTCAGCAAACTTGACATCGAAGCGTTCAAACAGCACCTTCGCGAGCTTGAGCAAACGCACGACGTCACTGTCGAAGCGACGCAGTTTGGCACGCCGCTTAATTTCGACAAACACACGCCCGTCGTCCAGGACTTCCTAGCGACCCTCCGCGAAACGACCGGCAAAGACCCGGAATACTGCGAATCATACGGAGGCACCGACGGCCGCTATTTCGCCATGTATAACATTCCCTGCATCATCCTCACCCCAACCGGAGCAGGCCGCCACAGCGCGAACGAATGGGTTTTGGCTGAAGATCTTTCCAAATACTACCAGTTCATCGAACGTTGGCTATTTAAAAATTAACTATTCGTAAATGTCACGGATAGGCCGACGCAGCTCCAACTCGCTGACGGTGTAGGTCTTATCTTCGGGGTGATACTCAAAATCCACGTCATGAACTGCTTGAAAATAGTCACCCTCTTGCTGTGTTTTGTAGTCCAGCAATGCTTCGTGGTATTCGTGCGTCAGCTTCGGCCCTTTGTATACCAAAAAATCCTTCGCTTGATGGCCTGAAAGATACGTATCGAGCTCACGCGTCGTATTGCACAACCGAATTTTATCCAGCATCACCTGATCAGGCCAGGTGTTCTCGATAAGGCAATACACTTGCATTTCATTGCCACTCACAGTAGTTTTTGTCCGTTTTACATGGACAACCGGGAAAGAGCTATCGTCGTGCTTGCGAATTTTTGATTGTAGCGACTGGTCGCCAGGCTGCGGAGCAGCTTGAGCATCCGCGCGTGGATTCACATTTTCGTCAAATACAGGCTTTCCCTCAAACATTCGACTCATAAAATCTAAAAATGACATCACACCCCTCCTTTACTACTTCTAGCATAACAGCCCGGACCATGAATTGGCTAATCGCACCTACTACGCCAGAGGCAACAGCCTACGAAACCGGCGTTGTCATCATCGAGGCGACCTGAGTCGCATCCAATGCCACACTGAATATACGGACATCATCAACGACCACATCAGAATCGTATGCGTTACCAGGGCTATTTCCAGCCACCGTCAACCGGTCGCCCATACCCACAGTGCCACTAAAAGAGCCGGTCGAATACTGGGAACCGTTCACATACAGCCGCACCGTGGAGCCGTCAAAAGTTATGGCGATATGCACCCAGTTACCAATAGTTAAGGCTGGCCCATACACCGAACGCAGTGAACCTCCAATCCTAAGGTTGCACTGCAAAAGATCCGGCGTACCAAAATCGCTTCTTTCGGTAAAAATAGCGACATCCGTGTCGCTTCCATTCTTAAAAATCCCCATCGCCACCCGGGTACCTCCCGCTGGCAGATCAAGCGGCTGAACCCACGCCATCATGGTTATTGCCGCGCTTGGACCCAAAAAGACAGCGCCCGCACCCTGACCCGTGCCCGTGTTTGTGACGCCCGTACCGGTATGACCCGCTGTCCAGGAGGCATTATTTAGGGTAAGTACATGCCCGTTACCCGAAACGTCAGCTATCGTCGTCCCGGAACCTTCGCTAAAGCTATATGCCGCAACGAGGCCCGACGGAATTACCACGCCCGACTTTTTTGCAAGCAGCACGCCGCGAACGGAGCCGAGCATCCTAGAAGCCTCCGGGACCCGCCGCCCCGTACCATGTCGTGCCGCCGTCTACCGTATCCAGTAGAATCTTATCCATTTTTGTCGCGGCCGTAGAGAGCACTGGTGCACCAGCCGTTCCCCACTTTACCGAGCCAGGCCACGTAATCGTTCGTGAGCCCGTTCCATCCTGAAAAACATACAGCATCAACGAGCGGTACGCGCCGCCCGCCGGACTTGTCAGACCGATAGTGCAGTTATTGGTCAGTGTCAGTTTTTGCACATTACCGTTGGCCATATTAAGCGTAATACTTGCGCCGGAGTTACCCGCGTCAAAGTAGGTCTCGCCGCCGCCGTTCGCCACGTTTACTTTGCCATCAAGCGCCGTTTGTTGTGCGGTAGAAACCGGCTTGTTCGCATCGCTTGTATCATCGACGTTCGTAAGGCCCACATCTGCCTTTACCAAGGCCACGGCGCCGGTCTTACTGGCAACACTTGTAACAGGCGCTGCCGCCCACGTATTGTCACCCCGCAAGAAGGTCGTTCCGCTTGCCGTCCCCGAACCTAGCTGTGCCACAGGCACGACAGTAGAGCTATTAAGCTCGGCATAGCCATTGGCTGCGCCCTTGTTCACCGTCTGTTCCGCTCCTGTGATACGACTATCATTTCCCTGGGCAACCGTGCCTGCGGCCGTTCCAAAATCAACCGCAAGGGTACGATCAGTACTTAAATCGCCACCACCAGTCAGACCCGTGCCGCCTAAAATGGTCGTAGAGGTGTCTGCCTTGTCAGCAAGTGCCGGAACGGTCGGCGAAGCAGCCGTACCCCCAAGATCACCGGCAAGCTGTACCAGCCCCTTTGTCGTCGTGGTCGCGTCGGGCGATCCGGCCGCGGATGTCCACGCAAGGCCACCTGACGCCCCAGAATCACGTGTCAGCACCTGTCCGTCGCTACCACCGCTGACATCAAGTTTGTCATTACTAATGGAGTTATCCTGTAGCTTCTCTCCCGCTACCGAACTGTCTTGTAGCGCGGACGGAGTGACTGCGTCGGGTTTCAGCTCCCCGCTGGTATCATGGGCTACCTTTAAGTACTCGTTGAGAACATCGCCCCAAACGCCATCATCTGCACCAGGAACGGGAAGGCGTGCCATGACTTATTTTTCCTATATCCGCTACATTACCTATCACTTATAATAATACACAACAATGACCAAAAGCTTTCAAAAAACCGCAAGCATTTTACGGGAATTACAGGTTTCTCACCCGGGGATTATCAGCTTGAAAAAATTTGACGAGCAATTTGAGTTGCATTGCTACGAGCCTTCACCTGATTTGACACCGTTTTTAGTGCATATCTGGACGCAGCGCCAACGCGAGGACATCGACTCTACGCGCATGCCGACCGAAATCCCTTCAGGGCCAAATATCTATCTCTTCTTCACCCCCGAAACAGCATTCATTCACAGCGCCACCACTCAACGGTTTAACTATAATCCGTTTACTTCCGGAGTAATCGCAGGGATAAAATTTCGCCCGGGCGGCTTTCATACCTTTGTAAGCCAATCAGTTTCACAGTTTGCCGCCCATACGCCGCTCACTTCAGTATTTCCAGATGTGGACGCGACGTTTATCAAGACGCTACTCAGCCAATCAGACGAGGGAATCGTTACTGCAATCGAAACCTGGCTTCGTAGCAAACATCCCGAAGCCGACAAAAACCTCGACCTGGTCGCCAAAATTATGGACGCACTGGACAAAGACACGTCACTTCAAACTGTCGGAAACGTCGCAAAAGCTTTTGATCTTAGTGAGCGCTCACTGCAGCTGCTGTTTCATACCTATGTTGGCACCGGTGTAAAGTGGATCGTCACGCGCCGACGGCTCTTAGAAGCTATTGCACGGGTGCAAAACCAAGACCGTCCCTCTTGGACGGAAATTGCGGCCGAACTCGGCTACAGCAGCCAGTCGCATTTTTCGCGGGATTTTAAGAAGGCTATTGGCCAGTCACCCTCGCAGTACCTGAAAGAGCTTGGATAAATTCGAGGAAAATAGGCGACCGTTACCAGCCGCCTATACCCCTAGGCACACGCGGCGCAACAGCGTCAAACTGATACGCGCACCCACCAGGCAGCCAGCTGCCAGCAAGAACAAGGCGATATCCACCGAGTATGCTTCAGCGGCCATCCCGATAAACGGACTGAGGCAGGCGAACGCCAGTGCCTGCACCATGGTGCTCACAGAGAGCTCACAGGTACGGTTTGTCACCGAGTCGGACAGCAGCTTGTTCAGCGCCACCCGTTCGACCTGCAACGCGAATGCGCCCATAAAGGAGCTTCCGATGAACAGCGCGGCGACACCCGGCCAGCCACCTACGAGAGCAGCAAACAACACCGACGTCGAGAAGACCAGTACCATCATCGTCAGTCCGCCGATAGTACCCGCCTCTAGCATGCGCTTCTCGCCAAGCCGCGCAAACAGGAGCGATCCGAGCGCACGGCCCGCGTACACCGCACCAAACAACCCAAGCGGGATGCCCTCGTGCGCCATCTTCGGCTGAAACAGCCAGAACGCACCGAGCGTCGACACGTGCAGCACCGCTGAGATTGCGACAAGCCACCGGATTGCCGGCGACTCCCACAACATCGCCTTTGCAATGCGCACCATCACCAGGGGTGAAACGTACTGACGAGCCTCCGCTGCGGCCATACTCTTCGACTCCACCAGACGCCACGCCACACCCAGCGCACCGACATAGATGATCGGCTGCAACGCGAACACCAGTGACATGCCGCCCCAGACCTCTATGATCCAGCCAAAACCGATGCCAACGAGCACTCCCGCCGCACTCACCTGAGTAGTGTGCGATTCGTAGCGCTCGTACCACTGTCGAGTGCAGATGCCGCTCGTCGTCGCAATCTTAACATTCGCCGCCACCAGCGAGCTCGTCACCCCGTCAATACTCCACCAGCCAAAACTGGAGACGACAGAGACGAGTTCGAACTCCCACAGCGCGTCGCAGAAGGCAAAGACCAGCGCCGATAGCGCGATAAGCGTCGTGCCGCCAAGCAGCATGCGCCGAGCACCGATCCGATCAGCCAGATAACCACCAGGGATCACGGTGATCAGACCGACGATGGCGATAATCGACTGAATGGCGTTAACGTCCACCTGAGACAGGCCATGTGACTTGTAGTACACCACCATGAAAGGCATACCAAAAAACATAGCCAGCAAAAACCGGAACACCAGGCAGAGCCGCGTGTTGCGACGCAGAATCCAGAGGCTCACCGCCTCACCTCTTCCGTAGGGGTAGGAGATTTTCTCCACCCCCAGTGTACCGCTTCTTACCCAAGAAAAATACTCATCGCGAAGATGAGTATTTTTCTTGGTGACCCTTGCGGTATGAAGTATCCGTGTTACATTCCTTACTATAGTAGAACGTAGATAAGGCAGTTACAGTTCTTATACGACAGCTTCTAGCAACTCGGGGAATGCGTCCGTCTTCATGCTTCCGAATGTGAAGTGACCGTATTCATGAAATTCTCTTAGAGTTATGCTCGGAAGCTTCTCTTGTAAAATCTTCACAGTTTCTTTAACGGCGCTGAATCATTGTCAGATGAAAATATAACGGACTCGCCAACGCGGTCGGTAATACTCTGGTCAATCTCAAAATCGAAGAAATCGAAATCATATTCATGGTCAGGATTAAGCCAAGGTGCAACAAGTACAACTTTGTCCACGGTTACCTTGGGGTTCTCCGTCAAATATCGTATCCAAAATCCTGCACCCATGCTGTGGCCTATGAGTGTTGTTTTGGTGTTAATATCTTGGAAGCCCGTGAAGAATAATTGCGCTTCTCATAATCTACCGAGAATCCTTTTTCTGTATTCGTCTGCCATCATGTAGGTCGTTCGATCAGCATGATCTGTAAATAAAACACCATTAAGATGGTCGGTTTCATGCTGAACAACTTGGGCAACAAAGCCACCGATAATTTCCTCACGACTTTTAGCGTGTTCATCAAGCCAAGCGACTTTTACTTTTTCGTAGCGTGGCAATTTGGCGAAAAGAATGTCGTCTTCTGTTCCACAGCTAACGCAGCCTTCCCACGCGTCTACAGCATCTCCGAATGTTTCAACAATCTCAGGATTAATAAGAACTGTATCAAACGGTTCAAGTTCAGGTCGATTTGGTGTTGGCTTTATGCCTATAACACTCAGAGCAATACTTTCACCGACTTGGGGTGCAGCAATACCAACGCCATACTTCTTTTCTACAAGCGTGTAGCGCATATTCTCAATGAGTGTTTGAACATCATCTGATAGAATTTCTTCCTCACTTAATCGACGAGTGCTTTCACGAAGCACTGGATTGCCAAATCGGGTAATAGGAAGTATTTCGGTCATAGTTCTACTATAGCAAGAAATAATCGAACTATTTAACAGATAAGAAAAAGCGCCTAGCTTTCAAAGGTGAAAATAAGACGCTCGTTCTAATCTGTAATTCTATTTTGGTGATCTCACCGGGAATCGAACCCGGATTGCCAGGATGAAAACCTGGTGTCCTAACCGTTAGACGATGAGACCAACTCAAACTACCTAACCAGGTAGCGCTACCCACTATAACAGATTTCAACCAAAATAAAAAGCCCTATTTCAGGCTGAAGTTCCTCCAGGCGGACGACATGTGGCTTCATTGCCACACGCCGTCCACCCTGTTCGATCAGAAGAACTTACGCGGTCGCGAGCAACCCGTCCCTCACGGCCCGCGACACGCGCCGACTGTAGCGCGGCCTTGCCGAGCCCCGCCGGTAGTTGCCGCGGCCAGTTGGGTTGGGGATGGTCCACCGGACGAACCGGTGGTACTCGGCCAGCTCGCTCGGCACGATCCGCCACTCCCCCTCTTCCATGAAGTGGATCGCGTGACGGGAGTGGAGATCGGTGAGTTCTCGCACGACCATCTCGCGGATCACGCGCTCTGCGGCCTCTGTCGGCGCACCCTTGATATACACCTTGTAGTTCTCGGGCAGCCTGTCGGACGCATAGATCTCGCCCCTGTCCTGCACAGACATACCGTCCACGATGTGCTGTGCCAGGCCGTCCAAGGAGTTCTTGACTCCCAGTACATAGCCAGGCGTCGCTTCTCTCCCCGGTGCGATACGCACACCGGCAAAGACATGAGCGATATGCCACCAGGCCAACTGACGGGCAGTCTTGATCTCCGCCTTGGTCATGAGTGCGTCAACACCCTTGGCCGGAGACTGCTTATTGGACGTGCCGAAATACCGCTGAAACATCTTGTCTGGCTTCAATATTGTTCCTCTGCTCGAAGGTACGCGCTTGACGGTGGACGCTGGACCTTTGGTCTTACTGACTCCTCTACATCTCGGCGATGGATTCATTTAACAATACTATTGATTTTTAAGCAAACATATATGTAAATGCTGCGTATATTTCCCTTATCCACCTCATGTAACCATTGACATTTTAGTACTTTCATGATAATATACATACATCACTCGTGTGCACACGAAAACGGTGGTGCGAGCAGTGCTCGTTAACAAATCAGATCATTACAGTACATGTCTGTTGGACTGCAGCACGATGCCCGCGAATAGTTCGTGAGCACCGCGCTGCAGTCGCAGCACCTGCGTCCGAGAAGCTCACTTCTTCGCAGAAGACATATGCACTACTTTTTAGACGACTTCACTCGCACGAGATGACTGGCAGAGGGCAGACAACCACTTGCCTGTCGCCTGCCAGCCATCTCTAGCCCGTGGTTCGCCATCCTCACTCGCAAGACGAGGATGCACTCTGCAACCCCTTGAAAGGGGATCGCATGTCCGCTTCTCAAATCCTCCTTGGCATTCAGGCAAGCCAGACTTGGCTCGCCGACCTCGCCAAGCAGGAAAACCGTGGCCTCAAGGAGAAGGTCGCGCTGGCCGGTGACGACACCGACCGGGTCTCCGAGCTCAACGACCGCAAGGCCGCGCTCACGGAGACCATGCGCCTCCTCACCCTGTCGGTCGAGTCCTGGGACAACGCCCGTCAGCACGTGCCCGTCAAGGGCCGTGGCAACGAGAGCGCAGCACTCCGTCTCGGTGTCGAGTCGCTCCTCCAGTTCCTGGAGGCCTGCGACGCCTACGACCCCGACCTGGTACTGCCTCCCGTAGCGCAGGC
>Ga0075365_10000040_pt1 | contig 47942 bp, 46 predicted proteins | sample EndMetdeltDD1765_FD_71387 | JGI IMG/M metagenome (GOLD analysis project Ga0075365, IMG submission 71387) | Populus endosphere microbial communities from Tennessee, USA - Endosphere MetaG P. deltoides DD176-5 | ecosystem: Host-associated > Plants > Roots > Endosphere | place: USA: Tennessee... | reverse complement strand
CGAGAGAAGGAGGGAAGGTATACAAAAATATAATTTATGTGAAAAAGCAAATACTTTCACGACATTGCTGTGGAAAAGTCAAATCGTAGTCGTTATCTACCAGAGAGAGTCGTAAAAAAACATATAAACACACGCAAACGTACGTATGTCAAAACTCTGGGTTTTCACGCAGCGCGTGAAATGGGCTCTCATATGCTTTGTATAGCTGGCTATATAGAGCGCTAGGCAGAACCATGCTACACATGTCACATGTGTAGTGAGATGACACAAAAAATAGTTAGCTTCATAAACAAAACGTTAGAAAAAATATGCACCAATCAACAAACCCCCTGCTTTTGCGGGGTACTGCCAATCGTCCTAATAACCCCTATATAGAGTCGCAAAATATACATTGTGCGACATCGAATGTGTGTGCACTTTTGCATGGTTGGACAGCTGCTCGGCTCGCTTGAATCATCGTTTTTCGCGATCGCCTATCAAAACCTATTGTTTGTAAAGCTTCCACGTACCTGCCTCGCTCTGTCGTCGCCCAAAGTGCCTGTCTGAATTGGTTCGTCTGTTACACATACTCCAAATGCCTACCATTGTCGCTGACTGTTCGGTTTCTGTACGCATTTACAGACATGACCAGTATATCTGCCTCTGTAAGCAAAAAGCACGTCGCAAAATGTTCGCACTATGTTCGTATAACCCCAGAAGCAGCGTGTTAGCTGTTTGCTTCGACCCTTTTTCTCAAATCGTTGAGGTCGGCTATGAGTGCCGGTACGTGGTCGTAAGGCGATGTACTAGCATCGATTCCCGTAAGCCACCACCGTGTGGAGGATGGCGCGGCTGGGTCTTCGGCGACTGTGCCGTATCGATATTGTCTGAGCTCGAAAAGCGCGTTGAGTATTGCCGGTGACTGTGTTTCGCGACACCAGTCTATGTAGCGTTCCAACCCTGGTAGTGCGAGTGTTGCCATTTGTTGATAGGCATCGGTGCTCCCGATGGCATCGTGCCCGTCAGTGAATTCTGAAGTAATATAGCTGGCGCGTATTGCTACTGCCCCCAGCGACTCCTGCTGATAGACAAAAGGAGGAATATTGACATCATTTTCGTGCAGAACTTCCAGGTGGTCTAGTAGTGCATCAAGTCGAAATGGAAATTGCCGGCGGTTGAAATCGGCCCCGCTGAGAATGCTATAGGCCCCTTGAGGCTCCTCTAGGCTATTGTAACGTACGGCAGCGTTTGTGGTGGCAGGACATGCGCTATAATATGCAGCGAAGAGATCACCGTCGTCATATTCTGTAGCAGAAAAAGGCTGGCGTTCAGTCATCGGGCTTACCTGTTTATGATAGCAGTATACGCGAACATAAGCTGGGTGTCAGCTTGTGGCTGCTCAACAAAACTGTAAGAAGTATCTTCCGGCCTGTACTCGACATTTTGTATGCTGTCTGCCCGAACGATGGTTGGCGCGGACGGGTCACTTGGCATGCCAATAAACGGTGCAATTCCTTCGACTTCGTAAAATAGTATACCAGCTGCCGTGTCAGGACTTACGGTATCCGGATAGCAGAGCGTATAGGAGACGCTGGTGGGTAGCTTGTCATCCCGATAGAACTGCAGACCCAATATTGCGCGGCCGGCTCTCAAAAGTCGCTCCTGAGCCTCTTGGTGTGCCGCAGGAGGATAATGATCATATTCCAACGATGTCCAGCTTTGATAATCCTCAAGACGAAGTTTTCCGGGGTGCTGAACGCCTGCGGCATCAAGCACCGGTACGTGCTTAAAAAGATAATGGGCATCACCAGGATGCGGGTATCTTCCCTGCTCAAGGAGTTCAGCTTGCAGCTGGCGATAGATGTCAGTGGGGGTAAGAAGCTCAGTCATATATAAAAGAAGAAGGGCGGATGCCCTTCTCTGTTTTGTGCTATTCGGCTTCTGCCAGTTCGTAGGTTGCTTTTGCAACGCGCTTGAACTGGGTCTTGCCTTGCAAATTCAAGAGGATGGTAGTTTCTTTTACGAAGCGGCTCTTGAGCACGCGCTTGACGATCTCGTCACGGTGCAATGGCTCGCCTGCTTCACGAAGAACCTCAGTAATAATATCTGCGACAGTTCCCTTTTGGTAGCCCCACTCCTTGAGCGCGTAAATACCACGGCCAATGAGTACAAAGCGCTTGTCTTTAATGAGCTCATTGTGGATTGCCTGTGTTGTGACATCTTTGCGTTTGAAGTCTGAATCTTTGATAGCTTCTGCAATTTCGTTGAAATGCATATGCTTGTTGTTATTCTTAAGAATAACGTAGATCTTGTCACGAATGTTCTTTGGGTTGACCATTGGCCACTTGATAAGACCCCAGTGGTCGTTTAGGGTTGCCAAGTCTTTTGAGATGCTTGCAAGTGCGCGAACTTCGTTGATCTGAACGATGTTCAATTCTTTTGCAACGATGTCGATAGTGACAGGTTCGCCGGCCTTTTTGATAGTAGCGATGATTCGAGAAATAACTTCTTTAATAGTCTTTTCGTCGCGAACATTGCGAAGAACAACTGCCTGATGGTAGTGGTCAGTGTCGTCAATAAGGATCAATTCCGGGCAGAGCGCAGACAGGAATGCGATGCGTGATTGATCGGTGCGGCTGTTTTCGCTGGTCAGGAAAGCGCTCAGGTCAGTTACACGAGCTGCCTTGCCCATGGTCTCAAGTTGAGCAACGATAGCCTGTTCAACTTCTTGCATGTGCGGGAGCTGTCCCTGCTCTGCCTGTACCTTGAGGCGCGCAATAACTGCTTTTTCGAGTTGACGAACACGCTCACGGGTAATGCCCAGGAGCTCACCAATTTGTTCCAATGTTTCTTTACGGTCAAACAATCCAAAGCGGCGCGCAATAATTTCGCGTTCGCGGTCGCGATCAATGGTCGTCAAGATATCTTGTACATATTGCTCGCTATTGAGTGTGGTCGTTGTGCTTTCGGCCATGTAACGTGTCCTGTCTGTTAAGTCGTTAAAACTTTTCTATAATTATATAACTTTCAAATGTAAAAGTCAAACACATTGCGTATTACATTATTGTAGCACGAAATGGACATATTGCACTAAAACATGGCATAAAATACAACTACACAACATGTGTGTATATTCTGGCAAGCAACACAAAAACGACCCCTGTTATCGGGGTCATTTGGCGAGGGGCTGTTCCTGGAATTTTACAACCACATTTTTTAATGTTTTGCTATTTTTTGGCTGCCTTGCGACGGGTAAACTTCTTACGCGCTGGCGCTTCATCGAGGAGCTTTTTGCATTGTTCCTCGGTAAGATCCTTTGGCTCGACATCTTTTGGAATCTTGGCGTTCTTTTTGCCGTCGGTAATGTATGGACCGTATGGCCCATTGACTACTTTGATGCCGCTGTCAAATTCATGAATGTACTTGTTAGCGTCCTTCTCGAGCTTGCCCTTGTAGAGCTCACGCGCTTCTGCTTCGGTGATGCTAAAAGGATCAAGCGGCTTAATAGAGACGTAGGTTTTATCGATTTGGATGTATGGCCCAAAGCGGCCGATGTTGGCTTTGATTTCCTGGCCATCTTCGGTTTTGCCGACGACTCGTGGGAGGTTGAACATCTCCAATGCTTGTTCCAGGGTAACTTCTTCGAGGCTGACACCCGCTGGAAGCGGCGCAAATGCCGGCTTCTCTTCTGACTCTGTCTCGCCACGCTGCAGCATAGGTCCATAGCGCCCAAAGCGTGCCATAACAGGCTTCTTTGTCTTGGGGTCAATGCCAAGCTCGCGTGCCTGTGATACCTCGGCGCGTGAAATACCGCCAGCAGCGTCAATGAGTGGTCGGAAGTCTTTATAGAACTCACTGATCATCTTGTTCCAGGCTTCTTTGCCTTCGGCTACCTTGTCGAATTCACTCTCAACCGTTGCGGTAAAATCGTAATCAACGATACTTGGAAAGTGTTTGACCAGAAAGTCGGTGGTTACCTCGGCCAGGTGTGTTGGAATGAGTTTATTGCGGTCTGCACCGGTGATCTCAGTGGTTTCTTCCTCAGTGATGGCGCCATTGAGGAGCGACAGTGCTTGAACAGTGCGCTCCTTGCCTTCAAGGTCTTTCTTTTCGATGTAGTCGCGAGCTTGAATGGTTGAAATAGTCGGTGCGTAGGTGCTCGGTCGGCCAATGCCAAGTTCCTCGAGCTTCTTAACGAGCGCTGCTTCTGAATATCGTGCCGGTGGCCGTGTAAAGGTCTCAGTTGCGCTCATGCTGCCCAGTGTTAGCGCTTGACCCTTCTCAATTGGAGGTAGCAAGGTATCATCCTTAATACCTCCATATACCTTCATGAAACCATCGAATTTGAGGATCTCACCCTTGGCGACAAGTTTTTCTTCACGATTAGATAGCGAGATAGTAACTTCGGTTTTTTCTGTTTGCGCTGGTGCCATCTGGCTTGCCAGTGCGCGTTGCCAAATCAGCTGATAGAGTTTTTGCTGCTGCGCGTCGTCGCCGGCATTTGTGGTCATAAAGTCTGTTGGACGAATGGCTTCGTGCGCCTCTTGTGCAGATTCATTTTTGGTTTTGTATTGTCGAACCTGGTGATAGTTGTCGCCAAATTGCTTCTTGATGTAATCCTCAGCGGCTTTAATAGCAAAACCTGACAGAGTGGTGCTGTCGGTACGCATGTAGGTGATCTTACCGCTCTCGTAGAGGCGCTGAGCGACGGTCATGGTCTGCTTAACGCTAAAGCCAAGGCGTCGTGCGGCTTCTTGCTGCAATGTACTGGTAGTGAATGGTGCGCCAGGGTTGCGTGAACCTGGTTTTTGAGCGATCTCGATAACCTTGTAGATAGCTTGCGCTGCAGCTTCGAGGAAGGTACGTGCATCGTCTTTGGTGGGGAGTTTGTTGGCTAGTTCAGCTTTGAGCTCTTGTCCGTCCACGTCAAAGAGCGCAATGATTTTAAAGCTGCTTTCTGGCGCAAAATCGCGAATCTCACGCTCACGCTCAACAACGATTCGTACAGCTACGGACTGTACGCGTCCCGCGCTAAGGCCGGTGCGAACCTTTTTCCATAGAACTGGCGATAGCTCGTAGCCTACCAGGCGATCAAGTACGCGGCGAGCCTGCTGTGCATCTACAAGACTTAAATCGACGGTTCGAGGCGTCTTAATGGCATTCTCGATAGCTGACTTTGTAATTTCATGAAAAACAATACGCTTGGTCTTTTTTGGATCGAGCTTTAATGCTTGCGTGAGATGCCACGCAATTGCCTCGCCCTCGCGGTCTTCATCGCTTGCCAGCCAGACGTCTTCGGCTTCTTTGGCTGCCTTGCGTAACTCGGCGACGACTTTCTTTTTATCATTATTTACTTCATAGGTTGGCGCAAAATCATGCTCGATATCAATATTGAGGCCTTTTTTTGGTAAATCACGAATGTGCCCAAAACTACTTTTAACGGTATATTCACCACCCAGATACTTCTCGATGGTTTTTGCCTTTGCGGGGCTCTCTACAATAACTAAATTCTTACTTTTTGTGCTCATGCTTGTCCAACTAGCTTATATGCAAACCACTATATTATGCAAATCTTAGGGTTAAACGCAAAATCTTATTTACTTTACATAGTATAGCGCAACGCCCACTTGTTATTGCCGAGTGCCGTAAGAACACCGGTAATCTCAAGCATCGTGAGCGCCTGATTAAATACGGTTATAGGTAGTTTGCTTTTTTCGAAAACGATAACGCCGTCTTGCTCGCCTGTGGCAAAGAGATCGACGAGTATTTGCTGGTTCGGATCGGCAACACGAATAGCCCGTTTTTGTTCCTTAGGCGTAATGCCAAGTGCAAGAAGGATATCATCGACACCACTTGCAAGTCCAGCGCCAGTTTTAATGAGCTGGTTGGTGCCTGTTGAAGTGTCATGTGTAATCGGCCCGGGTATTGCAAAGACGTCTTTGCCCTGTTCCAGTGCAAAGCGAGCGGTATGCATGGTGCCGCTTTTGCGAGTCGCCTCTGTTACCAAAATTACAGCTGCTATACCAGCAACAATCCGATTGCGTTCAATAAAGTTCCACTTACGCGGTGGTGTTGGCTGGGCATATTCACTTATGAGTGCCCCGCCCCGCTCAATAATTTGCTGCGCTAAGTGGTGGTGACTTCGGGGGTAGATATCGGTGAGGTCAGCAGGCATTACCGCGATGGTTTGTCCGTTCGCTGCAAGTGCTGCCCGATGAGCGCAGGCGTCCACGCCGATTGCCAAGCCGCTGACAATGACTATCCCCTGCTGTACTAGTTGTTGGGTAAACTGTTGCGTAACCTGTTGGCCATAGGGCGTAATTTTGCGGCTGCCTACAATAGCGACTCGCGGCCGCTGTAACAGTTCGGGCCACTGGTGAGAGGCAACGAATAGCTGCTGTATGGCGGGCTCTGCCCTGCTGAGGCTTTCAGGAAACTGTGGGTTTTGGAGTGTAAACTCCTGGATGGTATATGACATGCGGTGAACTCTTTTACGGGCAGGATCTTTTCATATACTCCTTAAAAAGTCCAGAGTGCTTATGCTAAAAATGGTTATGATCTTTATTGGCGCAAAAGTCAAAAACATGTGAAGGTATTGACATTGCGCCATGTTTTTGGTAATATTACAACTTGTAAGCGTTAGAACGACGTTTTACGCACCTTACATATCCCCCATTTCTAACAAATTTGTTAGATTGCTCTAGAGCGTGCTGTGCCTCAAAGTTGTTACCCTCCACTTTTAAGTATCAGCGCTAGTCAAAATTAGACTGATATGCGCTCTAAAGCATACTAACCCCTTTAAGCACCTGATTACCTCGGTAACCAGGCGACCTAACAAGAGTGAGTCCTCAAAGATGGTCCTTGCGACCGGCACGCCGCTTTATGGAGTTTTGGCGCGCGATGCTTCACTTAGGTGGGCTTGAAGGGTCGAATCCCTCGGGATTCTTCCGGGGATGTTAGCAATAACGTCCCCACTAAAAGGCCTACAAGCGGTGCCCACCCCCTCTTGTAGGCCTTTTAGTTTGCCTCACAATATCCGTACCCTGCTTTCGAGCAGGGTATTTTACTTTTAATTATAAATATAGTATAATATGTTAAATGTGCAGGTGACCCTCACCAACGACCCTTCTTTTTCGGTCGGCACTGCAATTCCCCAGTCCACCACCGAAACACAATCAACTGGAGTGTGATCTTCCATGTCCGTTCGTCGTACTCGTTTCGCCGCCCCGCTTGTCGCACTGGGTGTCACCGCTGTTCTGGCTGTGGCCACCGGCTGCACCAGCTCCGGTAGCGACGCAGACAAGCCGGCTCGCATTTCGCCTGCCCCGACTTCGTCCCCGGAGGAGCTGTACGCCAACCCGTACCTGCCCGAGCGCCTGCTGACCGTCAAGGACGCGCAGAAGCTCATGGCCAACGTGCACCTCAAGGGCAGCGAGTGCTACAAGGACGAGTCGAACTTCGACACCACGTTCCCCTCGAACGCCCGCATCTGCGACTTCAGCACCAGTGCCGAGCCGGTCTTCGTCCGCGTCGCGACCATCGTCGACAACAAGACGACGAAGTACGACTACGTCAACAACTCCAGCCTGCTCGCTGACACCGACGGCACTACCGGCCGCTTCGCCATCGGCGAGCACATCAACGGCCTGCCGCCCTACAGCGCCAACGTCTACGTGGCGTGCGATCACTACAAGATCTCCGACGGCAAGGAATGCCCCTTCCCGGGTGAAGCCAAGATGGCCGATCGCATCGTGTTCACCGTGAACGTTCCCGCCAGCAAGTCCGCTGAGCGCGTCACCGTGATCATCGGCATCGCCGGCCAGAAGAAGCACGACATCTCCGTCGAGCTCCTCGACACGGCCGCGAACACCGCGATCAAGAACCTCAAGCAGGAGTTCAACAAGCAGTAGGTGGTGGATAGTCATCGAGTACGTTCCTCTACATCCGGTAGAGACAACTGCTTGCATGGCGTTTCTGGGCGGAAGGTTTACGTTGGCATCGCCACGTCATTGTTTATCAATGTCCTTCCGCCCAGCTCCACCCCAATAGCACACCCCACCATGGAGGTGTTTATTTTTTGTCTTTATTATGGTATAATATTAAAAAGATGCAGGCATTTCATGTCTTTGCTGCCCATGCAGCTGAACCACAACGGTTACGCATCGTACCTCCACCACAACACCGGGAGAACCCGTGAACACTCGCGTTCGTCGTACCTTCGCCGCCCTGACCACATCTGTCATCCTGGCACTTGTGCCCGCGTGCAGCTCTTCGGATGGCGGTTCGAATACCTCGACTACCAAGCCTGCTGACGCACCGCGTGCCACGTCCTCGACAGACCCGGCTCAGCAGCCCGACAACAAGTTCGCCGCGTGTGGGATCCTGACCAAGAAGCAGCTCGAAAAGGTCTTTGACGGCCAGAAGTTCAAGAGTGTCCGCAACGAGGAAGAAGCCAGTATGGCTCTCGCCATGGACATGACCTACCACCCGCAGATGTGCACCTTCGGTGAACCGATCGCCCACCAGGACGTCGTCGTCACTACGCGTGTCATGTACGCCGGGTGTGAGACGGAAGCCTGCCTTGCGGCCGACTTCAAGAAGTTGCTCATGCGGTCGAACTCGACCGACGGCCAGACGCTGCCGCTCAACACGCTCAGCGAAGACGACCTCATCGGTATCGACCGTGCCACGCTGCACTTCTACAAGACCAAGACCGAGGACGGTTACTGCCTGACCTGTGAGGGTGACCTGACGATCAACTTCATGTTCACCTACGGCAACAAGCGCTACTTCGTTGCGATCGGCGCCTGGGCCCGCCCCCAGCAGCTGCTGGACCTGACCAACCTGGTCATGCACTCGCCGAAGATCGCCGAACTGGCCTAGTTGCACGCTCCTGTGTCATGTGGTGGAACGCCTGCTGATCTGTCCTATGGACAAACCAGGCATCGCGGGGTGAAGAGATCTGTGCTCATTGCACGCAATACCCGATCTCTTCACCCCGCTCCCCACTGGAAATTAAAAGAGCTCGCACTATGTGCGGGCTCTTTCTGTAGAGTTGCAATGGTTGGAACTATTTTTCGTCGTCCCACTCTACGCCTTTAATCGAGCGTGTAACGATAAGGATGAGGTCGATAAGCCACCAGATACCAAATCCACCAACAGTGAGTAACTTAAGAATGCCAGTACCAATTTTGCCGAGGTAAAAACGATCGACGCCAAGGCTGCCTACGAAAATCGAGAGTAAAACGGCTGCAAGCCAGTTCTTTTTGGTATTTACGGCTACGGTGTTGTTTGCCATGGGTGTAGTTTTCCTTATTGTTAGCTTGAGATATCCATAGAATACCATGTACTGGACAAGGGTATTTTTTATTTTTTAACATTCTTTCTTTATACTTATAGCAGTGTGCATGCTTGCACTTCGCATATGCGAACTGGTCTTATGGCCAGACATTCGCCCACTATCTGGAGGAATTTGTGCGACGTCTTTTTGCTGCCGCCGCCCTCGTGTTCGCCATGTTGACGTCAGCGTGCTCTTCTGGGGATACCTCGCTGCCAAGCAAGACCACGCAGCCTTCCCTGCAGTCCGAAGCCGGTGTTGAACCGTGCGTGAAGATGTCTGATGTCCGCGCGCTCATCGACGATCAGCTGGCTGTTCTGCAGCTCGACACCAACCTCCGTGAGGAGGTGGACAATACGGGCTTCGCCTCGCGGTACTGCACCTACGTGCAGGTCGGATCGCCCTCAAGAGAGGTTCTGTCTATCACGACGTACCGTGAGGGTCGAGGACACCCGGCCTTCGATGCTGTCAGTAGGCTCTACGACAAAAGCATTCCCGGTTCGGTCCACTCGCTCGATGATCTTCTGCCTGCACTGAAACATGCTGCCAAGGCTGACGTGATCGAGAGTAAAGAGAAGAACTCTACCGGTGTGCTCATCAACGTCGGAGGAACTACCTACATGATCATGGTGCCCTACTCACTTGCTGACGCGACCAAGAAGGCGCAGCAGATGGTCGTCAGGCTGATGGCGTTTAACGCGAACGGTACCGCCGCGTAGTGGGCGTAAGTCGTCGGCAGTTATTTGTAGCCGGCGCGGGTGTGTGCGAAGCAGTAGCGACCTTGGTCGATCTTCGTACACACCCACCCCACCCTGTATTGTTAGACGATAAACGTGCGGGTCTCTGCCATTAACTCATTTCCACCATAGATATATTCGCTGAGAATGGCTGTTGCTTCTTTTATGAGGTTATCCATTTGCGCTTCTTGATCTTTTGTAAAGCGTGCCAGTACAAAATCGGCGCTATCAATTTGCGGTGGATCTTTTGGCCCAATACCAATGCGGACCCGCCCATAATTTTCGCCCATATGTTGCGTCACTGATTTTACGCCGTTGTGTCCCGCTGCGGACCCGCCCATTCGTGTGCGAATTTGCCCAAACGTAATATCAAGTTCGTCATATACGACGGTGATTTTGTCTGCAGGTACTTTATAGAATGAGGCTACAGCCTGCACGGCTTCACCGCTGTTATTCATAAAGGTTGTGGGCTTGATTGCAATAATACGAACACCACCGACAGTGTGTGATGTCAGATGGCATTTTAAGTCTTTCTTTTCAATCCATGCAGGAAAATCATTGCCAGCGACAAAAGCATCCAGTACGGCAAAGCCGACATTGTGTCGTGTTTTTTCATACTGCTTGCCAACGTTGCCGAGGCCAACAAGAATAATCGTTTTATTTTGTCCTAATGTATAGAATTGGATAGTGTCGCCTGCTTGCGGGCGATTTTGAAATAAAGCCATACACACCAGTATACGCTATCTGTTAGCGTCGTGTGTTGTTATTTGCGTGCTTCTTTGGTTGGGCTATTGCCGTGTTTGTGCGTCTCGTGTTTTTCGATAAACCACAGTTGAACGGCCGTGCCTTCAAAGTTGTATCGCTCACGTAGGTTGCGTTCGAGGTAGCGCTTGTAGCTCCAGTGTAGGAACTTGGTGTGCGAGCCGAAGATTTTAAATGCCGGAATCGGATTGTCGTCTTCTTGTGTCATGTAGTTGAGCTTTGGTGCGCGGTTTTTGAGGCCAGCTGGGGGGTGTTTGTCCACCATTTCACGGAGCCAGCGGTTAAGCTCGGAGGTGCTGATGCGGGTAGCTCGTCGCTGATCAATCTCAAGCGCCAGGTCAAAGATCTTTGTAACGTTTTGACCGGTGATTGAGCTGGTGAATAGTAGCGGTGCCCATGGCACGAAGTCATAGGTGTGGGCAATTTGCGGTGCTAGTGCATCTCGCGTAAAGGCGTCTTTGCCTTCAACGTCATCCCACTTACTGACGACTAGAATCAAGCCCTTGCCCGCTTCTTTGATCATGCCTGCAATTTTTTGGTCAAACTGCACATTGAGCTCATTGACGTCCATTAATAACAAACAAACGTCTGCCTGCTCAATCGCAGCCAATGAACGAATGACACTAAAATGTTCGATGCCCACGCCAATTTTACCGGGGCGGCGAATGCCGGCAGTATCCATAATTTCGATCTCACGGCCTTCGTACTTTACGATGCTGCGATTGATGTCTCGGGTTGTACCAGCACGATCAGCAACGATTGCCTGCTGCTTTTTGGAAAGGGTGTTAAAGAGCTGTGACTTGCCGACGTTTGGACGACCGAGTAACGCAATGCGGAGGCGGTTATCATCATCTTTAAGAGTTGCCTTAGGGATGTTTTCGATCAGAGTATCCAGCAGGTCGCTGATGCCGCGTCCATGAGTTGTGCTGGTGTGAATGATCGGTTTGATACCAAGCCGTTGGAAGCCATCGAGGTCTGCCTTGTGGGCTTTGTCAACTTTGTTGACAACCAAAAAGACTGGCTTGCGACTCTTGAGGGCCATTTTTGCAACGCGACGATCTTCTTCAGTAATTGCGACATTAGCTTCGACGACGACCCAGATAACGTCTGCACTGTCGGCGGCCTGCTGGATCTGCTCCTGGATGGTGAACTCAAAGTCATCCTCAGCATCCTTAATACCAGCGGTATCAACGAGCCAGAAGTCTTGCTCGTTCCAGTGTGCTTTAGCCATGATACTGTCACGGGTGGTACCCGCTTCGCGTGCAACGATTGCTTCGCGACGTTGAAGGATAGCGTTAAAAAGGCTGGACTTGCCCACATTGGCGCGTCCAACGATTGCTACGATAGGTAATTTTTTTGTTGCCATTAGGGGTCATTATAGCAGATTAAACGCCAAAAAGACAGCAGTTTCTTAATTATATTGAAAATCTGTCACTAATATTTTTTAGTTATCTTTAACAGAGGTGAACTGTCCGTCCGCTATAGCACTTAGTGCATATGGTCCAAAATGCGTACGATGAAGCCTTGTTACTGCATAGCCGAGCGCCTCGAATGTTCGACGTATTTGGCGATTCCTTCCTTCGTGCATTGTAACGATCCACTGTGTCTCGTCGCCATCCTGTATACGCTCAAGTTGTAGCCGGCTGGGTCCATCTGTCAGCTGGATGCCGAAGTCGCTGATCATTTGTCGATGTAATGGTGCTAATGGTGCATCAAGTGTAACCTGGTACTGTTTTGTCTTCTGGTTTCGGGGATGCGTGAGCTCGTCGGCAAGCGTGCCATTGTTTGTCAGCAACAAGAGGCCTGAGGAGTCTTTGTCGAGACGCCCCACAGGCTTTAGATGATGCAACTCTGACGGCAGGAGGTCGTAAATTGTCTTGCTACCCTGTCCGTCACGGCTAACAACATAGCTGATCGGTTTGTTGAACAGAATCGTCTGCACTGCTTGCAGCTGAATTGGTTTGCCATCTAATGTTACGGCATCTGCTGGGGAAACCCGCGTTCCTTGCTCTACGAGCTGTCCGTTAATGCGCACTCGTCTTTGGGCGATGGCATCATCGGCGGCACGCCGGGACATACCGGTCGCCTGTGCGATAAATTTGTTGAGCCGAAGTGGTAAAGCAGTTTCCATATGGGCCTATTATAGAGGCCTTGTGACTAAAGCGCTATGTTATTGGGGTCGTCCGGGCTGAGGCCTGCAGCAGGTGTGCCATTTGGAGAGATTACGTGACCAGGCTGATGCGGCGTTGTGTACGGTCCTGCTTGCGGTCCTGGGTTGTGGTCTTCGAGAGAGCTGATGCCTTCTTTGGCGAGGAGCTCATTGAGGTCTGGCTGTGCTGCCACGGGTTCGACAGGAGGTTGAATGATCTTCTTGCCCGCGACAGCAACAGAATCAGGATCTTCGGTGGCTTCAGCTTCTGGTTGTGGCACATTTTCAGTTGGCTGAATAGTCGTTGTGGTGTCTGAACTTGCTGCTGGGGGCGTATCTGATGTCACGGGGGCAACTGGCTCATCAAGTGGTGGTGCTGGCACTACAACATTGTCTTCTGGTGCGGCACCGCTTAGTGGTTCCGTGGCAGGCTCTGGACTGGTAGGAGCTGGCGCTGGTGCGGTTGTTGGTTCGCCGGCTTCAGTAGCTGGCGTATCAGATGCATTTTGCTGTTGAATAAAGCTATCAATCTGTTTCTGCATGAGAGCTTGTTCGTCTGCTGCAGACGATGCATTTTGTGTTTCAGCAGTAGCTGCAGGTGTTGCCTCCGGGACAACTGGCCCTACTGCCGGCTCAGCTTCTGGTGCGGCACTCGCTGCTAGTGGGTTTTCAGTGGGCGGCGTGGCAACTACCGGGGCGCTTGGAGTCTCTGGAGCTTCAATAGCTGGTTCGGCCGCTGGCTCTGTAGTCGCCTGCTCGACAACAGGTGCTGGAGCTGTTTCTGGTGTTGCCACTGCTTCTGGTGCGGGTGTCGGTTCGGCTGGTGTTTCAGTCGACACTTTTGGTGTTTCCGTAGAGGCTTCAGGCGTTACGGCAGCGTCCGACTCAGCCGTGGCATCTGCGGGCTGAGGCTCTGCTGTTGCGCCGGTCCCAAGTGTATCGCTCAACTGCTTCATGGCGTCTGCCATAAGCTTGTCGTCATCTTTTTGGATAGTATCTGCATTTTGTGTTTCAGCAGTCGCTGCAGGTGCGGCGCTTGTTGTGACGGTGGCAGGCTCTGGACTGGTGGGAGCTGGCGCTGGTTCGGCCGCAGGCGTAGTTGCTGTTGCCTCAGGTGTCGGGGCTGTATTAGCCGGTTCGGCGGGTGCTGCTGTCGGCACCGGCGTCGCAGTAGATTCAGGTGCCGTAACTGGTACTGCTGGTTCGGCCGCAGGCTGATCAGCGGATTCTTTGGAAACAGGTTCGCTAACTACTGGAGCAGCTTCCGCAGCGGGCTTGGAATCCGGCACGGTTGTGGGCTCAGTAGGTGGTTGCACGGGTTGGTTTGGCATTGAGATTGCTGGCTTTGGTGGCTCTGCGGGCGTTACTGGTGGTGTGGCAACTGGAATAACCGGAGCTGCAGTTACTGGTGGCTCTGTCGCCGCAGGCGTAGTTGCTGTTGTCTCAGGCGGTGTAGTCTGGGACGTCGGTGCACTTGTTGGTGTGGCCGTTGGCTCTGCAGGCGGAGCCTGTACGGCAACGGGTGCTACGGTGGGCGTTGTTGTCGTGGCTGGTGTAGCTGCCTCCCCTGTTGTTGGTGCGGCTGCTGCAGCGGTTGCTGTTGCATCCGCGGTGCCACCAGGCCCGCCCAGTAGTTCATCGGCTGCTTTGACAATGTCCTCGAGTGTCACCTGAGATTTAACCAGATATCGATCTGCGCCGAGTGCATCGGCACGGGTTTTGTCTTCTGCCTGGCCGAGAGCAGTGAGCATAATAACCTTGGTGTCTTTGAGGCCTTCGGTATTGCGTAGAATATCGAGCATCTCAAAACCACTAATGCGTGGCATCATAACGTCAGAAATAACGAGGTCTGGTTTTTCCTGTTTGGCTTTTACGAGTGCTTCTTCGCCATCTTGTGCGGAGACGATAGTGTAGCCCTCGGCTTGCAGGCGGGCTTCGTAGATCTCTCGCAAGTTATTGTCGTCTTCGACCAAGAGAATTTTTGCCATGGTGTGTGCTGTACCTTTTATCTTTTAACTGCTTATGGTTACTGGTATTGTATCATGCTTTGACTGCTGTGCTAGTAGCTGCTACCTCTGCCGGCTTGTTGGCTTCCTGAGCCTGTAGGGACTGTGCTCGCTGGGTGCTGAGGCGTGGCAAATTAATAAAGAAGGTACTCCCCTTGCCGAGCTCACTTTCAACCCAAATGCGACCTTTGTAGAGCTCCACAATCTTGCGGCAAATAAAGAGGCCAAGACCAGTACCACCGATGGTGCGTGTTGCTGAGTTGTCGACACGATAGAACTTTTGGAACAAATGAGGGACGTCGTCCGCCGGGATGCCCGACCCGGTATCGCGCACATAGAGTTGTACAACTTCGGTATCCCCGGTCAGGCCGAGCGAGATCTTTCCCTGTTCAGTGTACTTGCAGGCGTTATCGAATAAGTTAGTGATAACTTCACGCATACGATCAGGGTCAGCGTATACGTAATACAACGGCTTGAGGACGTGAGTGCTAACAGTATCCTTATTGGTTGCGTCTATGGCGTCGTTGCTGGCACCAACCAAGAAGTCAACAAAGAGACCTTTCTTTTCAGCCGCAAACTTAAGGTCATCAGTGAGCTGTTGCAGAAACGCTCCCATTTCGACTACACCGGGGTGGTTGCTGAGGCGTCCATCTTCTGCTTTTGATGAAGTCAGGAGGTCCTGAAACAGCTTGCCAAGGTGCTGTGTCGAGGTATGGGCTTTTTCGAGGTACCCACGGGCGCGGCTATCTATAGTGCTGACTTTTTCGTTTAGTGCCAAAGCAAGATAGCCCTCGATAGCAGCTACTGGAGTGCGCATCTCGTGGCTGGCAGTACTAATAAAGTCGGCGCGCTGTTTTTCGGCAGCTCGCTCTTCACTAATATCTCGAATGACTGCGACACTACCAACGAGGGTGTTATTGCTTGGATCGGTGACTGGGGAGATTACAAGCGATATAGTGATCGCTTTGCCATCCCGGCCGCTGAGCGTTAGTGTTTGCGTGCTGTGCTTTTGCTCTTTTAGGACATTCAGGAAAGGATTTTCGTCAGCTTCAAGCGGCTTGCCGTCCTCTTTACTCAGCTTGACAACAAGTTGGGCGTCAACGCCAACTGCATCGGTAATGGGCCATTCTGTCATGGTGCTGGCTGCCGGGTTGATTAGGGTAATTTTACCCTCGGTGTTTGTAACGATCACGCCGTCGGCGATAGACTGAATGAGAATTTCCGATTGTTGCTGGTTGCTCTTGAGCATTCCGGAGAGCTGGCTAACTTGTTTTTCTTGTACGCTTACGAAACGGCGACGCCACAAGAGGTAAGAAAGCATGGCGGTACCTAAAACGGACAACATTGTCAGATATGACTGTTTGCTGACCGCCGACAGTTGAAAATTACTATGCAACGAAATGTAGGTATATGTAACAAAAACCGAACCCGCCAACATTGGCAGCCCATAGAGGCCACTCATGAAGGTGTTGAGGAGCCATGCTGCCAGGTACGCGTAGAAATAGTTGGTATTGTCGGTGTTGCCCAGCCCGTACAGCAATGCCATAGTCACAATCATAGAGCCGATAAGTGTGGCAAACGGTAGGCTATATCGGCGTAAAATCCAGAAAACGACAAGTAAATACCCTAGCCCAACACAGGCAATGGAGAACATCGTGGCATTGATATTCGTCAGCATAGCGTAGTGCATAAAGCGCGTCGAAAATTGAGCGAGCACATACAGAGCGATGATGCCCATGTTCAGGATGCCGAGAAGAGACCAATGGAGCCAGTACCAGCGTTTGCTTACTTGATATGCAAAAAAATCAGTTGCCATTTCTAACTAGTTTACCGCTTATGATTACATAGCGCCAGCCGAAGTTCTGCCTATTTTTTGTGCCATGGAAGCAAAACACCGGTATGTTGTTTGTAGTGCTGATATCGACTGTCTTTGCCCCATCGTTCATCTGCGGCTTTTTCCAGGATGGGAATGCCGCTAACAAAAAGCAACAGCCCACTTATGTACAGGGGACTTGCTGCGGCTATTATCAGTGCCCATGCCGACAAAAATGGTGCGGCAAACAGATAAACACCAACCCAGGTCAGTATTTCGCCAAGGTAATTCGGGTGTCGCGAATAGTGCCAAACACCCTGATCTATCCACTGCCCTTTGTGCGCCGGATTGGATGTGAAGCGATATTTTTGTATGTCAGCAGTCGCTTCGAGGACAACGCCAAGAAGCCACACGACGATTCCGCCATAAGATATGGTAGTGATGTGAGCGGCCTCACTGGCAAAGAGCTCGCTCGCAGACAGCATAATCACCCAGACACTGACTCCTTGTAGGAGCCAAAATTTACCAAAAGACCAGAAACTATTGCGCATAGCGTCAAAGCGGGCATCTTTGCCAGTATGACGTATACGGTACAGCAAGAAGCCGCCGAGACGTATTGCCCATACAGTAACCATAGCGGCGACAAGAGCATGTCCTGTCTGTTGATCGCTCGTGAGTAGACCCCATAGTGCAAGCACAACGAACGTCAAGGCGTATGATACGTCGGTCAGCTTATCTGTTTGTCGCCTGAAGGCTACGGCGAATAACGCAAGGTTAATACCAACGGCGACAAGAAGAAAAGGTAATATGTTCATATTGATTGAATATGGTTATGGCTTTAGTATAGCAACAGTATCCAAGGAATAGACACTTTTATGGAAGACTTTGTGCGTGATCACGCAATGTATGCAGTTATTTTTGGCTTTTTTGGCTTTAGCTGGTTTGGTTGGGCACAGGCCGAACCTCCAGCTACTTGGCGATTGCCCTTGGGCATCGCCTCGGGAGCCTGCTTGGCGATCGCGCTAACTGGCCTTTTCTTTGCGATTCGAGAGTGGAGCGGGGCCACTGCCCTGTCGGCACCCGGAGCTCACCGGACGTTCGGTATCATTTTTGGCATTGAGTTCATGAGTGCTTTGCTGGGGTCATTAGTACTGATGAAAATACATAAGACTGCCTATATAGCACCCTGGATTGCTGCGGTTGTGGGCATACATTTTTCACCACTGGCGGCAGTTTTTAAGGATGCCGGTCTCTACTTATTGAGTGTACTTGTAACACTAGCACCTATCACCTCGATATTTATCGCCCGGATGACGTCAATTACAGCAGGTACGGTAACCTGCATTACAACAGGAAGCCTTCTTTTTGTATTCGCGATTCGTGGTTTAGTACTTGTTGTACGATAAACTTTTTTGATACCATAAGCATATATGGCACGCTTACCAACACCGGGACAGGATAATGGCACATGGGGCTCAATTCTTAACGATTTTCTCGCTGTCGAACATAACAGTGACGGATCGTTAAAAGCGTCAGGCAGCTTGGCGACTAAGGCGGATGACGCCGCTGTTGTGCACAAGACAGGTGCCGAGACGATAGCTGGCGTCAAGACATTCTCGTCTTCGCCGATTGTGCCGACACCAACGACGAACACACAGGCCGCAACAAAGGCATATGTCGATGGTTTGGTATTTGACTCATGGATTTTTGCTACTGATTTTGGTGTTACCTTTGACGGCACAACAAATGACGCTTCGGCTATGCAGAGCGCAATTAATGCCGCGATTAGCGCTCAAAAACCGCTATTTTTAGCGCCGGGAACGGCGATCATTGGCACGACACTAACGATTACCGATTCGATTGTGATGATTGGGTCGGGTCGTGAAGCTACAACACTCAAGGCTCAGAACGGACTCAATAACTATGTCATTACGTTTAATGGTGATGCTTCAAACGGATTAATCGGCGCCTTGTTCGCGGATTTTGCTATTGACGGCAATAGCGGTGGCGTAACGGCTGGTGGCGGCATTAAGGCTGTGGGTGCTGTGCAGTGTAGCTTTGAACGAATCCACTTTACCAGTTGCTATGACTGGGGGTTGGAATTGCGAGCGATGTCCGGAGGAGGCTTTGGCCACCACAACCGTATAGTGCAGTGTCTTTTCGATAATGCGGCCTCAAGCGCCGGCTTTGGTGGTGGCGCTCACACGACATCAAGCGATGAAAACTGGTTCTACGCTACGGATTTTGAGTTCCTGGGTGGGGCCTCTAACCCTGTCGACACTAACCCGGTCATGCTCTATGACGAAGCTGGATTACAATATGTCGTTGCCTGCAACTTTGTGGCCGGTGGCCATAATGTGCTTGGCATTAGGGTCCAGAATACCAAGGGTACTCGTATTGTTGGTTGCATGTTTGACGGTGTTGCCGGTGACGGCGTGTACATTGCCGCAACCAAATGTCTGGTAGCCAACTGTACTTTTACGGGTATTGGCGACAATGGCAACACTCCTGCATCTGGTGTGCACACGCAGTTTGGTGCCAAGTTTAATGTAATTAGCAATAATGTCTTCGAAACATCTGCAACGGCGGCTCGTGTCCGGAGCCACATTCGCGAAGAGCAAATTGGTAACTCCGGCTCGAATATTATTGAGGGTAATACCTTTTCGGATAACGCCTTTGCCCCAACGGTTGCAGCTGTTGAATCTGACGGCATTGCGACAATCGTGCGAAATAATATCGGTTGGGTAACTGAAGGAAGCGGGACCGCTACGGTTGCCAATGGTGCAACGACCATCGCAGTAAGTCATGGCTTAAGTGTGACACCTGCTTTAGCAAATATATCTGTTACGCCAACGAATAATCTTGGAAATGCTGCAAAGTTCTGGATTAGCGGAGTGAGCGCGACACAGTTCACCATCGCAGTCAATGCTGATCCTGGTGCTGGTACAGCCACTTTTGCCTGGTCGGCTCGAATGTAATCATGCGGGACGCCCAAAATAAACGGGCGTCCCGCTTTGCCACATGTGCTCTACTGAGCGTATTTCCGATACGCCCGGAGCAATATGTAGCCGAAGCCACCACTTACAACTGCCACCACCACAAAAGCAGCTCCAACCGAAGCAGCCGCAATATAGCCGCTAATTGGTCCGACAACGGCATAACACAAGGAGGTGACGCTGGTCATCACCGATAGTTCAGCGGTACGTGAGCTGTAGTCCTGCGGTAGTCGTTCGTTCATGAATGACCGCAGCTTTACGGTGAGTACGGCACTGGTGCAGGCGTTACCGACCATCAGGATAACGATAGTTATCGGGTCGGAGGTGAGCCCTACCAGCACGGTCATCAGGGTTACGCCTGCGATAGACCAGGGCCACAGTCGGTCGCTGAGCACGAGGTCTTTCTTGAGCTGGATCTTTAGTACGAGCATGAGCACGAAGAGTGCGCCTTCTCGTATGAGGTACACGAACACGAAATCATTAGCGTGAATGCCGCCCAGCTCCATCCGTGGCTGTGCCATCCAAAAGCCAGCGAATACACAGGAGGCGACGGCACTAAACAACAGGATTGCGCTTCGAATCCCCCTATCTTCCTTCAGCATTTGGTGTGTAATTTTGCGAATGGTGCCCAGGTCGGGGTGCCGCTCTGCCCTGTAACGAGGCTTCTTAAAGCCCAGGGCGATCACGAAGCTCGTGATGTATACGAGGGGCTGCATCTGGTACGGCATGGCATGTCCGTAAGCGTCAATCAACCACCCACCGATTGCGATGCCGACTATCACGCCTGCGCTGTGCGCCAGGAAGGCTTGCATTTCGTATGAAGTGTATCGCGCTTTTCGCTCCTCCGCGTCCTTGATGTATGCCAGGCTGGTGGCCATGAGCGAGCTGTGGACATTGGACAGCGCGGCAGCGTAGAGCCCGGACCCCACGAGTGCCGGGAGGAATTCCCAGAAGCTCGAGCAGGTCATGAAGTAGCTCGATTGTGCAATCTGCAGCCCGGTTCCAGCGAAAATTATCCGCCGAAGTCCAAATCGGTCTGCCAGGTAGCCAAACGGGATGTCTGCCATAACCAGCGAAAGGTTGAGGGCTGTTTGTAGCCAAAAGATATCTGGCGGACTGAGCCCCTTTTCTTTGTAAAACGTTGCCATGATTGCAGTGCCGAAAAACATTGCACCGCAGAACAGTTGTACGGTGCAGATGCGCCGGTTCCGACGCTCGATGCGCTCGTCCACGGGACGTCTTTTCTGTAGTAGTGGCTAAAAGAGCAAGCAGAAGCTCCTGCATAGTTATACCAGGAGTGTCTGTTTTTCGGCAGTATATTTTGCTTATTGTACGCTGGCGCTCAAGAGTAGGACTCCCGAAATGCTTACGAAAGCTCCAATGGTTGGAATGAGACCCACTTCTTCATTGAAAGATCGGCGAGCGAGTATGACAGTGAGCACGGGATAACAGGCTGACAATGTGGCTACAATGGCGCCTGAACTGTGCTCGCGGGAGAGACCGACGTTGAGGGCCAGCGCCGCAAACAACGATATGCTACCCGAAAGTAAGACAAATTTATTCCGTATTCCTTGTGCCAGAACTTTGGGAGTGAGGCCATGGTTTGGCATAGCCAGCGGAATGAATATGCCAAACGCTAACGCCATAGCGCTAAACTCAATGAGTGACGCAAATTGCCAGCCCAGTCGCTGGATCGCCTGGGCCGCCAGTGCATACCCCAGCCCCCACGCTACGGCAGTACTAAGGCCTAGAACTGGCCCCCGCTGTATTGCGCGATGGCGTACATCCCGAGCGCCAATGAGGCCGGTTGCTCCCATTACACCAACCATAATGAGTAGGATGGCCAGCAACTGTACTGCGGATGGTCGTGCATGAAAAATGCCGAGTGCCACAAGCGTGGTGATCAGTGGATACGATGCGCTCAGTGGTGACACCAGGCTTACAGGGCCAATGGCCAGACCCTTGAAATACGTGAGCGCACCGATGGTGATGACCATACCGCTGCCAATAGCGTAAATAACGCCGAGAGCGTCCCAGGTGTAGTGGTGTCTAAACAACAGGAGATATACGGCGGCATAGCCAGCCGCCACCAGGCCATTGATCAAAAAAGACGCGCTGAGAGGACCGATGGCCTTTGACGCACGAGCATCAAAGTAGCCCGAGAAGCCCCATCCAAAGCCAGCGGCCAAACCACAAATAATAGCAATAAATTCAGCTTGCATTCGAGACCACTACCTTTCGGCAAGCAAGTGCATTACAATCTGGCGCACTACTGATTCCGGCACGGGTTTACTTAAGGAAAAGCGAACGGTCCCCTTACCGTGGCGATATGGCGCAATCTCTTTTTGAAATGCGGCAGTACCCGCTGGAATAGGATATATGCTGACGTGATTTCTGTAGCCGGCAAAGTACACAAGATAGTGGTTATGAACGGTAAAGGCCGGAATGTTGTAGCTTATTTTCTCTATGGCATCGGGTACCATATCGTGAATGATTTTTCGTAATGACTTCAGTGATTGCTGAGTTGTCGGGGGAAACGTTTGTATGTACTCGTCGATACTTGCGAAATGCTGTGTTTGCTCCATGCGCTTATTGTAAGCAGTCTCCTTCCAAAAGACCATAAGCGATGATATGCTTTGGATAGCTGTGAGAGGCTAAAACAAAAAACTAAAAAAGGAGTTACTATGACCACAAAGCGTCATGAGGTATTGTTGCCTGCAAAATTAAAGCCAGGAGATCGCGTGCGATTGCTTTCACCTGCTAGTACTCCTACGCCAGAGGGTCTGGAACAATGCGCTACCCTGCTCGCGTCTTGGGGGTTGCACGTTGAAATTGCTCCACATGCGCTTGATGAATACGGTTACCTTGCGGGTACCGATAAAGACCGACTGGCTGATTTTAATGACGCGCTCCGTGACCCAGACGTAAAAGCTATTTTTGCTACCCGGGGTGGCAAAGGAGCGTATCGGATTGCGGATGGCCTTGATTTTTCAGCCGCACGCAAAGACCCAAAACTTCTGGTTGGCTTTAGTGAAATCACCATATTGCATCTGGCACTCTGGAAACAGTGTCGGATAGCAAGTATTCATGGGGGGATTGTTAGCTGGAATGTTGGTAGCGCACAACCCGAACAGATTGAGCGTCTTCGTTCAATGATAATGACAACCGATCCAGTATGCGTATCGCAGGATACGAAAGAGCCGACTGCCCTGCTGACTACGCGAGGGTCTGCGTCGGGATTTTTAATGGGTGGCAATCAGGACATGATGGCCGCGGCAGCGGGTTGGGCCCTGCCCGATTTGCGTGGCGCAATTTTATTGCTCGAAGATGTCGACAAGCGTTTGGGGCACATGGATCGGCAGCTAACCATGTTGCAAAATGCCGGCTATTTGCGTGGCATTGCGGGTATCGCACTGGGCCGATACTACCTCTGTGGTCCGGATGCAACGACGCAAGGCGACTGGACGGCACTCGATGTTTTACGCGACAGATTGCGCCGTTTGAATGTGCCAATACTGGGTGGCCTGCCCTTGGGGCACGGCCAAAATCCAGAGGCCGTTCCGCTGGGAACGATGGCGTTTCTGGATGCTGATGCAGGTACGCTAACGGTAGAGGCAGCGGTTCAGTAAAATTACAAATCGTAGTGACATATGGTGTAATGCTGCAGGGGCGTGTTGTTGGACGTTCGCCCCTGCAGCAGTGTGTATGGCGGGCTAGTTCTCGCGGTCTGGAGCTAGGTGATTGCGGTCGCTCTCTGAAGCTCCTTTCGGGTAAGGATGAGGGTTGGAATCAGGGTGTCGATGACCACCAAGTAGGCCGTGAAGATCGAAGTGACGTGCGGTCTGTCGTACATGGCAGTCGCTGTAAGTGACAGGCTTGCTCCACACAGACTGATGAGGTATGTCTTGAAGGGCTGGGTTTCGGGATGCGTCCAACATCTTCGAAGCGTCGGTATGTATCCGATGAGGTCGGCCATGACTGCAAAGAGCACACCAATGAGTGATTCGCCCGTCAGCAGAAACAGTATTGCTCCGAGCATTGAGATCCCCAGGCAGAAACCATCGGCGGCAGTGATGCCAGTAGTCTCGCCGCGGCACGTCAGAACGACAGCCAGCAAGGAGAGCACGGCATTGGTAATGCCAAATGCCCTATCCGCCCCAGATCCTTGTCCGATGATGACGCTGGCACCGTTGAGCGCCATGGCAAAACAAACCGCCAGACGTGTAGCCAGCGGTTGTGCCTTGTTGTGCTTTTTCAAGTCCTTGAGGAGATCAAGGTAGCTCCATATTGCTATCAGATTGCTCGTCACGATCAACGCAATATACACGCCAACTAGTCTATGACAACAGCGTGGCGAAAGCAATGAGCCGTATAAGAAACTATGAAAAACGCCCGTCATGCGATGGGCGTTTTTCTGTGTGGCAAATGGTATTTAACTTGCCAGTGATTTTTTCTTGTATGCCTGAATGGACAGAACATAGAAGACGACGAGAATTCCTGCGCTCCAAGCAAATGCCAGGCCTGCTTTACTACCAGCGGTACCATTGGTCAGCAATGAGCGCATGGTTTCGATAATCGGCGTAAAGGGTTGGTTGTTGGCAAAGCCGCGCAGTACAGAAGTCATTGATGAAGTCGGTACGAATGAGGGGCTGAGGAAAACCAGGAACATTAACAGATAGCTGAATGAGCTTGCACCTTCAACAGACGAAGCCTTGATACCGAAGTATACGGCCATCCAAGTCATTGCCAGAGTCAGGAGCACCAAAAGTCCTGCGAACATAAGCCACTCCGACACCCCAGCGCTTGTGCGGAAGCCTGCTGCAAAGGCTACGCCCAAAACGACCAGTGATGAAAACAAGTTAGACAGTGTTGATGATGCAGCCTGACCACCCAGGATTGAAGATGGTGCGATTGGCATCGTGCGGAAGCGGTTGATAATACCCTTTTGCACATCGGTATTGAGGCGAAATGCTGCATAGGCAATACCGCTGATCACCGTAAAGATGATAATACCGGGTGTGATGAAGTCGATGTATTTAGCTGTTCCGGCCTGGCTCTCAAGGGCACCACCGAGTACGTAGACAAACATCAAGAGTAGCGCTACAGGGGTAATTACAACAGTGATGAGGGTGTCTGAACTGCGGATAATGTGGCGCAAGCTGCGCTTGGCCATTGTCCAAGTATCTTTAAGGGCGTGCATATTAGTTCTCCTCCTTGCTTTTGCCGGTGAGCTTAAAGAATACGTCATCAAGCGTTGGCACTTGCTGTGAGAAGTCAGCAGGCTCAAGTTTGGCATCACGTAATGTAATAAATAGTTCGGCAGTTTTAGCTGCGCTTGCACCAGCGTCGACGGTTAGCGAACTACCCTCTGTTTCGACAACAGTGTAGTTTTTCTGGAGTACTGCGACAGCTGCTGTAAGTTGTTTTTCATCTTGGAACGAGAGCTTTACCAGACCGCCTGGAACGAGTTTCTTGAGTTCGTTGGCAGTACCGTTGGCGACAATTTTACCTTCGTGCAAAACGGCGATTGTATCAGCCAACTCGTCAGCTTCGTCGAGGTACTGCGTGGTCAGGAAGATAGTCGTACCACTCTTAGCCAACGTACGAATTGCCTGCCACATGTTCTTGCGGGCTTCTGGATCAAGGCCGGTTGTTGGCTCGTCCAAGAAGATAATCGAAGGGCTTCCTATAAGGCTCATGGCAATGTCCAGCCGACGACGCATACCACCGGAAAAGGTTGCAGCACGACGATCGGCCGCGTCAACGAGATCAAATTGCTTTAGAAGATCTGCGGCTGTCTGCTTTGAGTCAGCAACATGACGCAGGTCGCTGATAAGTTCGAGATTTTCGCGTGCGGTGAGCATGTCATCGACGGCAGCGAACTGCCCCGTCAAGCTAATGCTGTTGCGAACTTTTTCTGGCTGTTTGGCCGGGTCAAAGCCATTGACTGTCATGGCGCCGCCATCGGCAGGCATGAGGGTGGTCAGAATATTAATAGTTGTCGTCTTGCCGGCGCCGTTACTACCAAGTAGCGCAAAAATTTCGCCACTTTGTACAGTCAAGTCGACACCTTTTAAGACCGCGTTTTTCTTGAAGCTCTTTACGAGCCCCTGTACGGTAATTGCTGCTTTCATAGAGGGTCTTACTTTCCGAGCTTCTTTGCTACGCTCTGGTTGAGTTTTTGACGCAAGCCATCCAGGTAGGTTTCTTCGCCGCGGATAAGGCTTTCGACAAATGCCGCGACGTCGGCGCCGGTGACATCCATGACATCTTCGCCGGCAGCTGCGCCTTCTTCGAAGCGTTCAACGAGGCGCTTAAACATGTTGCTTGGGTCCATCAGGCCAGTGCCGCCATGCCAGACATAGTCTTTGATCTCGCCATAGACAACTTGGTATTCAGCGGGCAGTGCTTTTGCACGTGCTTCCAGGGCCTTCCACTCTTTTTTACCTTCGAGGTCACCAATGATTTTATTGATAAAGTCTGTCATATTCTTGCTCCTTATTTTGTAGCTTTCTTAGATTTTTGGTAGTGCTCATTCCATTCTTGGTACAGCTTTGGCAGGCGCTCCGACAAGAAGTCGCCAAGCGAGGCGGTGGCCTCAAGTGCTTCCCTTCTTTCCGGGGAGGCGTCTTTGAGGATTTCCAGTCCTTCGCGAGCGAGCGCCGCCAGTTCCTGGTACTCGGCTGGATCAAAGCCACTCTCCATACTGATAGGATTGAGGCTTATGAGATCCGCTCGGGTGCCTGCTGGCCGTGAACGGTGGATGAGTTTTTGGGTTTCCAATAGTTTGAGTGCATTGTTGACTGCGCTGCGACTGGTTAATAATGCGTCGGCGATGTCATTAATAGACTGCTCCATTGGCTCACAGACTGATAAGTATCCAACAACACGCCCCATAACTGGTGGGAGACCGTGACGTTGGGCGTTATAGCGGCCCATGCGATCTGCGTAAATCAATATCTTATCTTTGTCCATGCTTAGCATTATACACAAATAAATGAAATAACACAAATTTGTGTTATTTGGTGTGGATAAGTCGGCGGATTAGCCGGGCCACTCTACGCCAAGCTTGGCGAACGCTGCTTGGGCAGCCTTGACACCGTAGTGCTGTCGAGATTTAACGGTACCGAGCGGCACTGAAAGCATCTCTGCAGCCTCCGCTACACTGTACCCCTGTATCAACACCAGTTCCACGGCCGCCCGCTGGTCGGTGCTCATGAATGCCAGTGCCTGCTCTGCAAGGAGTTGATCATGGACGGCCTCAGTGTAGTTTGCGGCGTCGCAGGGGGTGCATTCGAGCATTTGCGGTGATGCTTCTTGGGGGCGTACTTGCGCGGCTCGGTGCCTGTCAATTAATATATTCCTGGCTACACGATTAAGCCACGGGCCTGCCTGCTGTGGATCAAAGTTGTTTGCGCGCAGGGCGCGTATCATTACTTCTTGGGCAACATCTTCACCTGCTTGATATGCACCCCATCTTTCGGCGTATCGGGCAACAACATCAAAATGCTCCTCAAACGTTTCTTCGAACGTTGGCGCAGGGACTTCAAACTCATTCATATAGGACTCTCTTATAAACCTGTTTTCTACAGTTATACTACCCGGTGTTCGCGTTTTTGCAAGTTAATAAAATAGCGTTGCCGAACGAAGACTACTAAAGAGTCCCAGCTTGCGCAATCCGCTCCTTGGGGTCGCAAAATCCCACCGGATATGTCGATAATTTCTATTTTTGCGCCAAAAGCGTTACCCCACGCCGTGAGTTTCTCTTCGTGTTTTGCATTGAAATGTTGGCACGGTACGCACATCAAGCGTTACGGTAGCACTCGTCTCGAACGCATCCAAAGAAAAAACGCCCATCTTACGATGAGCGCCTTTTCATGGTGACCTCACGGAGAATCGAACTCCGATTGTCGGGATGAGAACCCGGTGTCCTAGCCGTTAGACGATGAGGCCGACTGAGGGAAATGAAAATGTGCTTTTACATATTTTCATTAACCGATGGAGGCCGTCATATTGCGAAGCAATATGGGCCAAGTTGTTCGACAACTAATTTACCATAACACATCTGTAACAGATGTGCAATGTGCTGTTTGAGCTGCCAGGTCTCAATTATCTACGGAGGCTGTCGGCCAGGAAGACCTGTGTTTCTTCGTGGCTCATTGCGGCGCCATCGAGGTAGTCGAGTCCAACAAGATATGGTTCCATTTCCTGTGGGTCTGTGATCGGGCCGGTAATACCTCCATCTCTTTCGGTAAAGATAGATTGTGTGGCGTCTTTAAATCCAAAAAGTATGGTTGTGCCGAGATCGGATGGGATTATATCTCGCGGGACGAGTCTGAGGTCAATGTGTGGCTGGAGAGCCACGGTGCTTAAGAATCTGAGCTGTCTATCTCGCACATCTTCGGGGGTTTCAAAGGTGACCTGTTCTCCGTCATCGGTAATAATGGTGCTCATGTCGAGCGCTTGCTCGGTCATATAGAGAATGTTTGTTCGGCTGACGGCCTCCCTAGCTCTCATCGCCCTGACTCGAATGCCGAGTGAGATCTTGTCGCTGGCATAGTCGCCATAGGTGCGCATGTATCGCCTCGATAACTCTGGTATTTGAGCGAACGTCGGAATGGCGTCCGGGCTATACTCGATGTGGATGACTGCCCGCTCTTCTTGCTCCAGAAATACCCTACCCTCTTCGGCATAAGGAAAATCAAAACCCGTGGTTTCTTGTATGAGTGCATCACGGCTTGCTGACATATACCCTCCTTGTGTGATTTTTTCATTTCTACGGAGACTTCGATGGCATGTTGTCACGCCTCTACCAGAGGGCAATATAGCAATAGAGCCTGTGTGCATATCGCTGCGCAGGCTCTGTGCGCGCCCATACTCCAGTATACACTACCCCGAGAAGCTCATTGACTATTACGCCTATTTTATGGTATAATATGTAAGTTTTGTTGAGATGTTCATGCATTTCCAAAGCACTTTGACAAAGAGAGAGTCAAGGTGGACCACAGCAGTAGTATCAAGCGATAGTACTCCCCTGGTCCACCTTGGATGAAACAACTACACGAGAAAGTTTGCTTTTCCGTCCAATAACCTGCAAGTCAGAACTGTCCCGAAAGGACACTGCCATGACCACTGAGCTGTTCAAGACCCTTCCTGACGCTGACTCCGGTCAGCTGCGAGGTACGACCCCGCGTTTCTACTGCTTTGAGTCTCCCCTCGCGCTCTTCACGCTTCCCACCCGGGGCGCCGACGAGACCGAGAAGGAGTTCGACAAGCGCAACGAGGCCATCAGGCAGGAGCTCTACCACGCGTTCGCCCGGCTTCGCCAGGGCCTCCGCGGCATCGACGGCCAGCGCTACGTGCACATCTCCGATGACGCGTCGTACATCACCATCTACCACTTCCCGTGGGCGACGGAGACCGACGAGGCTCGGCAGAAGTTCGACAAGCGAGTCGTGAACCTGCTGGTCATGAAGGCGCTGCGCGAACCGCACCTGTTCCCGGGCTACAGCCAGATCGTGGAGGAACAGATTTCCGTCCAGACCGAAAGTCCCGTCACGGAACCGGAAGTCGAGGACACCGAAGAACCCGAAGGCGACGACAACGCCAACCGCGACAACGCTCCGGCGGCTGCCACCATCATGCTGGTCGAGGAGGACCCCAACGACAACCTGTCGAAGGAGGAGATCCTCGCACTGCTCGCCTTCTGGCGGCGGATCACCGAGTCGACGCGTGCCATCCTGTGTCACGCCGACCTCAAGGGTGAAGTCGCCGGTGACGAGCTGTACAGCGCCATCGACCAGCTGATGATCGACTACAAAAAGCTCTGCACCAGCGGCCGTTCGTGGACGTGGAGCGAGCTCCAGTACGAACTCGCCGGCAACGCCGAGATCTTCCGCTTCATCGCGGGCGTTCTGCGCTACGTCGACGGCTTCGTCAGCAACCTCACACCGGACGAACTGCTGCTGCAGCGCCTCGCGTTCATCGCCAACCGCATTCCCCTGCCGCTGACGATCACCGAGGACGGCATCATGCCGATCGCTCCCAACGGGCCTGCCGAACCGCATTCCCCTTCGGAGGAGTCCACCGACGCACCGATCGACCCCGCAGGTGAAGACATCGCCGACCCCGCAACCGCGGACACCGACCGAACGGTCCCCCACCAGCGAACTTCGATCGACGGCAACGCCGACGGAACCAGTAACACCTGATCCATCCCGACGCGGGGCGCGACGGCCACTCAAGCAACACCGGTCGCCGCGCCCACGCGTGTGTATCCCCTCGCTTTCCTTGTTTCTCCTGCTCTCTCTTTGTCCCCTACCTGTATGCACAAAAATAACCTTCATTGCTGAAGGTTTTATTATTATCGAAAAATTGAGGGTCGTGCGCGGAATGGGAGTCTGATGTTGGAGGAGTTGTCGCTGACGCGATCAGCTGCTCGTTCACCAGAACGCCCATTCCACGACCGGAGTCGTCACGAAGACGTGCGCCGGATGAACCACGACGATCTTGTTGAGGGTTGGGTTAGTCCTGCGTGAGGCTGGTGCGTCGGGGGTCGAGCTTGACCGTTAGCTCGCTGCGCCGTTGCTTGCGAAGCCGCCAGTAGTCGATGACCAACGCCGGAACCAGCCAGGGCGCGAGTGCCGGAACCAGCCAGGGCCAGCCGTGAAGCCACGGGAGATCGCTGCGGTAGTGACGGCCGCGGACGCGACGCATGGCGTCAAAGTGCAGCATGCCGAAGACCACCGACAGGAACAGGGACGAAGCGCCAGCACCGATGAGGATCGCGAGACCGGCACGGTCCCAGAAGCTCCGGTTGTACGGCGTGATGCTGGGCGGTTCGCCGGTCTTGGCGATCTGCTCCACCTGGCGCAAGGCCGTGGCGTCCTTGAGCTCCTCGACGGGCGTGCCGTGCTTGCGGACGTTCAGGAGGTCGCGGGCCAGTTCCTGCCGGGCGGCGGTTCGCTCGACGGGCGTGCCCTTGATGTCAGTGAACATCCTGACTATGTTGGCCTGCCGGTCGTGCTTGTCGCTGTCACTGTTGTGATTCCAGTCACCGACGACGGTAGCGATCACCATGATCACGGCGATCGTGGCCAGAATTGCCTTGAAGCCGTCGCCCAGAGCGATCCGCATGCCGTCTTGCCAGTCGCGGAAGCTGAGCCGTGTTGTGTTGCGAGACACCTGTGCACTCCTCTGCACTTGGGGTTATAACGGACCGTCAACAGATTACTCTGTACTCTGCTCGCAGTCCGTTATAAAAAAAGTGCACCAAGATAGTCGGGTCTTTAAAAAACAAAAAGTCCGGGAAGTCCCCGGCCTTTAGGCAATTTATATCACGAATTTTCAAGTTTTACAATAGTTGGAGGGGCGAAAGGAGGCTGCTGCTTGTGGGGTGGTTTCGCAATGAACGCGAAGACGACACAAGTCAGCAGCTCCCTTCGGGACCGGCGGTTGTTCACGATGTCGTGGGTGAGGTGCGATCCGTGCCTCGGAGGTAGGACTGTTGTGGATGGGATAGGAGCATGTAGCACAGGGTGCTAGCTCTGCGAAGGTGTCAGCAGGCGGCGCTCAGCTCTTCTGCGGACAGCGGCGTCAGGTCGTGCCTCTCGAAGAGGTCATAGATGAACTCACGCCGCCGCTCGGCAGATTCCACGCGGACCTTGTGGCCACGCTTGGTGTAGCCGTAGTGGGCCGTGAAGGCATCGCCTGACAGGTTGGTCTGGTTGTAGGCCTGGCCGATGGCGGTAGTTGCGCTGACGCACTGCTGCAGCCGGAAGAGGCCGTTCGATGTCAGACCGTGGTCGTCCATCTGCAGTCCGTGGGGGTGCATCTGGATGTCCCAGTTCGGTTCCGGCACGACAGCCAGGTGGGGACGCTCCGCGTCTTCGTTGAACCAGAACCACAGGGGTCCGATGCTGAAGATCAGCAGGCCCGGCGTACTGCGGTGCAGTAGCTCGGCATCCGGATACGCGATGCGTACCAGGGTGAGCGCCTGTTCTTCCAGTCGTCCATGCAGTTCGTTGTACGGTCGGTGGGCGTGCAAGCCGGTCATCTCAACTCCTATGCGTGCAAGCGGAAGGACCAGCGAGGTCGAGTACGGTGCGGGTGCGCCGCAGGGGTGCTGGTCACCGAAATTCACGAGAGTCATCTCCTGATCTCTGTGTGAGTGCCTGACTGCGTTCCTTTGCAGTACTATCCACTGTTAAAAGTCAATGGTGGACTTCGGGGTCTGAAGGGCTAGCGACAGCTAAATGATTAGCTACCCGTAGCCCTCCATACGGAAGTTCTCACATCTACCTTCATTTCAATGAAATGAATGCGTATATTTTAACATTTTGTCGGTATTTTGACAACTTTTCTATGCGACTGGGCTCGTGATCTTTTTGATCGCCTGAAGAGCTACACCAGATAGGTGTATTGTTAATTTGACCCCATCAACGAACTTATGCTAAGCTCGACAAGTCAAAGTGCTAGGTGCTTGTAGGGAGCACTTTGAGAGTGTTCCTTAGCACAGGATTTTCTTTTTACGCGAATACGCTGTGTCCGCGTTTCTTTACTGGTGTCAAAATTTTTTACTACATAGGAGGATATGTATTGTGAGTCGTTTGCCTACCCCTGGACACGATGATGGTGCCTGGGGCGCCATCCTGAATGATTTTCTGTCTGTCGAGCACAATAATGATGGAACGCTCAAGCGTGCCACGACAATAAATAACGCCGAGCAAACCTCGGCAAAAGGTCAGACTAATGGCTATGCATCGTTAGATGCAAGTACACGTATCCCTACCCCGCAGCTGGGAGGCTCAGGAGCGGACAATACCAAGTTTTTGCGCGGAGATCGTACTTGGGCAAGTGTCCCAGGTGCAAGTGATGCTACGACTTCGATGGTGGGTGTTGTCCGCCTGGCTGGTGACTTGGATGGCACAGCTAGTTCGCCAAAGGTAAAGCACCTAGCAAGGGTATTCAACGTTACAGATTATGGCGCCAAGGGCGATAACGCAACGGACGATACGGCAGCTTTTACTGCTGCAGTAGCAGACGCCGGCGACGGTACGCTGTACGTACCCGCTGGAACGTATCTTATCTCTGCCGATATTACTCTTAACGACGGCATGACCGTCATGGGTGAGGGCTATAATTCATGCCTCAAACGACGTACCGGTAGCGACCAGTACCTCGTGAATATTCTGACCATTCGCAGTGGTAATAATATTCGCATTACGAACCTGCGCATTGATGGCCAAAAGCAAGATATTATTGACCATTATGCTTCGGTCGCACAAGACAATACGCACATGTATACTACCTGTAACGACATCTTTATTACGGGTGGCCAAAGCCGAGATGAACCAAGTCGGAATATTACCATTGATAATTGCTGGCTGCACGATGCTTATTATGGCAACGTTGAACCCGACGACGTTGATGGTCTGAGCATATCTGATAGCCATATTTATTACGGGCGGGACAACCAAATAAATGGTCGAAACAACGGCTGGGGCGGTTATTGTCGAAATGTAACGGTGAGTAACAATATTATTTATGGCGGTGGTGCTATCTCTACGCCTAATCAATTCTCGGGTATCCAATTTATTCGAGGCCAGTACATTACTATTTCGGGAAATTCTATTTACGACATTGGTAACACTTCGACTAACGAGGGAGACGGCATTGGTCTGGAAGGCTGCCGCCATGTCACGATCACGGCTAACCTTGTACATCACTGCCTGCAGCAAGGTATCAAGATTGACCGGACTGTTGAGGGACAGCCCGCATACTGGGATACTGTAGAAACCTACCTAAAAGATGAGTTTGTGTATCATAACGGCAATAAGTTCATTGCGTTGCAAACCTCACAGGGGCATACCCCACCCTCTTCGGCGACATCAGACGCGTATTGGCAATATCATGCAGCATACGAGTCTCCGCAATTTTCAATGGACGTCACCATTTCAAATAATATTATTTCAAACAATAATTATCTGGATACGTTATCCGTTGAAACAATCGGTATTTTCTTCCAATACTGCGATAAGCTGCTCGTTGTGGGCAATAAGCTCTTTGGTAATACCTATGGCGTAAAAAATGGTTACAATCTGGGCGAACTTGAGATTATTGGCAATACTATTGAGAACAGCACGAAAGCAGGAGTTGCTTTCTATAATAATGATACGCAACGCGCACTGCCAATTATTAAGGGCAACTATATCTCCTACAGCGGCACCAAGGGTATCGATACAGTGGTGCCTGTTGTTATAGACGGCAATACGGTCGCCAACAACGCCCAGGCTGGTATTTCACTTGCGGTAAGCGGCACGATTAGCGTTGCAAATCCGTGTATCCTGGTTGCCCGTAATACACTAAAGGACAATGGCGACAGCGGCATATTAGTAAACGGTGGCTTCAGCGCCAATGTGCCAGTAGAGATACGTGATAATTATGCTCCACCCTCTTCGGTTCAGCCTCGCCTGCTTGGTGAAAATGGTACACCAGTACGCTGTATAGACAACCGTGCTGGCACACAGGCCAATGAGCTGTGGTATTTTAGTCACACCGACTCGACTTGGATCGACCAGCAGACACAGCAAGTCGCCAAGGTAACCACTGATTATACGATAAAGAACGATGACCAGATTGTGCTGGTGACCCCTACGGCAAATACCACCGTTACGCTTCCCGCCCCAGACATGACACATCCACCTGCCCACCCCGGACGCCTGATAACAGTGGTAAAGTCGGGCGTATCAGCTAACAGTGTTACGCTTGCAACAGCTGGCGGCAGCATCAATGGTCCAACAACGGTGGCAGACAACGCCTCCCTGCGCTTTGTTTCTGACGGCCAAAACTGGAATATTGCCTGATTTTTGGCATGACAATAGGGGCAGCGTCTTCGTGAGAAGATGATCGACTGGTGTCGATCTCTCGGCGAATGCCAAGCGCTGCCCCTGATGCCTCATCAGATGTTCTCGACCTCACCCCTTTCGGTGTGCGGGAGTCCAGTTGTTGAGGACGGTGCGGTAGTGCCCGTCGTCAGTTGTTGTCTGTTGTGTGTGGCGCCTTCGAGAGCGTCCTCGCGAGCCATGTCCGAGCCGTGCGGAGTCTTCTCCCACTTGGCCGCAGCGTCGCGACGAAGGAGGAAGGCCAGGAACAGGCCGAGAAGCTGCCGTACAGCACGCCACGCCGGAATCGACGTGAAGGCCCACCAGAGCGGTGTGCCCGTCAGGGTTGAGACCACTCCGTACTCCTGGATGGCCAGGTGTTCGGCGTGTTCGTTGGCTCGCTGCTCCGGCAGGGTGTTCTCGGATGCCTCCTGACGCGCGATCGGAACGATCAGCTTCTGCGCCCAGAGGAATGCGTTGCCCACCACGGCCACCAGCATGCCGATGTAGTAGATCGGACCCGGGAACAGCGACTCCATGTAGTTCGTGATCGCGGTGGCGTGTACCAGCCGGGACACGATGTACGTGATCGTCGCCGTCCAGGTGAGCGGGTTGAGGAAGAGCGAGAGCGGTGTCCCACCGATCAGCAGCTCGAAGCAGAACCAGCGCCAGAACCCCACCTTGCGGATGGTGTCCAGGTTGTCCTGCGACCAGACCAGGAAGGTCTGCATGAAGCCGAGGAGCCAGCGCGTACGCTGGTTCTTGGCGACCTTGAGCTTGACCGGTGCCTCCTCGAAGGTGACCGAGTTCAGCATCTTGACCAGCCAGCCCATGCGCGCGAGGCGCATCGCCAGGTCGGCGTCCTCGGTGACGTTGTGCCCGTCCCAGGGACCGAACAGCTTGTAGAGCTTGCCGGTGAACTTCTTCTTGATGGCACCCCGGATGGAGCGCTCGCCGTTGTAGTCCGAGACCGAACGCAGCGCTTCCATGCGGAAGTGGTTGCTCGTACCGCCGAGGGGCGGGATGAGACCGAGCTGCGCGAGACCGCGGAGCATCTTGTTGAAGTGGACGGAGTACTCGGCCCAGTAGAACTTGTTGACGCGGGAGGCGTCCGGGTTCCAGAAGGCCAGCTCTGCCTGCAGGACGCCGACGTTGGACATGCCCCGTGCGTCCAGGTGCTTGAAGGCGGTGACCGCCTTGCGCAGTTGGAGCTTGTCGGGCCGGTCCTCGGCGTCGAAGATGACGGCGTAGTCCAGGTTGTGCATCTCCGGGAACACCCAGTCACAGGCGCGGGGCTTGTTCTTGGGGAGTGTCTCCGGAACGACGACCTTCTTGAAGTACGCCGGTAGCGTGACGCTGTCGACGGCTGAGATGGTTCTGGCGTCGCCTTCTTCCAGCAGGAGGTAGACCCGCAGCTTGTGCTTCGGGTAGTCGAGCTGGCTCAGCGACTTGACCAGTCGTCGAACGACCTCGGTTCCCTCGTCGTACATCGGGACCAGCACACCGTAGGTGCCGACCTCGTCGTCGCTGAGGAGCCGCAGGGCGTTCAGCATGTCGAACCACGGCTTGGCCCGCGTTGCTGCGACACTGATGACGACCTTGAGCGTCACGAACACACCGTAGAACAGCGTGATCGCGCCGATGATGACCATGAGCACTGACTGCAGTCCGAAGACTACCAGCTGTGCGCTCAGCAGGCCGCTGACCAGCAGACCGAAGAGGAGTTGTCCCCCGCTCCAGAGTCGTGCTGCGCTGTGCGGCATACGGTCCTGATTCCTTCTCATGCTTGATCACACCCCCTTGGTGAGTTCGAGGACGCGGTAGACGCCGTCCTTGGTACGGAAGACCTGCTTGTAGCCCGGTACGGTGCCGTCCTTGTAGGTCTTGCAGACCTTGTCGGGACCGCTGCCGCACCGCATGATGATCCACCGGATGTGGTTGGACTCCGGGTACTTGAGTGACGGCTCCCACTGCTGGTAGCTGCCCTCGTAGACCATCTTGCTCGGCGGGACGGCCTTGAAGACCAGGCGCTCACTTCCGAACGTCTCCACGAGGACGCGGCCGCCGGTGTAGTGCTCCTTGAAGAAGCGGGCGGTCTCGTCCTGGATGACGTTGATGTGCTGCTTGCCGGAGATGTGCGGGTCCTGGTAGGTGGCCACGGTGCCCTGCTGCAGCGTGAAGATCCCGACGACCAGGGAGAGAGTCGCGACGATGATGGCGACGTCCGTACCCGAACGCTTGGGAAAGACACTGCACAGGTAGCCGATGAAGATCGCGGCCGGGATGACCATGATCAGGCCGAAGCGGACGTTGTAGTAGTCGCCGGTGGTCTGGAGCACGTGCAGCGGTCGCTGGCCCGTGTAGAGCGAGGCGATGAAGAACGGCACGATGATCAGGACCGCCAGGATCGGCAGCGATCGGAACGAGTTGCGCCGACGCGGGAACTCCTTGACCAGCAGGACGATGAGTCCGAGGATGGCCAGGAGCATGATCGGCCACGACAGGTTGTCGACCATCGCGAACCAGTAGGTCTTGATGGCGACGTCGAGGTGCCCGATGGCCGGCTCGTTGCTCGTCAGCCACAGGGACGGCTTGGCGTAGTCGCCTCCTTGGAAGTTGAGCGCGTTACCGAAGATGATCTGGTTCCACGTCAGCCACAGCATGATGCCGCCGGAGCCGAGGAGCGCGAAGAAGATGAACCGGTCGACGGTGCGCCGACGGTGCAGCTGCTTGCCCTTCTTGGCGCCGTAACGCTCGATGAGCAGGACCTTGTTCTGGACGGCGGCGATCAGCACGACGGTGATGACCAACGCTGCCAGGATCGGCCAGCTCTCGTAGCGCGTCAGGGTGGCCAGGATGGAGCTGACGACGGCACCCAGCAGGTAGCCGTGTCGCCGTGTGTCGGCCCACTGCTGGACGCAGTACACCATGCCGGCGATCAGGGCGAACAGCAACGACTCGGTCATCGGCGTGGAGCCCATGTAGAGCACGTTGACGTTCAGTCCGAAGACCGCGGCCGCGACGACGCCGGCGAACTTCTTGCCGGTGAGGCGGTACGTGATCTTGTAGATCAGCACGACGGCGACCACGTTCGCGATCATGGAGACGATGCTGCCGGCGAAGCCGTTGTAGTACAGCGTGTCGTTCCAGACGAACGGGATCATCAGGACGTGTGGCAACGGAAGCCATACGCCACCCAGCTGCGCCGCGCCCGGACTGGTGCTGTCGATGGTACGCCGGGCGATCTGCAGGTGCGAGATCGCGTCGTTGTACGTCAGGACGGCGTGGGCCCGGAACGTGATGATGCAGGCGACGATGGACAGGAACGCGGCAGCGAATGCCACGAACTTCCAGGTGCCATCCTTGGGGCTCGGCAGACGCCGGTGCCCGTTGGACTGTGCGGTGGTGGTCATGAGGATCAGCCCTCCTGGCGGATCGTACGACGGAGCTGGAAGAGCTGCATCAGTGACCTGGCGACGACCTTGAGGTTGGCGCCGGACTGCTCTCCTGCCTCGCGGGCGCGGTGCCGAACGGTGACCTCGGACATGCGGAAGCCGGCCCTCTGGGCGCGGATCAGCAGTTCCGGTGAGATCACGGCGTGGTCGCCGCACAGTTGCGGGGCGATCTTCTCCAGCATGAGCCGGGAGAACACCTTGAAGCCGCAGTCGACGTCCTTGGCTCGGTAGTCGAGGATGCGCTGCGACAGGTGGTGCCAGCCACGTCCCATCAGACGCCGGACGATCGAGTCGGCTCGCAGGGCGCGGATGCCGATCGACAGGTCTGTGTCCTCCAGGATGAGGCGGCTCAGCAGGCGCTCGATGTCCTCGATGTAGAACTGGCCGTCAGCGTCGAAGAACGCGATGAGGCCGTGGGTGGTGTCGGCGAGCGCGGTGCTGATGCCCGTACGCAGACCGGCCCCGTAGCCACGGTTGACTTCGTGCTGTGCCATCTTGACCCGGTCCGGGTACTCTTGGCTGAGCCGTTCGACGACTTCGATGGTGTTGTCCTTGCTGCCGTCGTTGACCACGATGACCGTGAAGTCGCACCCGATGCCGTTGAAGTAGTCCACGACTGCGGGGATGACGGTCACGAGGTTCTCGGCTTCGTTGTGCGCCGGCATGAAGAAGGAGATTCCCTCTCGCCGCAGGCGGTTGACGACGGCCGGGTTCAGCGTGGTGGTTGAGGCGGCCGGCTCGGTTTGCATCTCGGTCATGACCTGCTCCTTGTTGGGGACGAACGTTGCCTTGTTGTTGACGGTGAACGATACACAGGCTCCCGCGCACGCTCCGGCCAGACTGGCCAAAACGTATCCAAGCGAAAGCTGCCGACAGATGGCAAAGGCGAACTCGTTAGCTACGAGAGCGCACAGTGCGATGCTGTTGAACGGAAGCCAGTGTGTGTAAATCACCCGGAAGGACCAGACGATGTCGCGATCGCGAAACGTGAACACTGCACTGAGCAGAAAATTCACCTGCGCGGAAGCGCCAAAGGCGATGCCGTTGGCGACGAGATCGTTGATCTCCCAGCTGATAAGGGTGAGCATGAGCACCTGCTGGAGCAGCGTACAGAATGCCGCCACGATGCCGAATCGCACCAGACGGATCCCGAGCAAAGCTCCGAGTGCACCCATGTCACCACCCCCCTTCTTGGTAGGCTTGGTGGGGTTGAGGAGAAACGAATACCCCCAGCTACCATGAGAAAAATCATGGCAATTGGGGATATTCGCTTCCACACATAACAAATAAACTGACTTGTTAACTACACAAAATAAATAGCCACGAACGTGCGCAGCTATGTACTTACGTAAAATTTATATCACATTTCTTCACTTTATTCAAGCATTTGCGGTTCCAAAAATATATAAAAAACACCCCTTTCGGAGTGCATCTGGAGGTGATCGGATGGAGGCTGCGCTGGCTATATGGTTGGTTGTTCATCGCGACTCGCGATGCCATATAGTGCGCAGACCTCCGTCCGTTCCCCGTCGTGTGCCGTTACGGCGGTTGGTACGCGGGGATTGCGCTCTTGTGTTACCTCTGTTCTTCTCTGAACACTCTGCCGTCCGTCAGGCTCGCCCGTGAGGGACGTGAGGCGCAGAAGTCCAGAACGGTAGCGAGTGCTGCCGAGCGGTGTTCGTCGCCATTGGCGTGGATGGCTGCCATCAGCGTGGTCCGGGGGACGCCGGTGCGGTGAACCTCGTCGACGACGATCAGATCGAAGGCCGGAGTGTCAGCGAAGGCTGCCCTTGTCGGGATTCCGATGCTGGTGATGCAGCTACTGCTGGCAGCGACCACGTAGCCCGGCGGAAGCTCTTCTTCGTCGGCGATCTGCTTGGTCTCAGCCTGAGCTGCAGCGATGAGCTCTGAGAGTCCACCGAGCGGTGCCGGGTAGGCCGGAGCGATGCTGCCGAGCGGGTACTGCTGGTTGTCACGCACAGGAGTGCCTTCCGCTAGAAGTGGTAAAAAGAACGAAATATGGGGTGTGGAGCATGAGCTCACACGGTGTTTCCTGTTGAGGATAACGAAGCAATTATAACATATTTATGCAAAAAAATAAACACCTTGGAGGTGCTTCTGAGGTGACAAAAAATGGTTTCAGAGGAGGCTGCTGCAGGTGTTTGGTTGGTCAACGCCAAGGCGTCACACATACAGCAGACCTCCGTCCGTTCTCTGTTTCGCTACACAGCGAATGAGGCGGGCTTCCGCGATTCTCTAGTCGTTCTGCTCTTCTTCGTCGGGGCCCGAGGGCATAGGTTCGCCAGCGATGCCGGCGGCGTATGCGGCACTCCAGCCACGCAGCTGATCCGGACTGGGTGCCAGCCGGCCTACGCGGCCAACAGCCTGAATGCGCCCTGTAGTGACTCGGCGACTGAGACGCTCCCTGAAGGCCGCGATGGTGTCCGGGTCGAGGCGATTTAGCACCAGCGGATTCTGGGCGATGCCACGTCGTATGGACTTGAAGAGCTTCCCATCGCGCATGGCGCGCATGCGTTCGTTACGTTGAGTACGGCGTGCGTCTGCCAGCTGGGCGAACGGACGTCCCGAAGGACTGAGGAAGGCGGCGTAGTAGTCCACCTCAGCCGGGTCAAGCATGACTTCTCGCGGTGCACACAGAAACTGGATGCGTTCCCAGATCATGACCTGCTCCATGCCCAGGCGCATGAACATCTGCTCTTCGCTCACACCCAGTGCGATGGACAGGAGTTGTCGAACGTGCCGGCTGCCGTAGGCGTTGTAAAGCGCCAGGAGCTGCTCCATCTCTTTGGAGGCCTGCGGACCGAACGGTGCTGCGCTCATGCTGAGATTCCTGCTTTCTTGTCGAGGTGGTCTAGGGGTGGTCGGCTTTGTTGGTGCGGGTGCTGGTGATGGGCGATGCCATCAAGGATTTTCCTTGAGTAGAACGGACTAGAAAAGTGCGGATTGTGGAGCATATGCTCAACACGGCTATCCCAAAATGGGCTAACATGAATACTATATAATATTTATGAAAGAAATAAAGTTTGGATAAGTTGTCAGGCTTTGTGGTAAGGATGTCCGGCGCCAATCGTACTTGCTCTGTAGAGTGTTTCTGCTAAAACAACCATCGCCAGATCGTGGGGGAATGTTAAGGGGGAAAAGCTCCATTGTAGGTCCATCTGTTGTTGCACATCCATCGGCAATCCCTCGGGGCCGCCAATGATAAAGCAGACTTCTCTGCCCTCGAGTGCACGTTTTTCCAGAAATGCTGCGAGATCAGGACTTGAAAATGACTTCCCCGCAATGACCAGTCCGACTTTGTATGCGCTGCCAGCGGCTAGCATGATATGGCTTGTATCGTACGCCCACTTGTCCGCCAGATGAGTAATTCGAACCTGGTGGTAGCGTTGAAGCCGTTTGAGGTATTCGTTCCATCCTTCTTTGGCATAGGAAAGCTTTGGTTCGCCGATGGTTATGATGTGTAATTTCATGATCTAGGTCCCGGTAGTTGATACTGCCAGTGTATCATCTTCTCCTGCAATAAAAGCTTCCAGAATACCCCGGTGCTCCTGTAGACGCCGCCGCGTATGGAACAGGCGACTTCGTATGGCGCCCAACGTTAGTCCTGATATCTCAGAGCACTCATCGTATGAATATCCGTCGACAATTAATTTAAGTAGTTCGACATTCTCCCGAGCATTCTTAGGGGTCGTGCCCTCAGCCTCTAAGAGCTGACAGAGTACCGTTTCGAGTGCTTCGGTGTTGTGAGATAGCTCGCCCGGGTCGAAAGACACCAATGAGCGTGTGTCCCCTCGCACGCTGGGTATGCTTAAGCGATCGGTGTCTGTACCTGGTTCGCTCGGTCTTTCATGGACGGTGCTGCTCCGCTTGGCATGGTCTAGGGCGATATTATGGGCGACTTTAAAAACCCATGATCGTGGTGAGTCTGCTGTTCTGAGGCTTCGCCATGCTCGAATGGCGGTCTCTTGTGCTGTGTCTTCAATGGTCTGTACGGCTACATGTGGTCCGAGCACTGTTCGTGCTGCTATCTTGCCAACACTTTGGATCATGCCAAAGTTATCCTCTACGAACTGAACTCGGTCAAACTCCTCGCCAGCCAATACGTCCGGTGCTGTGTCGACTGGTAACTGTTCGCTCTGTGGTGGTGTAGCTTCCCTGGGACTCATACGTGCGTACTATCTCAGAGAAAGGTGTGCAATGCAAGGCAGGGCGGAACCTACTGGGGTACTGCTAGAATGGCAATGTTATGCTCGCCGCGTATCTGTACAGGGGGATGGCCGTCAAAGTAATCGTGGATTGCACGTTCTACGCCTGGCAGCGTCTCGCGTTTGTAGTCATCGATAAGTACGATGCCGCCAGGGCTCATGCGAGGCCATACCAATTGCAGCGAGTCCATAATTGACTGATAAAAATCACCATCCAGGAATGCGGCGGCAATCTGGTCTGGTACTGCTGTTCTTGGCGTATTACTGAACCAGCCCTTGTGAATGACGGGCAATTGCAGTCCGGCTGCCCGAAAAACCTTTATAAAATCAGCCTTGCTGACGTACAGCTTGCCTGCTTCAAAATCTATGCCAGCGGCGTTACTGTCCTGGCTGCTTTTGTCGGGCAGGCCTTCAAAAGAGTCATAGACATGAAATGCGCGTTCGTCAGATTGGGCATAGTTGTTAAGTAATCGGCGAATAAAGAGACTGGAAGTGCCTGCATAGCAGCCAAATTCTACGATATCGCCGGGTACATTGTGCTGGATAATTCGTTCAAACTCACGCCATACTACCCCGAGCCCCTCACGTGTTACTTGATCTGAGATAATGGGAAATCCCTGAAATTGACTTCGTGGATTACTAGTTTTCAGCTGGTGGTCTTTGAACGAATCTCTCATGTTATGGGCGTGGGTCTCCGGCGGCTCGTTCCAGGATCTGGTCTAGGGCAACTTGTGTTATGCCATCACCAAAATCTTCACCGGCAAGCTCGTAGGGACCATGTAGGGCTGCCGCATCAAGATTAAATCGTGCGGGACTGGTTTCGCCGGTTGTAGTAATGACGTATGGACCGCTGCCGTTAGGCTGGATTGCCTTGCGGGTGTTGATTGTTTCTTCTTGGCACGGTATGTCTGCTGCTTGGGCTGCCTCACCTCTAATGGTGAACCAGACTGCGGTCTTGCCGGGTGTGGCAGTACGTTCTGCGGCGTCAAAGCCCGATTTTGAAATGCTTACATCCATAGGAACCAGACTGCCTTCTTGTTGTACGACTGGTCGTCCAAAGACATGGTATTCTGACGGCGATCCATCTGACGCTACCTTGGTTACTTCAGCCAGGATACCTTCGCAAATAATGGCCTTTCCACCATTGCGGAAACTTTGAGGATTAGTTGCGTTTGGATGTTCTGGTGGCGTTGCTTCGGCGCTTGATGGAGTTTTTGGGGTAGATGTTGTGGTCTGGGGTGCTGGTGAGTACTGCTCCGCTGGCGTTGTGTTGCCTGCTTTCTGCTCACCGCAGCCTGTTAATATAACGGCACCGAATGTTGCCACTGCGGCAGCTTTTTTTACTTGAGGATATTGTTCGCGCATCATAGGACTCCTGTTAACTTTGACTAGTATACGCTATGGGTGCAAGATGGGCGACCGGTAATTCACTCCACTGTGAAACGTAGCGCGGCGAACGAATGGTATGTTTGGGTTGCCATACTTTGCTGAGGTCTTCAGCTGCATAGTAGACTTTGCCCTTGCCAAGCCGATTATTGATGTTGTCGATGGCCGCCATACGTGCTTTTGCTCTGTCGTGGCTGGTAGTATCGACGTAGCCCAGTAAGTCAGTCTGCAGGGCTACAGCGGGCACGAAATCATGGAGGAAAACACCGAGACGATGATATGCTTGTTTGTCGCTAAAGAATGTCCCCAGCTCTTTAACAAGCGCTGCGATGATTTCACCACTGTCATTAGTGGGTGTATCAAGTACGACTTCCCTGGCCCAACGCCGATAGCCCGGTTTATGCCGATTGGTCATTGTAAAGAGTCCAATCCGACGTGCGAGCAGATCCTGGTTTCGGAGCCGATAGGCAGCACTTGCGCCCAATGCTGCCACTGCTGCCTCTAGAACATATGCTTGGTTGGTGTCTTCCCCGAAAGTCCGAGAACGCATGATGCTTTTGGCAACTGTTTTTATGGGTTCAAGGGTATGGGCTGACACGCCATGCAGCTCGCTCACGAGTTGCCGACCATGAATCCCCATAAGCTGCTGTGCATACTGCGGTCGCATGTGTGCGACCTGCAGGGCGGTTGTGAAACCTTCGGCTCGTAAGCGAGGTTCGAGTCGCCAGCCGATACCCCAGATATCCTTAATGGGTGTTTGATGGAGTGCCTGTTCCCGAAGCTCCGGGGTGCAGTTTACAAAGTCGAACACGCCATGCAGCTCTGGCTGTTTTTTAGCTAACTCGGTACCCAGTTTGGCGAGTGTTTTGCTTGGAGCAACACCGATTGAGACCGGGATGCCTACTTCTCGCCAGATACGGTCCCGAACAACCCTACCCCATGTAGCGTAGTCGGTAATGTGAAGCGTACTCAGATCCAGAAATGATTCGTCGACCGAATAGACCTCGATGCGAGGCGTAATCTCGGTTAATATTTCAGTAATACGCTTGCTGATATTGCCGTACAGTTCGAAGTTGGCTGAAAATTGCTGGATATTATGCTGCTGAAACAAATACTTAAACTTAAAAGCAGGCGCACCCATTGGGACACCGGCGGCTTTTGCCTCGTTGCTTCGTGCCACCACACAGCCGTCGTTGCTGGACAACACGACTACTGGTTTGCCTTCGAGCTCTGGCCGAAAAAGGCGTTCGCAGCTGACGAAGAAATTATTACAATCGATAAGGGCAAATACGGGCTTCATGATGAGCGAAACTGATGAATGGTGCTGGTGACAACGCCCCAGAAAGTCGCTTCTGCGGGCATTGTGTTGCGGTATGAGATGGAAAATTCTCCGGTGCTGTCGTTCCACCACACGACAAGATCGTTGCTATGAGCATCGAGTGCACGGTCGATAACGGCAATGTCGTTATCAAAAATCCCGAGCTCCTGCCAGTGAGATCCAGCAATACGAAACAGAAATGTACTAGCTGGTCGCGGAACAAGTAGTTGATGAATATCTAAATTACCCAACGACTTATCGGCCGCAGGGTTTGGAAAACCGGCATGTACTGACACGCCGTTGTTGTGGTGCTCCGCTTGCATAAGTACATTGTACGCGGATACGTATTGTGTTGCCACTGTCCGATACGTATACTGGCGCTATGACAGAAACTCCAAAACTCCTAGCTGGTGATCTTACATATATACTTGTGGAATCTGATGATAGACAGGGGCACGATGATGCTGCTCGTCGAGGCTACTACGCTTGTAATACCGAAGTGTTGCCGGATGACACTGATCCGGATGAATACCGCAGTATGGCGGAAACGACGCTGAATAGGTTGTTGCCCGCAACGGACACTGAGCGCACGCGCCAAGATAGGTGGCGCGTTCAAATTTCTGAATGGGGCGCCCGGGAGTTCGCCAACCACGCGCTGTATCGAACACTGTCTCGGCCAACCCTACGGCCGGGCCGTGCCGAGTCGGTACTTGGCAAAACGTATGAAGAAGCTCGTCAATACCCCTCACTTGCCTTCCGATTTGGCAATGATTGGGATGCTTTCGGCTATAGTGCCCCCGCAAAGCATCCTGGCGATCAGCCTGTGCAGGAGCTGAGTATCCTGCCAGTAGATCTGAGCGAATATCAGGCGGCTCGTGCTGAGATAGTGCAAACACTTGGAAACGTAGCGTGGCAACACGGCCTACGCGCCTATGTTGCTCGTGAGACATTGAAAGTTAGCGCCTATACAGCTGACGGTGAGCCACGGTACACTGATCCTCATATTCCGGCCTACTCAAGAATCGAAGGGTATAAGGAGACTGCTTTTGGTATGTTGTGGCTGGCCGATCAAGAGCCGCACGCTGATTTGCACCAGACAGCAGTCATAGAAGGTACGCAATATCGTTTTGCGATAAATCCATGGCCACGAACACGGGTACGTATGCAGCCAGGATACTTTGAATATCAGGTAGCTGAAAGGTTTAGGCCCGAGGATATGCGGGCAATTAACTTCTTGCGTGAGGCTATCGATCTTGGCTGTGACTACCAGTACATGGGCGAACAGTATAAACGGATTCAGAAGATCCCAACGCATACGGCTGTCGTGATGCGACCTGGCGCATCATTTGTTCGTGAGCGCGATCAGAAACTATTAGACAGTCTTGGATATATGGTAGAAACTCCCGACGGTGTTCAAACGACAAGTTTCTGGGAGCAGGATTACGACGAAATCGCCAAAGAGATATTCGGCGACGGCAATGATACCCATACGGTTATGAGTTATTTGAGTGAAGCAGGGCTACTGATGGTTAATGATAACAAGCTGGAAATTAACGAAGCAAAGCTCGCGACGTTTGTAAGCACACTCCCCTCGCATATTCGCCGACGCTTTATGACGAATCCACAGGATATTGTTGCTAAGGCAAACCAACGATTGTCGGTTTTCTATGCCGATGTCATGCCCGCCGTTACGGTTGGTCGAAAGTTTGCAGTCTAGGTTATTTGAGCTAGCTATCGAATGCTATCGACAAGTGCAACGAGCTCGTGAGGGGTTATTTCGGCCTTCACAATGTAGCCATCGGCTTGTTTTTCGATATCTTCTCGAATATCATCGCGCTGCTCGAGGTTTGTCGTGATGATAATCTTGGCTTTTAGCTTGGGTGTTTCCGATGAATTGCGGAGGCGGCGTAGTACTTCGATACCAGTTATTGACGGAATCATCAGGTCAAGCAGCACAATATCGTACTGATTCGTTTGAGCTAATTCCAGCCCGCGTTGTCCGTCCACTTCGACAGTAACATCATAGCCGGCACGCGTGAGTGCTCGAACATAGAGTTCGCTAATGAAGTGCTCGTCTTCAATGCAGAGGATCTTTTTGCCGATTGGGCTTGTGGCCGCAGTTGTTTGGGGGTCCATGGTTTATCTCCGATACATTGAGTGGTTTTTAATCCAGCCATGCGCGTTGCGCACGATTTCTACTGAGCCATTATCGCTGGTTTTATTGTCGGCGGCAAGTTGTGAGTACGGCATGACGGTAAAGCCAAACGTTGCTCCCTCGCCTTCTTTGGACCGTACCCAGATATGTCCACCGTGGGCACCGACCATGACTTTCGCCAGGTAGAGGCCTAGCCCGGTACCGCCTACCTGAGCCCGATTTCGATGGTTACGATAGAATTTCTCAAAGATATGGGTTGTGGCGCTATCTGGAATACCGACGCCAAAGTCCTGGACGGTTGTTTCAACCTGACCGTCATTATTAATATATGTTTTGATAATAATCTTAGTACTATTGCCACTGTACTTGATAGCGTTATCTATAAGGTTATTGAGCACCTCGGTAATGCTTGTGCGATCGACACCCACTGCCGGAAGCTTATCGGGTAGCTCAAGGCTGAGCGTAATTCCCCGTACTTCGGCCCGGGCATGCATGGTGTCAACAACGCTCCGGAGGATGTCCTGCCATGATTCGCGATGCAGCTGAATAGATAGTTGGTCGTTCTCGATGCGCGAGACATTCAAAATAGTATTTACGAAGGTGGATAATTGAGCTGCGGCCACGGCCATTTTTTTCATAAAATCTTCGAGTTCGGGATCAACCTTGCCGGCTAACTCATCCTCAAAGGCTTCGATGTAACCACGCAACAATGTTAAGGGCGTGCGCAATTCATGGACGGCC
>Ga0075365_10000039_pt1 | contig 48317 bp, 63 predicted proteins | sample EndMetdeltDD1765_FD_71387 | JGI IMG/M metagenome (GOLD analysis project Ga0075365, IMG submission 71387) | Populus endosphere microbial communities from Tennessee, USA - Endosphere MetaG P. deltoides DD176-5 | ecosystem: Host-associated > Plants > Roots > Endosphere | place: USA: Tennessee... | reverse complement strand
TCCCGGCACAGACTTATATTATTATATCATATTTTCTTTGTTATTACAATTATCCTACGGATTTAGGCTAAAATGGTTCTAACTTCGTACAATACGCTGTACCATGCAGAGACCGTCCTTATGGGCAGTTTTTGCATGGTATTTCGGATGGGTTGAACCAACGGCGTTTTGTGGATACAAAACGTAACCGTTGGTTCGGTGCAGCGTGGTGAAATTCTGGGAAAGTTTACTTTTGCCAGAATGAGCAAGCGGAAGATGCCCAGCAGATTTCCAACCCGGGGTACCATTTCTATCGTGCATAGAAATTATTGGGATTACTCTGCTGCCTCAATGTTTACCGTGTTTGACACATTATATTGCCTATGCTTGCAATTTATTTTCGTCCCACTTAAATTAATACTACAGTTCTTCTTTGAAACGAGAATGGGGATGGTGACTAGTAGATGTCGTCAATTAAATTTGAGCAGACTGATTCTGGCTTCATAGTTAGATCATCACTTGCCTCAGACTGCGAGGTGATCGTTCGACTAGTTCGCCAATTCCAGCCAGGAATATGGGACGAGTTAGAGGTCGATCAGACCGAGAATCCCCAGGTTCCTTTGCCCTGGTCAGTAACCATCGGCGAACTAGGTTTATGGACACTGCTCGCCGAATGGATCAGGGCTCACCATGCATCAGACACAGGGTGGATGTGGATGCGTGATTCAAACGGGCTATTCTTCTCCGTTGCTGGAGGAATTGTTTACCGCCCCTAGAAGGAGAGCTGCGGAGAACTCGGTTCTCTATCCCCTTCAGGGGCGGCTCTTCTATATTGATATGCCCTGACATTAGTTCTAATTTCGTACAATACGCTGTACATAGTGCTTATATTTTAAAAGAGACTTTTTGGGAGTCTTTTTTATTTTGATATTATGAGGATATGAAATTATATCTCTCATCGATAGGTATTCCGGCTCCCGAAGGACTTACATCCCTTTTAGGGAAATCTTTTAACAAAACAACCGTCGCACTCATTCCAAATGCTAAAGATTACTACAGCAAACGAGCTTGGGATTTTACGATCAACAGCCGTATTGAATATATGAAAAGCTTGGGATTGAATATTGAGGTCGTTGATCTTAAGGATTACACGGAAGAATCAGCACTTAAAAACAAGCTGTCAAATTACGACCTCATTTGGGCAATGGGTGGCAATACATTCGTGCTCCGATACGAGATGCAACGGAGCCACTTTGACGAGATCATCCAAGATCTACTGAATCAAGGAGTTGTATATGGTGGCGATAGCGCAGGAGCGCTTGTGGCTGGGTTATCCATAAATGGCATAGAAGCAGCTGATGAGCCTGGGTTTGCCGAAAAAGTGATTAATAACGGTATGGGCATTGTCCCTTTCAGCATTCTCCCGCACACTGATAACTCAGAATTTCTAGAAGTTGTCCCAATATTTGAAGAACTACACCAAGACGAAGAAATTATCGAGCTAAACGATTCACAAGCAGTCATATTTGAAAACGGCACACATCGAATTATTGACGGCCAAGTGCCACCACAGTTCTAATTTCATACACGCTGTACCAAATCCGGAATACATTCGACTATTAGCCTTTTACTATCTGAAGCTTTACAATTGAGCTATGAACAAAAAAGTCTTAGATTTTCTAAAAATTGCATGTTTGATAATTGCCGCGACGGGAATGTATATAGTAATGCTTAAAAAACCGGAGGATAATCTCCTCAACATACCTATTTTCTTGTCGATAATCATAGCAATTGCACTTAGCGCACTCAGACCAAAAAAATAGAGGGCTAGCCCACGTATACCGATCCTAGATTACGTAGAACTATCAATTAGGTAAGATTCGTCTGGTGAAAGTACGATGGCTTCCCTCAAATTAATACTTTTATCAGTTCGCCGATGCCCGTCCAGTGAAGAAAGCGTGACCCTACCCCGGTGCTGTTGCGTATCGAGAATTGATACTGAAATAGTATCCTGGGAAAAGTTAGTCAGCGAAATCACCTGGCGTCTTGGATCACTAGGGTCGCTACGCGCAAATGCCACCACATCGGCATGGTCCGTGTTAAGCATTCGGATACCTCCTTTGCGAAGCGCCGTATCGCTCATGCGTCGTTTTAGGGTTTCCTTAACTAAGCGATACGGTGAGTTGGGATCTCGCGCCTGCAGCTCGATGTTATCTGCTTTATAAACCTTCTCATCTACCGTCGGCAACCATAGTTCTTCCGGAGAAGCCTCCGAGAATCCACCGTTTTTTGACCCATCCCACTGCATGGGTACGCGCTCGCCATCACGCTTGCCAACCTCACCATCTCTTTGACGATCCTTGGGAACAGTGACGTTGGGCCGCCCCATCATGTCACCCTGCCAAGTGTATAGGGCACCGGGCAATGCCGCGAGCATAAGGTAGGCCGCCCGCGCTGTTGCCGCCGAACCAAGCCGCGTACGCAGAGTATCAGTATCGTGATTCCCTGATACTTGGTTCGGCACGGCGCCATCAAGCTCGTTCATGCGTGCATAATAATTCCGTATAAGTTTGCCTATGTTCTTAGCCGTCCAATGCACACGCGTCATGTTTAGAAGCGTCTCGAAATTAAAAACATTTGCCTTGCCTGGATCAAGATCGTCGAGTCGCCTATCACCATTCAGCGCCGACATCCAATCTTCAAAAATAAACCGGATATTCCTGTGTTTGTAACTATCCTCATCTAAAACCGAAAGCAGATCTTTGGTGTATATTCCCAGCTCCGGCCAATGGCTTACCAGCCTTTCCTGTTTTGTCTGGTCGTGTGGATTAGTGACTCCGAGATTATACTCTCCAATTGCCGTTCCTCGAGGAGCAGGTTCTTCATCTCGAAACTGAGTGTCTTTACCAATATGATTCATGACATCCACGCGAAAACTATCAACGCCTAAGTCAAGCCAAAAGCGCACAACGTCTTTAACTTCATCGCGAACCACCGGATTGCTCCAATTAAGCGACGGCTGTTCTTTCATGAATTCCGCAAGATAGAACTGCTGACGCGCCTCATTCCATACCCAAGCCGTTACGGCGGGTATTTCGACGCCCTCGGGTATCTCACCTCCGTATTGTTCACGTAGTTTGTCAATTTGCGGGAGAGAAAAGATACTCGACCAGTTATTTGGCACGGTCAAACCTTCAGGCAGACCCTCAAGCCGATCGCCACCCACGATACCCTCTGGCAATTCACCTTCAACTGGATCACGCCAAATATAATAATCTTTATAACGTTCGTAATCGGGATGATCGGGATTGCTCGATGCTTCAAACCATTTACTCTGATCGGATGTATGATTGGGAACCAGGTCGAAAATAACGCGAATGTCCCGTTCATGGGCCTCTTTAATAAGTTCTTTAACATCGTCTAAAGTGCCCAGCTCTGGATTGATTTTATAATAATCCGAGATGTCATAATTTCCGTCAAGGCCAGGCGAATCGTAAATGGGCCCAAGCCAAATTGCCGTAATCCCCGATTCTTTTATCCAGTCGAGCTTCTTGGTGATACCGAGTATCGAACCGATACCGCGGTGCGCTTCACCCTCGGGACGTTCTTCGTTGAATGTACGTGGATAGATATGCAGCACATTCTCGTTCCAGTTGCGAGTAAGATAGGTCTCGTTATAGGGAGGTTCGGCTTCTACAGAAGCCTGAGGGGCAGCTTCTGCGTTGAGTCTCATCGTACAGCAACTATATCACACCTTACCCTGGAAGCAAGATAGCCCAACCGAAAGATTGAGCAGTGCATAGAATAGAGACTATTTAGATAAGAGCAATTTTAGTACTAGCCTTTATTTGAAAGTGTTTCAACAAAACAATCAATGAAATCCTGAGACTTAATATCTGTGACAACCGTAGCGTTCGGGTCCATGCCATCGTTCACTTTTCGCTTATCGACGACTGTCATGCCTCGAGTTATTTCACCTTTCGTCTCGATGAGTACATTCTGCTCTGTAATGAGACAGGAAGATGGTTGAAGTAGATAAAAAATAGTCAGAGGATCATACATCAAGGCTCCTCTTTCGCCTGCATCTTTTTTGAGATTTGCGATATATGGCCCCAACATCTTATTAAGTAGGTTACGAAGCGAGTCATCTTTAATACGTGCCACATCACGAACTTGCATTAAAACATGATTGCAAGCGTCAAGCGGAACAAGCGTCTTTTTGACGAGAGAACGCATAACAATATCAGCAGCCTCAGGATCAACAAAAATATTAAATTCGGCAACACGATTTTTATTCCCCGCTACATCTATAGCACCGCCCATTGAAACAATCTCCTTTACGAGCGACATTGTTTCGGGATCTTTTTGAATCGCAAGCGCAACGTTTGTTAGCGGGCCGAGAGTTACGACCGTTATCTCACCCGGATTAGACCTTATGAGTCGCAGCATTTGATCTACGGCATCCCCTGTCAGTACGGCTTCGTTTGTGAAGTCAAGACCATCCAGCCCGCTTGCGCCGTGTACGACCGCCTGGATTAGTTTTCGTGCTAGCGGTTTTTCAGCACCAGAGTAAACTGGGATGTCTTTTCTTCCCAAAGTATCTAAGATGAACCGGGCGTTACGCGTCGTGTTTTCCAATGTTGAATTACCGCACACTGTCGTTACGGCAAGTACGTCGAATTCCACACTTTTGCACGCTAGCATCAACGCCATTGCGTCATCGTGCCCCGGATCGGTGTCGATAATGATCTTTTGTGTCATAATTTTTCCTTTATTACATTAATCGCATCGTATACTGAGTCTGCTCGATAATGAGCGTCCAACTTCTCTGGTCCGATAAGAATAGTTGTCATTCCAATTGATTTTGCTGGCACGATATCCGAGTAGTTTTGATCCCCAATGGCCACAATACTGCTTGGATGCACATTAAGTTGTTTCGCTGCCTGAAGAAAAACCGCCGGATTGGGCTTCCGTATGTCAGGTTCACCCGTGATGATATTGTCACCAAAAATGTCCACTACTCCTAAATGCTTTAACGCGCCCAGCGCCCATGCTCGGGGAGCAGCCGTAAGAAGAAGTGCATGTCCCTGAAATGGCGCCAATGCTCCCACTAATTTCGGATCATCGTCAATATAATCTCTGGGCGAAAGGCGCCAAGTGGCTTTGTAATATTCGTAGCGGTCAATGCCATACACTTTTTCAAAGCCAATACTCAGCTCCCCATTAAATTCGCTATCGACTTTTTTAAATATTCTTTCAGCTTCACCGCTATTTACATCCAGTGTTACCTCAATGTATGCAATGACACGTTTACAAATCTCTGCATAGAAAGCAGACTCACCAAAGCTAACGTATCCTGGCGCAAACGGATACAGCGTTCCATCTAGATCAAATATGTACTTCTTCTGGGTTGTCTGCATCTCTTCTCCAATCAAAAACCTCCTTTTCAGGAGGCTTATTAGTTTACGTCTACGTGAATTTACTACTACTTAACAAGCCTCTCGGTGAGTGCGTGATAGTGATACCAGACCTGGTTTGTTATCTGTGTCATAGTGGTTTGCATTATCGCACACAAAGGCACTTGTTGCAAATTCAGTTCCTCATTTCATACATAATGCTGTACCAAATCTCACTTACAGATATGATTTGGTTAAAACTATGGGCCACCTTAATTCGCCTATTCGTTAAACAATTCCAACCTTAATGCTTTCCGGTGTTATACTCTAAAATATGAAGTTAAAAAATAAAATCGCACTCGTAACCGGTGCGAGTAGAGGGCTGGGACGAGCAAGTGCCGTCGAACTTGCAAAAGCTGGTGCTAAAGTAATTATTAATCACCTTAATGATGAGCAAAGTGCAGTAGAGACTCTCAAACTAGTAAAAGAATACACTGATGGAGAGATTATTCAAACAGATGTTGCAGATCCAGTTGCAGTTCAAGCAATGGCAGCCCGACTCTTCAGCAAATACGGGCAAGTTGATATTCTTGTTAATAATGCGGGCGTAATTATTCGTCCTGGTTTCTGGAATATCCAGTCCGACGAAGATATAAATCGTACTATTGATGTCGTTCTGAAAGGCCAACTGAATTGTATGCGTGCATTTGCACCCGCAATGCAAAAAGCTAAATGGGGTCGTATTATAAATATTGCCTCAACAAACGGACAAACAGGAACACCCGCAATCCTTGCTTATTCAGCAGCTAAAGCCGGTGTTATTAATGCAACTTACGCTATGGCCAAGGCACTTGCACAGGATGGCATTACGGTAAATTCTGTTTCACCCGGTGTTTTTGACACCGATATGACTAAAGGTGCGCCCGAACAAGTTACACAAAGCATTATTGAAACAACTCCCCTAAAACGTCTCGGTAAACCAGAGGAGATTGGTGAAGCGGTACGCTTTTTAGCTGAAGCTGATTTTATTACCGGACATGTGCTAGTGGTCGATGGTGGCCTATTACTAAATACCTAGATTACGTTCAAAGGACTTTTTCGGAAGTCTCTTTTGTTTGGTATGATTAAGCAATGATTGGCAATAACTACTTACTTTGGGAGAATGACGAATATATTGTCAAAACTCCTTTTAATCCGCACATCCCCTATTCCGAAGGTCTACAAGTAATCGTGGCGACAAAAGCAGGTCAAAGAACAGCCTGGGAAAATCCAAAGGTTACCGGTGAAGCTTTTAGAATAGCCGCGGAAGTTTGCAAAATCGCAGAAGACCTGCAGCTTGCTCCATGGTTTAATATTCAAGCAAACGGAAACTGGGGACTCCTGCCGGGAGCTACTCCCTTTTTTCATATTCACATCTATGGTAGAAATAAAACAAATAGTTGGGGAAAGCCAATAGTTCTTCCTGAAGCACCCAAGACTTACGAGAACGAGCCCATGCCCGAGGATGACCGCGATAAGCTTTCTAATGCACTAAGAACCAAAATAATAACATAGCGAATACAAATTATGAGTAGCGAGTGGAGTGATCCTAGATTAGCTAAAGAGTACGCCGAGAAACAAAGGCGGGTTGACTGGTACGAAAATGAGGTCAATATGCCGTCTCTTCTCTCTCTTTTACCTAAAAATACCAAATCCATCCTAGATTTCGGCAGTGGCCCTGGTCAATTTACAGACGAGCTAGCCAAAAAGTATGTCGTTGAGGGTGCGGATATCTCTTTGCCACTGATTGAAATTGCATCAAGCACATACCCACATCTTCGTTTCCGGCAATGGGATGGTCAATCTCCATATTCGGGTGATAAGAAATTTGACGTTATATTTTCAAAGCTAACCATTCATTTTATTAAGGATCTCCATAAGTTTGCTCATTATAGTCACGGGATCTTAAATAGTAATGGCTCACTGGTACTCTCTATCCGACACCCTATAAACAGTACTGCAGACGTGAACGGTAATTATTTGCAAACCGCAACTTATCTGGGGGGCAACAAAAAATACGGGCTTGAAGTTCAAATGATCCACCGAAGTTTTGAGGATTATATACGTCCATTCGTCGAAAATGGATTCGTTTTAATTAGCCTAATCGAGCCCAAAGTGACAAGTAAACAGGCCAAGAAGTATAAAATTGCAGAGAAAGAACTCTACACACCGAAACGGCTCAACCTTCACTTTATGAGAGTAATGTAGAAGAAAATAATTTCTAACTTCGCACAATACGTCGTACCTAAGCGCTTATGCCCGAGAAGACTTATGAGCAGTCCACTTATTTTGTTATGATAAAACATATGACGGCAGAAATCCCACAGAACAAACCAGATCAAGAAAAACGAGAAATTCTCGATGATAATGCAAGAAAGTTTATAGTCGGACCTATTGATAAGTCATTCCTACAAGAACATGGAGCCTCTTCGTTTAAACTCATTGTCGATTGGCTAGAAACGAGTGAAGATAATGAAATAAAAGTTGCTTATAAAGATTTCGGCAATGGCAACATCCAGATCTTACTAATAGCAAAAACCACCGTGGACGGTAATAGAACTTCAAAAAAGAAAAAAATCACCGAGGAAGAATATGAGCAGCTCAAAAGCTCTTCGATTCAGCATCTTGAAAAAACACGATACGAATTTTCATACACCCAAAATGATATTCCTTTTTCCATGAAATACGATGAGTTCGCCGAGAGTGACCTCCGCGTGCTAGAAGTAGATGCATCAAACGAACAGGAAAGGAATTCTTTCAATCCCGACAGCTTCTCTATTGAGCTAGAGGAAGTTACCGGCGATATGCAATATTACGGCTACAGAGTGGCTGAAGTCGTGTAAACTATTAGGGTTGTTCTCATTCATACAATACGCCGCACCACCCCCATGGTGCATGAAAATTATTTAAACCTAAACTTCGCTTAGTTCCAGTGGTAGGTCGTCAGGATCGAAGAAGAATGCCATATGCTTACCAGTATTTGTATCGATTTGTACTTCAGTCGTCTTCACGCCTTTTTCCTGTAGGTCCTTCACTGAAGCAGCAACGTCATCAACAGCAAAAGCTAAATGTCGTAAGCCTGTCGCTTCAGGATAAGACAATCTTTTAGGTGTCTCAGGAAATGAAAAGAGTTCAATAAGATATTCGCCGTTCAAGGCAAGATCAAGCATATATGAACCTCGTTCTTTCCGATATACTTCGTTGACGATTGTCAGACCGACCACTTCTGTATAGAACTTCTTAGATCTTTCGTAGTCTGAAGCAATTATAGCAATGTGGTGAACTTTATTAATCTTCATTCCTTTAGTATACAGCTTCTAGTTTCATACAATACGCCGTCCCATCTTCTATGGTGTATAAAAAACTTAGCTTATGTATGGTAGTGCTTTTTCTAAAATAAGGTCAAACCTATAGCCAAAATTCTCAGGATGCAATTTAAACTCCTTTTGCAAAGACACTCGATCGAACCACTTCACAGTTTCAAGCTCTTCTTCTTGAAGTGTTAGCTGGTCAATATCATAATTGGCTCGACTAATAAAAAATTGACACCAGTGATTATACTTTCCTTGCATACGTAGTTTTGGCCCTAACTCTAGATTGCTCAAATTAACACCAATCTCTTCCTGAGCTTCTTTTAGAATGTTGCTCTCGTAGGTCTCATCGGCTTCAACCGTTCCTTCAACAGCTAAGCCCCAAAGACCGGGGTCTTTCTTTTTTATGAACGCTCGCTGTGCAAGTGATAGCTCGCCTTTTGAATTAACAATGAGTAATCGGGCAACCCTATAAATGTCATTTGAAGTAAGCTGATTTTTATCTTTACTGCCAATAACCTTGTCGTTATTATCCACGATAGCTAGAAGTGAGTTCATCTTTCAAGTATACATACTCGATACGGTTCTCATTCATCCAATATGTTGTGCCATTTCTGTAGTGTATAGAGATTGAGCCTAATAGACCGTTCATTACCCCCCCTATCTGTTAGATGATCTAACATCGTGTTAAGAGTGTATGGATCGCCCGACGAATGGTATAGTGAAAGCAAAGCCATATATGAAAAATAAAACCTCATCAAAAGATCATCCCCGAAAACAGATGATTAACACCATTCGTACCGTTTCTATACTTATACTAGCTCCTCTTATTGGGCTGTTCTTATTACCGCGAAAGACGCTCAAGTGGAAGCTACCCGTTAAGTTTACTGTCGGCATACTGACAGTAATATACCTGCCAATTCATGCGATTTTCTTCCTTTATTTCTTGTACGCAGGTGGTAACATCCAGCCGTTTTTACCGCAAGATCAATTCGCACAAACGTATTTACAAAATCGATACCATGAAGAGTTTACTATCGGTAGGGTCTCAGGTAGCGATGAACTTGGCGGCTCGATAACCTATAGAAAATATGCACATCCAAAGGATAATCCTTCGCTAGAGTTTTCAATTTCAAAATGTCTTGCCCGATGCAACGGAAATAGCTCGACAGAGTTCAGCGACACTTACCCACAAAAGAAATGGACACAACAACTGACCGAACGATTCAAACGCGATCTTGCATTAAATAGTAAGCAAACTATCAACACTTATGCTAATACGGAAAAAGGCACGGAGATTGTCAATGCCCACAAAGGCTCGATCCCCGACTTCTACCAACTCTCTTCCGAGGAGCGACAGCAAATCGGTATAAGTGCTTCGTATTACGAAAAAGACGGAAGCTATACACTCGAGACACGCGAGCAGCACGCGAAGCAGATTCTCAAGATTATTTCCCTTCTGCGAGAGACGGGGGCAAAAGTAGGCTCGCTAACGTACGACATTCAAGCAATGACACCAGGTACTGCCGTATCAAAGCATTCTCGAGATAAATTCCACTTTACGTCAGATCAACCACTCACCTTGACCAGTCCTAATGAGATTTATCCTTTATTTGTTGTTTTTACCTACGGTCGCGGAATCGTAAAGGATGGCTATCAAGCCCAACAAACGCAGCTCAACGACAGCAGGGGTCAATCGACAGGAGGCAAAAAACCCGACGCAGCTGCGATCTCTAAGGCGAAAAAAGAGCTGGGTATCGCAAGTGACATACGAAATCAAATTGCTGTTGATTATCTAGTCGCACCGTACGTCACAACAGCTATCACGCTCAATGACAGCACTGTACCAACGACGGATTTTAGCACGCTTCCCTCCGCGGGCTATACGGTCAATGTTTCTGTCTATAACTATCCTAATGATACAATTCCCGTCTCGGCCACTATGCACAGAGATAATGTGGTTGCCCTAACACAGCTTCTCAAGAAAAAATTCACGCACGCCACTTTGTCGTACAAGACAGACTTCTCTGTCTGCAACGTAGAGGTAATCGACCCCCAGACAGTTTCGGAGAATACTGCAGTCGATTGTTTTAAGAATTAGTACAGCGATACATATACGTTTCTTCGTCATATATGGAACTCCATAGGTAACTCGACTTTTTATAGTTATAATGAAACCAGAGAAAGAACCATTCACTGGATGACGAAATTAACTTTCGGGTAAAAAGGCGGTTAAGATTATGCAACCAACTATCAAATACATCCAAAACTTGGTTGATCATATCGAAAACAATCTATCTGAAGAAATAAATATTTTACAACTCGCCGATTCGTTTCATGTATCGCCTTGGCATTTTCAACGGCTTTTTAAAGCGTTGGTTGGTGACTCTTTGGGCGGATATATTCGAGGCAGGCGCCTTACGGAGGCCGCTCATCTGCTACGCAGCACTCAGCTCGGGGTAATTGATATCGCATTTAGAACTGGTTTTAATTCGCACGAAGTTTTTACGAGAGCATTTAAATTATATTTTGGACAATCGCCCAAAGACTTTAGAAAAAGCAAGCCAAGCGTTATTTTAAACAAGAAGCCGCTACTTAGTATGGAACTGATACATCACCTCGCAACAGAGATTACTCACGAGCCTGTTATTAAAACGATTGGGGTGCATCATATAGTAGGCATTGATACCGTAGTGCCCTCTTTATTTGTATCAAACGATGCCTACTGCGACTCACTTTCCCCTTCTTGGATGAATTTGCTCGAACGGCAAACCGAAATAGAGCATCGGCTACCTAACACATTTTACGGATTGACGGTCAGTCCCTCGGGCAATTTTACCGAGGATACCCTCGACTATATTGCCGGTGTACCCGTTACTTCGCTTGGCGCTGTTCCAAGTGGCATGACGTCGTTTTCGTTCCCCGAGCAACTGGTGGCGATGTTTAGCATTGCCTCGATCGACAGAGATACCGCCGCTCAAACCATCGACTATATTTATGGATATTGGCTGCCGAATTCATCGTACGAAAGAGGCAGCGGCAGCGATTACGAGCTATTTGAAGGTGTCACCGACTTTAGAGACCCGGCACTCGGATCAAAATATGTTATTCCAGTTACAGTTAAAAAATAATAGCACAAATCGTCAAGAAACAATTTCTTCCCTGTCGTATGCTAAGTGACGGTTGACGGTAAGCAAATCAATAGAAAAGGTAGGTCACAGTGAAGACAAAAGACGCAGTAGCAACAGTTCGATCGTGGCCGGCAAGCCTGGCGGCAGGCCTCGGTATCATTGCTATGATTTATCCGGCGATGATCGTTCTAACCATGCTTGAAGATGTTCTGGTCAAGGGTGATGCGGCGCAAACCGCGCAGAACGTACTTGCAGCCGGAGGTTTCGGCAGTAGCGTATGGCTTATGCTCGGCATTGTTATAGTGCTTGATATTGTGGTTAGCGTTGCGCTGTGGAGGCTTTTCATACCTGTTGGAGCTGGCCTTGCAAAGGCCATAATGGTGTCAAGGCTCGTCTATACGGCAGTCTTTGCACTAGCTATTTTCCAACTTACCAGCGCTGCAGGCGATCCAAACCAGAGCCTCGTGGCAATCACGCGGTTCAACGACATCTGGCACGCCAGTTTGCTCGTCTTCGGTGTTCACCTGCTCTGTATTGGCTGGTTGATCGTGCGTCTGCCCTTCAGGTCGAACTACCTGTTCAAGACAACCGGTGTTGTCCTGGGTACGTTGCTGCTGATCGGCGGCACGGGCTACCTCGTAGACAATGTAGGCCTGCTGTTTATTTCGGGCTACGCAACGAGTATGCCGATGGTGATCGCCCTGGCTACGGGAGAGACCGTTTTCGGATTTTGGCTCTGCTTCAAGGGTGTCAGACTGGCGATTTCCGCACACCGAAACCATCGATCCACTCAACTAGTCTAAGGCTAGACAGAGTAATCCAGCCGAGGGACGGCGGCATCGTGACCGTCCCACTGAGCCACTTGCGCAAGTGGCTCTTTTGACAATAAGGTAGTTATTATCTGTGAACGGCATATCAAGAACTCAAAATGCTTCTGCCTCCCATAGCTCGCAATAGATTAAGGCGTTCAATATGATAGGGGCGGTAGTTAGGTGAATAGTAGGGGCGGATTATATTGGTAAGTGGAGGCATATAAAACTTCTCTCCCTGTGAGGCTTTATTAACAGCGTCAATAATATCTTCCATGGAGCCCTCAAAAGGATAGTCTCCGGTTGAATGTGCGGCAGTTAAGTAAGCACCGCCAAATTCTGATGCGTATGGATGATTTGCGGCATGACTCACAAAACAAGCTTTTATGGGAACAGCCGAATGTTTACTTTCAAAACCCTTGAACAGACGATTCTCGCTAGAGACTACTAAGTTAATTTCCGGGTCCATAGGTGCTATGTGCTCAAACACTCCATCGAGTGTGTCTCGCATTTGCTGGCCCGACATAATCCAATCGTCTAGTATGATAGTTTTAACTTTGCGAGGGTCTTGCTCATTATATTCAGGTAGCGAAAAGAGTAATCTATTAGCATACTTTCGCAATTCCTCATCATTAAAATTACTCAAGACTCTATCAAGGATATACTCATCGCTTTTATTATCACTTATATGTCCGAGCTCGGCATCTTCAACCTCACTATCCTCTTCAAACTCCAAATGTTCAGTCTTAAAGGTTTTACCCGTGACGATAAAAAGCGACTGATCTGGATTATCGTTTAAATATGTTTTTCCAGTATTCTGCAATGACGCGGGTGGCTTCTACCAACTCTTTTTCGCCTATGAAAGTTAAGTTCTCGTAGATATCCTCGGCTCGTTTGGCAATATCTCTAGGTACATTGGGATTCGTCATCGCTTCTTCAATAAGATTCATTGTTTGCGATAGTGCGTCCCACTCGGTGTAAGTACGTGTCCTTAGAACATTACCGCTAATTGAGGTATCCGATCCAAGCCCATGCTCGGTTTCTGCGGCCGATCTAATCAACCCGCAGCGAGTATCATCAGTAGCTTGATCAATAAAGCTGGGGCGCCGTTCCACGATTAAGTTGCGTGAGGACTCACAAGCGTCTGGAATGAGTAGTCCCATATATGTTTTAATTATAACATAATATGTGGTATTAATCAACTATTTGATACTGGCACTCTTGACACGAGAGTGCCAGTATTTATACAATTTAAATAGAAAAGGATTATCCTTTTCGCTAACAAATCAAATAGAAGGAGGTTACTTATGAGTAATTTAATCAAATTTGATCCGTTTGCGGAAATTCAGGCCTTGCAAAAGCAATTCTTCTCAGACGATTGGTTTTCACCGATCAAATCTATGCAAATGCCCACGACAGATGTCTATACTTCAAAGGATGATAAGGAGCTCCACATCGAGGCACATCTTCCAAACTTTGAGCAAAAAGACGTCAGCATTAACATTGATAAAGGCAATCTAATAATCCGGGCTGAGCGACATGAGCAGGAAAAGGATAAAGATAAGAAGTATATTATTCGTGAGAGCAGCTCTAGCTTCTACCGTAGTATCCGTATGCCCGAAGCCGCTGATGAGGATTCTATCAAAGCTAAGATGAAAGATGGAATACTAAAAGTTACGGTACAATTTAAAGAACTACCAAAGCCAAAACAAATAACCATCGATGCATAAATCATAGCCAATAGTTTTGTACACCACACTACACCATTCCCGGCAAAGTCCAGCAATGTAAAACACCGCTCAAATAAGCGATGTTTTACATACTTGCCTGCCCTAAAGTTTGATAGCAAACTTAAAGACTGCAAAAGTGACAGCTAGCAGGACAAAGAATAATCCTAGCCCAACTGGTGAACCCCAGCTGAACCAAGAGCCCCAGGCGCGCCAGTGGCCCCAGTGTTCTTTCGACAGCTCGTGCCAGTTTTTGTACACTTCTTGCTCGATGCGTCTTTCTTCTTCTTTACGATCGGCCATGTTGATCTCCTTATTAGTAATCGACCAGCCTGTGCTTATTGATACCGCAAATCTGTTTACGCCATTGGCAAACGGCCAGACCGCTAGGCGGATTTATTCAAATCTATTATACATCTTTTATTAGATTCAGGCATTTCTTGGGATGCATGAGATTACTTTAAAGACTCCAACCTTGCTATGATAAGACTGTGATCAGCTTGAAAAACAAACCAACAACATTCTCGATAGCAACAGTATTATTGGGTATAGGTATGCTGATGGGAATTGGCTACGCAATTTATATATTCGTTGGTTCATTTTTCGCATTCAAAGGCACTGGGCTGGAAACTATTATTTATGTACCAGCCATAATTCTATACATAATACAAATCTTATTCTACGTAGTATTGGCATGGTTTCTCCTTCTACACATTTATCGATGGTCGGTACCGGCAATTATTGCCAGTACAATCGCATGTCCCCTAGCCCTTTTAATGATTATGACATCTATTGCCAACTGGTTTGGGCATACCATCGATCTAAGCAATCCTGTAGGAGTTGGGATACTCATTTTTCTTTTGCTAACCCCTCTCGCAATGGGCGTGATTGCCTATAACGATATTCGCTATCGTTTACCAAAGATAAAAGAGAGGTAGATTAGATTACATGCATCATTTATTCAAAGTTGTCACCAAAGCGGCCGTCTACAACCACGACAAATCTAAGGTACTAGTAATTCACATGGATCGAATTAATGGATGGGGGTTGCCCGGAGGCCATATTGAGGAAAACGAAGAAATGGACGATGCTATGCGTCGGGAATTATTTGAAGAATGTGGTGTCAAACCAAAATCTTTAAAAAAGGTTAGTTTCTTTTATCATTCAAATGGCAAGATTGTCCTCGCCTACATAGGCACACTCAAAAGTGACGATATTATTTCAAAACAAGACAATCTAGAAGGTATTCCTAAATGGCTTACTCGTGAAGAATTTGAGAATATTACCATCGAACCGAACTATAGAAGATTAGTACTTGATAACTGGACCTGAGATTTCTCATTTTTTCATACACCACAAACACTGGGCTCATCTCCACCCAAACTCAGAATAGCCTTCACCTACAGCATACGCCGCCAATGCCTGTTTTACGTTCGGAATAATATTTTCGGGTAGGTTATCGAGCGAAAACCATTGCATGTCATCGCACTTCTCGGGTTCACGGTTAGTAGGCTCGCCTTTCCAGGTTTTGGCGACAAAATAAAAATCAATGTATTCGTGGTTATCGCGTTGGTGCATAACATGTACAAATTGCAAGTCAGATGGTTTAATTATGATTCCAATTTCCTCCATCGTTTCGCGGCATAACTCTAACCGAATCGACTCATCGCCATCAACATGACCCGCCGGAAGTGTATACTCGCCATCACGCCAGCCCGTTTTAAATCGGCGCAGTAACAGCACCTTTTTATCTCTAATAAGTAGCAAGTAAACTGCGGCGCGTAGGGTAAAACGTTCTGTACTAGACATAATCAATTAAGTATAGCAGCCTAAAAGTGTCTGAAAAAATACCACTAACTGACAGGCTGGGCTTTGGTTGCAAAATGGAGAGTGTGGTTTATGATTAAAGTATAGGTACTCTTCCCAACCGGAGGCAACTTATGTATACATTTCGGATCGGAGTTGTAGGGTCTTATCCGGAGGATTCGGGCGACGAAGCCCTCGACCGAATGCTCAATGAAGCGTTCGATCAGTTAGCGAGAGATCTCGAAGTTACGTTCGAGGTCGCCGTTTACACCTCGGGAAAAGTAGCCAAAAGGGCGCGAGCATGTGCCGCGGCGCGCGGCTGGAACGTCGTTGCAGCCATCACCTTGCCAGGAACGGATCCTATCGTCTTTTACGATGGCATGATCCGTATCGGTGGAGGCGATGCAGAAAAGGCCCAACTTGCCCAGTTCAGACGTCGCTTCAACGAGCTTTCACCAGATCATCCTCGGCCCATTGTCGAGCACGACTAACACAACTTTCGTTCAGCCAACCCCGCTTCGGCGCGAGACAGTGAACCTCGCACCCAGCGGGGATCACTGTACCAAAATCTCGAGTGCTGTACTTGATTCTATGGTTTGTTTTGAAATAACATAGGCGGTGGAATTAGAACTTTTCGTTCAATAGCAAATAAAAGCTATACTAGTATCTAATGACTTCAGACAATTTCCACAATAGAATTCACTTCGAGGGTGATATTAACGATTTGGTTAAACAGATCGTCAATGAGTTCGAGCTCGGTAAACTTATTTCATTTAACATCATCGAAATGGGTTTCGAGGATTTTAATCTCAAGATTACGACAGAAGAACGTGCATATGTCGCTAAAATCTTTTCAAAAGACCGCAAAGATGAGCAGATCATACGCTTTGTCGAAACCATAAAGCAAGCAATTGAAGCCGGTGTAAATCATCCTGTGTTGTATCGAGATAAAGCTGGCAACGAACTTTACACGGATAGCATATTAAATGTAAGGCTAATCCTGATGGCGTTCGTCCAAGGCCAAACTTTTTATGATTTATCAAGGGCACCTAGCGTCGGTGAGTTAGCACAAATAAGTGCGGAGGCGGTCAAGATTAATTCGATGCGGTACAATCCAGAGTATATATTTGACTCATGGGCAATTCCTAATATGCGTTGGATGTTCGAGAAGACAAAAAACCACCTTAGTGACGAAGGTTTAATTTTAGTCCAAAAGGCGTTTGAATATTACAATAAAATCCCCCTCGACACATTACCTACATGTTTTGTACATGGAGATTTAATTAAAACAAATATTATCCTAGGTAATGATGGCAAGATCTACGTTATTGATTTTGCCGTCTCTAACACCTACCCACGCATACAGGAGCTAGCTGTAATGGCTGCTAATCTTATGTTTGATGAAAGGTCTAGCGAGGGTTTGAGTTTAAAACAGCGTGTTGATATAGTAATCGAAACATATATTAAGGCAGGTGGTCAGCTTACTCAGATAGAAAGAGATAACGTCTTCAATTATGCTCTTCCTGGTGCCGCTATGGAGTACATGGGAAGTGTTAATGAACGCATTGTTGGCGATACGAGTGAGGAGATTCAATACTGGGAAAGGCTAGGGCTTGAGAACCTTCGCGAAGCTCTAGGCTAGAAATTGAGCCGTACCTCTATTTCATACAATACGCCGTACTATTTCTATGATGTGCGGAAATTATTGAAAGGACCTATATAGAGTCTTAGTTAGTTCAGATTGATATTCGCTATAAGTGCCCTATGGTCAGACACGTACGTATCGGGGCAATTTATCGTTTTAATATCGTATATAGATGATGGGACGATGATATAGTCGAGAGTACCTTTGTTTTTCGGCATTGATTCGTACTCTTTTATGTCGGTACTAAGGATGTAGTCCTTTAACCGACTTTGCTTGTACGCACTCAGGTTGAAGTTATTAAAATCGCCGGCTATAATCGGTTCAATATTGCGCTCTTCACACAAGTCAATCAATTCATTTAAATGCAGGTCGGAAAATAGATCACTGTTTCCAAAATGAACATTGCATATATCAATAATTTCGCCACCCACATCAACCTTACAAAATAAAACAGATGTTTCTTCGTCGTAGTCCGGATGTCGGCGTAGAAAATATGTCTCAACACTCGTTATTGGATGCTTTGATATAAAAGCTAGACCGTATGATGTCTCTTGGTTCATATCGCCGTTTTTATCAATTTGTCCATCTCTTTTGTAGGTTGGAGCAAAAACCTTATACGAGTACCCTGTGGTATCTGCAATGAAGTCCGACTGCGGAAAAGCGGAGAACGCATGATTCGTTTGTGCTTCTTGGAAAGTGATAAAGTCGGGAGATTCGTTCCTAATAAGTGAAACTATATTGTCTTTTCTATTTTCCCAGTCAAAATAGCACCAGAGATTCAGAGTCATTACTTTTAACATATGGTAATCATAGCATCTTAGTTATCTCGGTTCTAATTTCATATGTTGCGCCGTACCATTTCTTTAGTGCTTAGAAATTATTAAAGTTCCTGGTTGATGTATTGCTGCTATACTTTTAATAAATGATTTTATCTTTATTCGGCCCTGATGGAGTGGGCAAAAGTACCGTGTCCCAGAGTCTGTGCGAGGCTGGTTGGCAAGTTTTTAGCGGAACCGGTGTTGCTAGCTGGCCAGACCAAACTTGGCACAAGTCCCTAGTTGAACAAGGAATCGAAGAATCCTCTTTTGATGACGAGGCTCACTTTCTTGAAAAGATTCAACGCGCTCATCAACTTGCCAGAAGCTTAGAAAACAAGTACGGAAAGGTGGCAATCGACTCGGATCCCTTTCATAAAACGCTTATGCATGATTACCGAAAGCTCCTCCCAAATAAGCTACGGGCCAAAAAACGGCTTCACGAGAGATTAGAACAACTCAGCAAACTCGCCAATATCACCCAGGACCAACCGATTCATATATACTTTCAGGTAGATGAGAGCAAAGATACACCAATACAAGCTGAGATATTGCAAAAAAGATTATCTTCTCGTGGTAACCTTGCCCATTTTGACCCACAGAATGTGGAACAATCCCGGGCCAGTATAGAGGCGTGCATAGCATTGAAAGATTTACTGACGCAGAAAGGATTAAAAGTCATTACTATAACCACGGATCGATCCTTTATTCTAGAAGATTTCGTAAGCCATCTCACAGAATAGCAAAGTAGGCTATTCATGCATCTTGCATGGGTTGGGCAAAAGTATCAACGTGCCATTCTTCGCCGTCAAACACGACACGCGTTTCTCCCACCGGAGGCATCGTTCGTAATTTAGCTAACGATTGCGCCTGATCCCAATTCTCGATCGCTCCAACAGTATGCGTAATCAGACCAGCGTGCGCTATTGCAAGTATCGAAAGTTTACCCTGAACAACAAGCCCCTCTTGAGTCCGCAACCAATCCATCCCTCTTTTTCCCACCTGGTTCATTGATTCACCACCAGGTAGTGCAAAGTCCTTACCTTGTTCACGAATTTGTCGCTGCACCTCTTCATCATATACTTCAATTCTTTTGCGACCTACGAAGTCACCTTGATCCATCTCGAGAAGATCATCGGTAATATCGTCAAGTTCTTCGGGGCGACCCATAGCCGAAAGTATCCTTTTACCCGTTTGGATACATCGCTCAGCAGATGAAGACACGATATGATCAGGCATTATCCCGCGCACAGCCAACTCTTGACCTTTTGAATCTGCCTGGGTTCGCCCATCATCGGTCAACACGGCGTCAATGCTTCTACCGGCAATTAAATCGGGATTGAGCATGTGACTCCCTTTGGCGTGACGTATAAACCTTACTTCGAGTTCACTCATGACCTTAGTTTATTACAGCAATGGACTTTTAGAAAAGAGTAGCTTGCTATAATAAAGTCATGAATACCAACCCAGCACTAAAAGATCTCGAAATACTTATAGGACAATGGACCATGGAAATATCTAATGCGTCGTTTCTTCCCGATTTATCCATGACTCTAGAAAGTACCGCCTCATTTGAGTGGTTTGAAGAGGGTGAGTTCCTTATTCTTCGTCAAGGAACGAAAGAAACAGCTCACGCAACGTGGTTTATTGGCCACGACCAAGATTCAACAGACTACACCGTTCTTTATTTCGACGACCGCCATTTTTCCCGGGTTTACGAAATGAGCTATAAAGATGGCATATGGAAAATATGGCGTAATGCTCCTAATTTTACCCAAAGTTTTGAAGGTAGGGTTAGCGAAGACAAGAATACTATTACTGGAGCTTGGGGCAAATCCACAGACGGTAAAAAGTGGGAACACGATTTCGATTTGATCTATAAGCGAGTCAAATAAAAGATGGACAAGAATCAACGATCTCTCTATGCGAAACAGCTTCTTGAGCGTCTTAACTACCTTACTCTAGCTACCGTCAATCGCGAGGGTCAGCCGTGGAACTCGCCAGTCTTCTACGCCTATGACGGCAAGAAGACATTCTATTGGGGCTCCCGCCAAAGTACACAGCATTCACAAAATATATCAGAAAATGCACGTGGGTTTATTGTGATCTATGATTCGACTGTTGAGCCATATCACGGCGAAGCTGTTTACGCACAGGTATTGTGCGAAGAACTCAAGCCCACAGAGATTAGCCGAGCCATAAAACTGCTTCATACCAAACTCGGTGAATCTTACATGACACCAGCAGATGTCCAAGACCCTGCCGAGCATCGACTCTATAAAGCAACTATTGAAAACAGCTGGATAAAAGATCCGGAAAGAGACATACGAAAAGAAGTCAATATCGTTTAATTATTCAATATACTTCTTACGGCAACGACAGAAGGGCCTGTAATAACTTCTTCTTTTTTAATATGAAATTTGCCTAGCAATTTCTCCATGCCCGCATCAGTTTCTGACTTAAGCTCAATTGAAGGATGTTCGTCTTCAATAACTTCCAAATCCACCACATCGCCACTGGGCAAAAGGTACTGCCAGCCAATACGCCAGAACTCAAAATCTTTTACATATTCAGCTTTTAGGTTTTGCTCATAGTATTCTTCGGCTTCCTCGCGTGTATCATACTGAAGTTTAAGCGGAATATACGAATCCTTCCCAACTTTACGGAGTTCAGTCTGTTTTAATGCTAGAATAACTTCTTTTTCATCCCAAATATTTTCTGGAACTACTCTTAAACGCAAAAACTTTTCAATGAGCGGAGTAGTTTTATCGGTATGCCGATAGATTGTATCGTGAATCTTATACTTGCCCTTTAATGCCGCATTCTCTTGCTTTAATACTTCCCTTGCATTATCAAGACTGTCTACAAAAACCCTGGCTTCAATCATAGGCCAATTATAACAGTCCACCGTATTAAGCTGTACAATTTTCTGTAACGGCTCGTTACCCTAGAGCTACAGTAATGGTCCATCATCTGCACCAAATAAAACAAGACTCTAGGAGCCTCGTTTTCTTAGCTTTAGTTTAAGCTTTTGTTTCAATATGCGCTTTCGAGATGCGCCATGCCAGTTCTTGTGTTTTGCCATCATACTAGCATAACACTTATTGGCTAAAAACGCATGAAAGAGATAAACAACCGAACCACCCGCACATCATTATCAAATTTAATTTTATAAAGTTTGCCCCCTGGTTTTTGCCAATAATACACCGTACTGGATCCTGGTGCATATGAGTTCATGTTTCAAGGTCACTAAATATAACAAGACGATCTGAATATGTTTGATGAGGATAATCCCATTGTCCACCGCAAGTGATGAGATTCAGGTGGGCTTTTTCGTCAGTAGATCTAAAAACTTCTATCGCATCAGCATTAAGATCATACTTGCGTGTTTCGCGAACAACAAAATTGACCGTAAGACCTTTTTCGTCATACACCGATATTTTATCCCCTGCTTGGAGAGTGTGGAGGTTATTAAATACTGAACCCTGCCCGTTGTTCAACCACCCGTAGTGGCCAGCGATTACCGCACTCCCTTTCTCTCCAGGCTTTGGCCCCAATTTATACCAGGCCGTTTTTTCTATATCCTTACCTATGTCCATTGCATTATCTTTTGTAAGACCCGCAGGAATGACGGGAGCAACGATGGAAAGCTTGGGGATTTCAATTCGCACAGGAGATGAATAAACAACTTCCGGAGGTATCTCCTCCTTTGGTGCAGCAACTATAGCACTCTCTGGGACGATTACTTTAGGGGCGGCAGCCAACTGTCGGGGAAATAAGACATGTAACAAACTGATCGTAAGACACGCCGAAAGTATCAATAATCCAAGGGACAAAAATATGCGTATGACAATTGTCTTTCTCAAATTACTCGAGTCCCGTGGCACATGGGTTTAAATCCAATGTTTTTTACGAGCTAGGTATACAAGTAGTCCCACGAGCACAACGATCGATGCGGAGATAACCAGCCAACCTGTCGTATTGATTGGCAAGAAGCCTGTGTTAGGAAATCCAGGTACAACTGTATTCTGTGTGCCATTTGTGTCACCGCTCGGGCCTCCCCCACCGTCAGGCGTACTTGCGCATGTTGGAACGGTAATCGTATCGTTGATGAGAGTAACGTTACCATTCCGGGCCAGTAACCTTCCTTCAATTGTCGCGCCATTAGCAACAGTAATAGAATTCAGAGCTAAAATCGAACCTTTAAAGTTTGCTGTGGTATCGATACTTGCCGTGTCAACTCTCCAAAAAATATTACATGCCTGCGCCCCATTTATAAGTGATACGGTACTACCCGGACCTACGGTAAGCCCCGTACCGCTAAAGCCTGCTTCGAAGATAAATACAGACGATGGATCGTTTTGTCCATCGATAACAAGCGGACCTGCTCCGGCCGTAATACCAAATGTTGTTGACGCTGAGTCATACACCCCAGCGGTTACCGTCGTTCCACCAAGTTCAGTAGGAATGGTTGTCACAGGAGTTCGTCCGGCGGCATCATTGTATGCTGTAGTGAGATCGTTTTTTGCCGTAACTAGCAGGGGCCCATCGGTGACACGACAAGGAAGCGGCCCAGTGGCATCCACAGAATAGATTGTGCCCGTCACCTGTGCGCAGGTAAGCCCAATACCTGCACCAGTTGCGGGACTTAGCCCAACATTACCTTGTATAACGGATGCATTCCCTGCATCTGTTATATTAGGTGTCCCCGCTAAAATAGCAAAGGGGCCAGCCGTGCCAAGGTTTACCGTTGATTGAGCAGCATAAGCGTTTGAAGTGGCAATAGCTATAAGCGTAACGATTGCGGCTATTGATACAAGAATCAGGCCTTTTAGCGTTCTGTTGATAGATATGTCCATCATTTTTACTCTCCTATATTTTATGATCTAAACATCGTGCTCATCAACCACATCGGAGGAGTAAAAAGTAGTAATAGACCGAAATATTGCGAGGGATACAGATCCCATGCAATGTCATCATGGCTTATGGTTATAGTATCAGCGCGCTTATTATTAAGCAACCTTGCCATGCCATCAACTTACGTTAGTTAATAATGATAATTCTAGAATTATTGATTATTTCGTCCCAATAGCCAACAATACTCCTGTATACCCCGCTCGCATCCCGGGCGGATATGGGCATCTCTTAATTTGAATATTCGTTCCCACATACTGCCTTCGCAACCATTCTTCATCAATATCGGCGGCAGGAAACTTTTTGGTTTCTATTTCACCACTTAAGGTATCGAAGCTTTGGTCGGGGTAGCCTTTAGAATGCTCAATATACGCCGCAATAAATGGTTTGCCTTTTTTCAGAGACGCAAGGACTTTCTGAATCAAATCGGCGCACTCCTTTTTACTTTCCGTAACCGACTCGGCGCAGAAGATACTGGTCACTAAATCATAACTATTATTATCTAAATCGGCAATTCCGGCTTTACGAACCGTTCCTCTAGCGCAAAGGAGCTCGTCAGCCTGGGTATGAGCTGACACTGCAGAAGATTCCTTTAAGATTCTCTGGAGATGCCCACCCCAGTCGTTACGTAACTTGTCCAAGTTAGAAAGAATCGATTGGAGGTAGGATACATTTTTTAGGCCAGGCTCAATTAGTTCGATTTGTTCAACAAAAGGTACACAAACAAGTGGCAGGAGGATGCTTGGCCCGCTTCCTATATCTGCGGCGCGCTTCAACGGAGCAGTATGAGACATAATGGTGCTCAAAAAACGTAAAGCCTCTTGTGCAATCCACCAATCTTCATTACCAATTGTATTAAAATAATGTTCGCGGTAGGTTTCGGCATTAAAGCCATCCCAGTCAATATCCTGATTACTTCGCATAAATTATAACCTTTCGTCCGTATCTCTAAGGCTATACTTTTCATTTCTTCAGGTATAAACTGTTCACCATGATGAACAAAACGAACGACATTGTAGCCGAGCTTTCAAAACTACAGCTCACCACCGATGAAGCCAAATTGTATATAGAGCTGCTCCGCGAGCCTAATACACATTTACAGTTAAGCCATGCTACTGGTATTAACCGTACAAAAGTGTACCGCCTTATTGAGCAACTAGAGAAAAGAAGCCTCATTTATCGGCGCACCGACGATCGAGGTATGTTCTTAGTTGCCTCTGAACCATCTGCACTCGAAGTGAGCCTTATCGCAAAAGAGCAAGAACTTATCAAACAACGACAGGCACTTCGCCATCTCGTGCCAATGCTCTCGCAATTGCAAGGCAAAGATTCACGAGCATTTGTTATACGAACCTATGAGGGCGAAGCCGGACTTAAACAAATGTGCTGGCATGAACTCAAAACCCAAGGAGAGGTCCTCGCACTTGGTAACGGCACGATTGAACAACTAGTAAACGACGACGCATGGGCAGAAAAACACAGAGACAGACAAGTTTTGGCAGGGTACAAGTCGCGCGAGCTTATAAACTGGAACTACAATACCGATGAACTTCCCGAACAAACAAATCAAAAGTTAATTGCCGCCAACTTTTACAAATGCCGCATACTACCACCGACAATTATTACTTTTGATAACCAAACAATTATTTATAATGATACCGTTGCCATCTATCACTGGAAATATGGACAAAAGGTGGGTGTCGAGATTATCAGTGCCACCTATGCGCAGATGATGCGCCAGATCTTCGAATCTTACTGGGAGCTAGGCGAAGATCAAGCATCTCCAAAAAGCTAGCCGGTCAGTGGGTTCTGCCGGATGCGTCTATAGATTCTGTAAAAACTGTGATGCTTTCTTCCGTACTGTATCTGATTTGTGTTGCTGTTGAAGTTCAAACAATGATGTAAGTTCAGCTCTTGCAACCATTCCATTACGATAAAATTGAACTAAGGTTTTCATAGTATTAACAGAAACGATCCAGTCGACATCTTTTGCCGAGAGTAGCCCCTTTAGCCAGATGATAGCTCGCTTCTTTTGGCCGTCTGTTAAGTTTACTTCTGCAAACATTTGCGCCAGATGCCATTGGATAGACGGCTGCTCGGTCGTCGTGAAGTCATTTAGCATTCTGTCTACATAGGGTTCGACCCACTCCGGATGAGCCCTACAGACTTTCTCAAGACAATCCACTGCTCGCATTCGCACCCAGGCATCGTCATCAAATAGAGATTCATAAAGTTCCCCGAGCAAAAACTTATCGCCTAAAACGGCACTCACTACCTCATTTGCCCTACCAAGTGAATTCGTTTTTCCGCCGATCCTTAGCATATCTACAAGCTTTTCCATGTGTTTTCAGTATAACTGAACTGAACTATAATGCTTGCAATTTGATTACCCGCAGCTTCATTGTATAGTTATATTAAATGGCTAATCCCTACGATAACCCTACATTTGCAAGAGACTACGCAATAGCACAAGTCGATAGACAGCGTAATCGTTATGAATGGGAAGTCACCCATCCTGCGTTACTACAGTTTCTGGATAACGATACTAAAAAGATTGTCGACTACGGGTGCGGCAGCGGTATATTTACTGTCGCAACAAACGAATTTGCTCGTACTACCGACGGTCTTAATGCGCATATAGAATCAGTTGGAACGGATGCCAGTCCAGAGATGTTACACTACGCAAAGCGTATTGGAGAGAAAGTTGTTGGAACTACTTTCCAAGAATGGGACGCAAATAGAGAAGACTCGGATTTACAAGATAAAAAAGCAGATAGGGTATTCGCCAAGTTGGTTCTCAACTATATCTCCTCGCAAGATCTACGCGAGAAAGTAATGCCACGGTTGCGTTCCTGCTTAAACGATAAGGGCTTGCTCGTGGCTGTCTTGCCAAATCCATTACGAGAAGTTGAATATAGCAATTCACGATATGAATCTACAACGGTTTTGGATATAAACGTTGGGAACTTTGATCATCAGGCGCCTATTCAGTCTTACCATCATACTCACGGGGATATATTGCAAGCTGCTAACGACGCCGGATTTGCATATGGGAATATCTTAGGCCTTCCCGAAGTCCGCTTTGAACCCTATAAAAAGCTACCTTGGCGCGAAAAGCAACTCATGAAGATTGCACATCCAATGCCTCTGGTGCTCGATACAATGAATGCCGCTAAACGATGGGTTTACGTTTTTGGTGCAACACAAAACTCAACTGATGCATTCGATAACGCCATAGCTCGTTTCTCTGATTGGCGGACATATCACTTTCCTGAGATAGCAGATAGAGCGCATATGCTCCTCCCCGCAGATCACACCGATAGTGATGTTGGTTTGCCGGTCGATAGTGCTTACAAGAAGGTACTGTATGATTATATAGATGCAGATGACCCTAACAACAAGAATATGGAAATGTTAAACGGCCAATTTGCCGAGCATATGACTCCTACTCAAAAACTGAGAACTATGCGTACCTTGGCACAACGAGGCATCAGGCCTGCTAGTAGAGCGGATGATCACTTGGTTATTCTATAAAACAGCTCTTATACACTAGGTGTCCCTGTGTTACGATAATTGAATGAGAGTTGTAGGCTGTTTTCTTGAATTTAATGACAAGTTTGTTCTTCTTTATCGTCATAGTCATAAACCTGATGGCGATAGTTGGGGATTGCCAAGTGGCAAAGTAGAACCAAACGAAAAAGATGATGACGCCATGATTCGCGAGCTTTACGAAGAAACAGGCTACAAAGCAACACCTTCAGAGCTTGAGAAACTGAGTGAAGACGATTTTACTTCCCCTTCTTCAGGGCAAACGTTCCATTTTATTACCTATAAACTTCAACTAAGAGATCTTCATGAAGTTACGCTAGAAGACTCGGCACACGCAGAATATAAGTGGGTTTCTGCGCAAGAGGCGTATAGAATGCCAGATCTTATTTATGGTCTTCACGATTTGCTGAAAATGGTTGGATATATAAAGTAGCGCTCGTTTGTCATTACACCATACTACTTTTCGGTTCCAAGATCTAGTTGCTTAACTAAATTATCAACTTTGTTGGTTATTTCGTTATAAATTTCTTCTTCGTACTGTTCGCGATTATCTGGGATGGTCCGATGTGCTTCGCCGATGTCGGTAATATCCCAATTAATAGCCCCTTGTGGCAAGTCCACCAGGATTCGCGCCTCATCGACGACCCTTTGGTTCATACAAATAACGACATCGCTTCCGTTAATTCGCTGCGGCGTTAGCTGTTCTGGAATTGTTTTAGCATACGCTTTAATTCCGTGACGATCCAAAAGTCTCATCGAATTTGAGAAATACTCTTTCTCGGTCAAATCTTCCCAATTAACGTTGGTGCCGCTGGATATAGCATTGACACTTTCTAGCTTCAGCGACCTTAGGTAAGTCTCTGCAATAACGCTACGCAATATATTTCCTCGACATATAAAGTGGATCTTCATTCCCTCATGATATCACCAATGAACAAGTTTAATTTCATACAGAGGCTACGTTGGCACATAGCATCATTTACTACCAAGAAATAGATCCAGCAACTTGTCTTGTTCTTGCTTGTGAGCAGCTAGCCATACCGCAAGCTGATGATCTACTCCTGGATATTCAACGTAGCTAAGATGATTGGCCGATTCCTTTAATGCTATTATTACCTCGCTTGGAATAACCTGGTCTTCATCACCAATGGCTATTATGGTTTTACCCTCAAAAGCACGTAGCTCACTAAAGGCAGTGCTATCTTTCCAGCTATTTGCGCTACGTATTTTTGTCGTAAATTCGCCTGTAAAGACCAGATTTTGTGCACCTTTTGCATAGACAGCCGGACAACCAAGAAGAATAGCGGGAACTCGTTCCTTATAAAAAGGTAGGAGGTCACAGACCGTTTGGCCGCTCATGCTAAAACCGGCGAAATAGACTTTACCCTCCCTCGGAAGTAGGGCTTCTATGACTTTTTGTGCCTGGACTCTCCGTCGCTCCAATGAAAGTTCTTCGCGTCTACCGGTACTGTCCCCATGGCTTGAGAAATCAAAAAGTACAACTCCAACGCCCCGACGAAGAATCGCTTCCGCTAATACATGGAACCTTTTTCTGTTAGATGCGCCAGCCCCATGAAAAATGACGACGTTATCTCTCTGGATTAAAGTCTCGCAAGAGATTTTTTCGTTATCTATTTCAAGAACACTCTGTTTAAGCTGCATACAACAATTGTAGCAGGCTCTCAAAAGTAAAACCCAGATAGAAAGGTGACTATTTATTAAACATACTCTATAGTAATGTTCGGTTTTACTGTCGAGTCATAAGGATACCCAATGCGAGTCAGGAGCATCGCCATTCACGCCACGGAGGGTCACAAACACCTCGCCGAGAGAGGCGCCAGCGTAAAGGTGGGGGACATCGCCGTCTATCCACACGCGAGCTGGTATGCCGACCTGGTGCTCAAGGAGGTGAGTGGGCCAGAATTCGACCGTATCGAAGAAGCCGTAAGGCACGGTAGAGAATTGCGCTTCCGTCCTGGACAGGAATCATACGCTTATCGTCTCGAGCTGGCGTACGTTCAAGTTCATCACCATGCTCTCGTACAGGAGTATGTCGGGCGTGGAGCCCTCGTCGATCCTCGGCTCGCAGCAGAGCTCGCCAAGCGACTCGAGGCTCTGATCAAGGAAATGGTCAAGCCCAAGTAGTACAGACCTCCGATGCCTTCTTCTCCTGCGACTTTCTAGGTTCGGCAAGAGAAGAAGGCATCTCGAAAAGCTGGTATCGGACTATTTTTTTATACACTCTTACAAATCTCATGTTTGTTGAAAAGAGCCCCTACCGGCTCCCTTCAAGTTAGTGAAGCATGCCTGGTAGGAGGCTCTCGGTCTAGATAGGGCTGTCGAAGTTCACACTTCCCGCTGCAAGATCGGCGCGAAGTTTATCAAACTCCGCCGCGTACTCGCGCATATCCTCTCCCACAAGAACCTGCAGTTCGTTAAGGAATCGGTCCCTCGACTCCCTGTCGTTCATCAAGTGACAAACCCGAACCCGCTCGTCCCGAAAAACGTAAGTAATGGGTGGCAGCCAGATATGCCCCCTGTACTGCTGATCTACAGCGCTAATCAGGCCATCCAGCATGCGTCGCGCTTCCTCATATCTCTCCATCTTGACTAGTGCCAAGACTGCGACATGGCGAGCTCGCGACTTCGCCGTAGGATCAGAAGCGACCTGCACATACTGGAGCGCAAGATCCAGAGTTTGCTGTACATCGCCGAGCCCCCACGCTTGAATCACCTCGTTAAGAGTTACGGACACCTGTCATTCCTCTCAGGGCAGCTTATCGAACATAATTATTATATTATAAAATAGCAAATATGGTGCATCGGCCCGATTGGCTTGGCTACTAGGAGCTTGTGATGCAACTCATTTTAAAACCCTGCAATTTATTGATAGAGTAATAGTATATGATTACTTCACCAGAACGATCCCGACCATATGTCGGCGTAAGCGGAGTTACCACACCAGAGATGCAGGATCGACTAGTGGCCGTGTCTCATGAGGCTGAACTTGCAGCTCAAGGGCGATTATTGGCGCTCGGTGTCAAAGCAGTTCATAAAACCCAATATTTAGATGTCGAAAATCAGTATGGTGCCGATTGGTATCCAGTTGGGGCCGAGAGCTTCACGAACGCACTACGGCCGGCTCAGGATAATGATCTTACGATCGGTGTTGCTCAAACATACTTAGATGCAGAACATGTGGGCGATGCTGCATACAGAAACGAATTTATCGAGCGCATAGCTCAGCGAGGAAGACCATGGCTACAAGCAGTTCAGTTTGACATGCTTCCTTGGCATAACGATACGCAAATGCTTGGTTTTATTGAAAAAACAAAAACAGATTTTGACGTTGCCATACTCTTACAATGCCATCAGTTTGCCATGGAAGAGCTAGGGCCACAAGGTGTCGTACGTAGACTGGGGCATCAGGCTGCCTTTGTGGACTATCTTTTGTTTGATTCGTCACACGGCAAGGGGGTGCGATTGGACGTCTCCAAATTAGACGCTTTTTTGGACGAAGCTCATAGTAGCAGCCAGTTGGACCATATAGGCATGGCAGTTGCAGGCGGCTTAAATGCAGAGGCTGTACGCGAAGACTTACCTTCACTCCTCCGTAAATATCCTGAGCTTTCATGGGACGCAGAAGGGAGGCTACACCCGGTTAATAATGCGAAGAAGCGACCGCTTGATATGGAAACGACCCGCGCCTACCTGCGAGCATCGGGTGACATACTAAGAGATAGTCGTTCAGCTTAAACTCTCGTTCTACATACGAACATTATCCTTGAGTATTAAAATCGCATCTCTTTGGCGTCCTGTTATAATGTCAAGCATGAGTGAACTAAAAACAACCGTAACTAATGCAAGTGTCGATGACTTCATTAATACAGTGGCTGATGAAACAAAAAAGCGAGATAGCTTCGCGCTGATTAAGCTATTTACAAAAGTAACTAACGAGAAGCCTAAAATGTGGGGATCAAGCATCGTGGGCTTTGGACAGTATCACTACAAATCCGATAGAAGTAAGCAGGAGGGTGATTGGCCGCTTACTGGTTTTTCACCCAGAAAGCAAAGCCTCACATTATATATTATGCCCGGCTTTGACAAATACACAGACCTTCTTAGGAAGCTTGGCAAATACAAGACCAGCAAGGGCTGCTTGTATATCAATAGGTTGTCCGATGTAGATCCAGCCGTGCTTGAAAGTCTTATAGGCAAATCTTTTGCTGACATGAAACAAAAATACTCTTAACAAAACCCTCCGTTGAAGCTGCTAGAAAAGAGAATGTCGGCTGCACTACCACGTACAACCGGCATTATAAAAAACTTTGAGAACTAGCCGAGTATCAAGCACGGCAATCGTCGTTAGTCGCGGCTTTTAATCTCTTTACGAAGTTGTTCGATCATGGCTTGTGTCTTGTAGTGTTCTTCGTCTTGCTTACGAAAGATAATAGCGGAAAAACCGGAGATAAGCAGAGCTTGCGTGGCGAGCTGTAACCATTCAGACTGCCAGTTCTCAAATGTTGATGCCCAAAACTGCGGCCAAAATTCTTCCATCGAAAAAGCCCGCCCGTGCTGCTCGCTCTCCTTTTGCTGAACGACCATCTGATTTACAAACTGTCCGCCCCAGCTTGCCATAAAGAACGCAATCAAAATAAATACCGCACCCCAATTACGCCAAAAAGTACTCTTTCGTTTGTATTCTTCCATTATTCCTCCTGCTTTCAATACTAATCAAACCTAACTCTAAACTCTTGAAGCACGAATTACCTTTATGTCCTCACCTTTCTCCCATCGTTCCACTAATTTTTGTTTTTTCCTGATCAGCCGCTTATATTTATGACGCGCGTAAAACCACATAGGTATTAGTAGCGGCCATAGCAAAGGAATAACAAGACACGACATAACAAAAAAGATTCCACCAAGAATAAGCCCCATCATAACTCCAAGCTTTTTTGCGCTAGCACCATATATCTCCCACATGGCAATGTTTGACCCCTGGGGTTGTTTAGTTGGGCGAGCCGCTCGGGCCATAGAGCGGGCAGATTCGACACCGAACTTCAGCAAATCATCGTATTGTTCTTTTGTCATTGGCACAGTGTCCGGCGTGGTATAAGGAAACGTTTGGTAAAAATATATCTTGTTTTTAGAAAACTCAAAGTCAAAATCACCAGCATCCTCAAGCAGACGCACCATGACGTTAGGCGCCAGTATAGTAAAGGCATTCACTTCACCGTTGCGTGGTACATGCACGCGGAAATAGTGATTGAAATCTCCTTCAAGTTCGACCAATCGTCCTTCTTTGAATAGCACCGAGGATAACCCGAGCATATTGTTGATAGTAACGTTAGTTCGCGACTCCACATACACTGGTTCAACTTCATAGGGCAGGGTAATAGCAAAGATTTGTACATAACTGCGAAGCTCATCGCCGCCGCTCCCCCGAACGCCGGATGCAAGGATGGGAACATATTTTGCCGTATAATACTCGCACGGTAGGCCATCTACCACCATATCCAATTTATGCATCTCAATTGTGTTTGTTTTTTCATTATTGTATATTCCGGATTCCTTATCTGCGCTTGTCGTTGAAGCGGTATAGGTCATACCGTGATCATCGGCAAGGGATTGTATGTAACCGGGCTCAAAATCTTTGAAGAAACGAGAAGAACTTGTATTGGGTTGCATGCTTCCAGTATACCATCGCTCTTTCCTTGCTTAGCATCGTTTCTACGGTAGCCTTTTTGTTTGCTATACTTACAATGTAATGGGTTATCACATAGAATTTAATTGCTTGCTCGTCGTACCAAAAGAGAGTCTCGATTTAACCACTATCCAAGCTGGAAACCGCTATCAAATCGAAAAAGAGAAGGAGCGGCTCTATCCGCTCAATATTCCTATCGAGATTTGCGACGAAAATTATACGTATTTCGGTAAGGTTGCGGTTCGTAAACTTACCATTGAGGCCAATAAAACTTCACTTGAGATTGAGGTCTTGAAGTTATTCGATGCCAATGAAAGTACTGTTTATACAAGCAACTTTATCAAACCATGAACTTGCTCATTATTCCAGATCGGGCGTGGAGCAATGTGGGGTTTCCACTACCCAAGCTGCTCTTTCGCTGAAATCCTCCACAGTAAACCGCTGCTGTCGAAATATATCTGCCAAGTCGTAAACTGTCTCGACTTCTTTTGACCGTCCCGTAATGACAGCACAAGGCTCTATATAAATATCACTAGATCCCACCATATTCGGACGGACTGCAAAGACCTCGGCTAGCATTGCTCGCAGTGATGTTCCGCCAAGCCTTTCACGTACTTCTTCAATGGTGTGCAAATCCGAGCTTTTATCGTATCCCTCAAGTAGGCCAAGCACCACCCGAAAAATCTCTTTAGGCACTCTTGTCTCATCAGTCACCTCTCTTCCTAATTTTTTGGCCAGGGTATCAGTAGAAGCCGTGATCTGCTCTATCTCGGGAATACCATACTTTTTACGTGGATAACGAGTGCGCGTGAAGGTTCGAACTCGGCCTTCGTTATCTTGCGTTATAAAACCGGAAAAGCTTTCGTTAAGTTCAGCACTAAGGGCTCCCACCGATCTGCGAAAGTCGGCTAGGTCAATGTCGGGACGCAACTTGCCAGACCAAAGACGTATCGGCTCCAAATTACGAAATCCAGCACGTAACATGCGGCCAGTATACCACAGCGTATCGGGGGCTGCACGAAATTGACCAGCGCCCACACTACTGATATTGTTAGGGTAATATGAAAAAACCAATACAAAATAAATACGTGCCCTTAGAGAAAACATTTGCCATTGCCGGGTTGGTAGTTATTATCGTAGGTTGCGTGGCAAACTTGTATAGTGCGTACTTCAACCAACGGTTCATACACGACCCGGCCGATTTTTTATACTACTTTCGTTATATCATTTTGCTTGGCGGAGGTTTTACTGCCGGGTATTTACTCTCTAAAAAGTTGAGTAAACCAGCTCCCGATGTTGCTCTTTTTCGGGGTATTACTTATGCACTTCTTGCAGTGGCGTTATTTTTACTGTTTGATGTAGCACGGTTGGCATTTGAAACGACATTCGGCCAGCTGTCATATCCGTGGGGAAAGCTACTATTTACAAACATTCCTCTCCTCGCCGCAATTGCCACCCTGATCATCGCTTATTTTTCGCAGTACAAACCAAAACACCCTAGCGTAAGCGGCTTCAGTAAATTGGCGTTGCTTATCTCCTTTGTTCTCTATCAGGTTTTTATACTTGCCAGCGACATATATTACCTTATCAAGGGTAGTGCAGCGTACGATCCCTCCTCGCCACTATGGTTGATCGTCGGCAGCTATCTTATTAGCCCAATCGCCATCACTATTATTTCGTATTTAGTCCTTAGTAAAGTAAGGCAACGATTTAACAGGGCGTTTTACGCAGTGCTTATTGGCATGCTCTATAGTGTGTTCTCGTTTGTATTATGGGAATTCCGAACAGAAGCATCATACGAAGCCACAACTGTTTTCAGCGCCATTGCAACAGCGTTGAGCCTCGTTTTTGTGGGCGCAATTCTATGGCAAACCCGAAGAATTAGCCAAAAGGGTTCCGTGCTAGAATAAACCCATGGCATCAGATTATCCAAAACTTATTCATCTCAACGGTCCGGCTGGGATCGGTAAGGATACGATTGCCCAGCGGTACATCGATGACCATCCGCTGGCGCTTTGTATTAAGACTGATGATCTTATTACAACATTGGGTCAGTGGTCGGCCACACAAAACTATGACCCCGCCCGACACCTAGCCTTTGACCTCGCGCTCAGCATGATAGCTACTCACCTTAAGGCAGGTCATGATGTCATTATTCCGCACCTGCTAACCGACCTTGAAGAAGCTCAGGCGCTGGAACAAGTTGCTAGCGTAATGAAGGTCCCGTTTGTTGAAATTCTCCTTTCTACAGGCAAGTCCGATGCTATAGATCGTATTTTTGAACGAGGCACACGAGGCGAACCTGGCGCACCACCATTAACTCCCGATGACCGCGACGAATTTGAAGAACTTTACGATAATGTACACATCGCCGCAGACAAGCGCCGAAATGTTTTTAGGGTAATCTCTACCAGAGGCGATATTGATGGGACTTACGAGAAAGTTATAGAAGCCCTACGGAGCACCGTCGGCAACGCGTAAGGTATTAAAGAAACCCTCCCCGCTAGTAAGTAATGTCTACGCGTAACGGCAGATGGTCGGATCTACCCTGGGGAAGTACGGAGAGCTCAACGTTTGAAATATGTCGGGCTGAAACAAGGTCGAACTTCCCCTTCAATACGCTATTTTTAAACGTTGGCTCCTTACTAATAAATAATGTATACTCGTGCATCGCGACCAGCTTTTTAAGTCGACGGTGGAACCAGGGATAGTTATAATCACCCACTACTATCGTGGGGATTTCATCTTTGGGTGGATTATGTTTATTTAAAAAACGAATCGCTTCAGCAACCTGAAGGCGGCGCAGATAATTTGAAGCAACCAAATGAATCGCATGGAACGAGGCGACAAAGATATCTTTATTGGCCCGTAAGTCGTGGAGTTTAGCGACAATAATTCGTTCGTTTGCCTGAGAATATACTTTTTCATATACGGATGTTTTAAGTACAGTCCGCGCCGTAGAAACTACCTTAAACCGTGACGTCCGATAATAAATAGCGAGCCCCAAAACACCGTTATTAGTTTTTCCAGCTAAAGTAAACTCCCCCTCCCGGGCCGGTAGTAATTCTCTATAACATTCCTGTAAACACACTATGTCAAAGTTATAGACATGAGCCACCTCAAACGCCTCTTCATAGCTCATATGAAATCGCAAATTATAACTAAGCACCGCAATGGTTGGTAAAAGCTTATTTTTCATTCCAACTAAGTATAATACGACCAAAATCCTTATGCTATACTGGACGCATGGTTATTCGAGAGCAATCACATTCAAAACGAACGTTTTTTATTATCCTCACCATAATTATCGTCGTGCTTGCCTTAGGCGCGGGGGCATATTATTGGTACATCCAACGCAATAAATCCGTAAGCAGCTACGCTGAATGTGTTGCAATGGGCAACCCCGTAATGGAGAGCTCTCCAGAAAAATGCTCCACACCGGAGGGTAAGTCTTTTACAAATCCAGAATCTGTCGTTACGTTTGAAGGCACTGCCGTTTGCCTTCCCCATGAAAATTCGGATGGTCCGCAAACGCTTGAGTGTGCAGTTGGCATTAAAACAGATGACGGCACTTACTATGGAATCTCTGGAGACGCGGAAGGTAAACTATCTGGTGCTGCGGGTTCGGATAAAAAAGTCCGCGTGACCGGCAAAGTAGAAGAGTCAACAAATACTATTTACGCAATCAAAGAGTTGATTAATGTCAGTAATATTGACGTACTCTAGTAACCTGTAAACGAATCGGTAGTAATGCTTGGTGCGCCGAGTTTGGCAACTTGCGCTGAAACGCCCGCAACCATGGCCGGCGAGCCAGAGATATAGACATGACGGTCTTTTATATCTTTAACGGCCTTGGCAAGTATCTCCTTTGTTACCCCTTCGCCCCGAAAATCACCTTTTGTTGCATCAGGCGCTATTACGACTAGCTTTACCCCTGATTTTTCTGCCATAAACAGATCCTTAAAAAGCACTTCCTTACTTGAACGGGCAGCATACACTAGCACAACATCACGAGACTCGCCGTTTAGCTGCAGCGATTCAATAAACGATCTGAACGGCGTAATACCAATTCCACCAGCAATGAAGAGAAGCTTTTTCGTTGGATCTTTAGGTAAAAGGAAATCTCCCTTAATCCCTGTTGCCGTTAGCTCCTGCCCAATTGCCATAAGCTGGAGTTGGGTCTTAAAAGTACTCGATTTTTTAGCGTAACGAGTTGTGATTTTCACCGTTCTTGACTCCGGTGCAGACGCTATGGTAAAGAAGCGTCGCTCACCGCGTAAGTCTGTCTTGGCGTGAGGAAGAGTAAGCTCCAAATGCTGGCCCGCCTTAAATGTAAGCTTCCGCCGGGGCTCAAACTCGAACAATTCCTGCCCTCCCGCAAACTTCTCTCTCTTTACGAGTCGCAAAACCATCCCAACTCTCCTGGCCATGAAGAAACTAACCAGGTTGCCAAAAGCAAGCGCCAATTCCGGGGTTGTATATACTGGCCCCAATGAGGGATGCAGCGCAACAAGAGCAGCAACGATACCCGCAACAAGGCCATACTGATACCTTCGGGGTGGCAGAGTAAGCGGCTCACTTAGCATGAATCCCGCAAAGAAGAGTGGCCACCATACACCTAGCGATGCAAGCAATAAGCCGTCAACTGGTTGGCCATTAACGACTGCCGAGAGCGCCAGGACAATCAGATAGACCGCAATAAATATGGCACCAAGTCGTAACCTTTCTGTTTTATAAAGAATAAGGATAGCTAACAGCGAAACAGGAATGGCAAAAGAAATATCCGCCATCCACCAGCTTGCCGACTGTAAACCGGCTAAAGAAACAATAACGGCGGCAATGGCAGCGGGATTAAAAATATGTCGTCCACGCCATACCAAAAGATACTTGGAAGCCATGGCAATAATCGCAATTAAGGCATGGAGCAATAAATCGGAAGGAATCAAGGTTGGCGAAAACAGACAAAACAGAATACCCCCACTAATGAGTGCGGATTTATGATGGGCTTTTACACTAAATAAATACCCAAAAACATAACTTGCGCCAAAACTCACTCCCATGAAAAGTGCTAACGACAAAATAATAGCTATCGGTGAAAATATAGTCATTCCTACAAAAGAGTAGGTAAGTGCAACGCCAAAAAGCACAAATAACGCCAGGGTGATAACCAGATACATGGAGGTACCCGCAAGGAAGGTATCGAGTATTCGCTTGACACGCAACATTACGCCTATACTCCCACCGGCGGCTGCATGCCGCTGTTTGCAATTTGATTTGCTTCTTGTTCAGTCATAAGCATCTGCCGCACTTGATCTAACGTAATCTCAACCGTGCTTCCCGGCCTAACACTGCCCGCAAGCATTTGTTTTGCAACGGTGTTCTCTACGGCGCGTTGGACAACTCGGCGCATTGGACGAGCACCCAGGCGAGGATCGTACCCTTTATCTACCAAGAAGAGCTTCGCGTCGTCCGCAACATGAATGCTGATTTTTTGAAGTGCCAGTGTTTTATTAATTCCTGCCAGAATTAGGTCAACCACTTGAACCAGTTCTTCTTTGTTAAGCGGCCGAAATACAACAATCTCATCAAAACGGTTCAGAAATTCCGGCCTAAATTGATTGGTATTTATAAGCTCGTCAACAAACCGCTGCTCAAATTGCTCTAGCTGATAGCCGCGTTCAATATATTCGCGAATCCTGTCGGCACCCGCATTGCTGGTAGCAATGACAATTGTATCGCGAAAACTAACCTCGCGGTTTTTAATGTCACGAAGAATACCCTCATCGAGTAGCTGCAGTAGAGTCGTCAGCACATTCGGATGCGCCTTCTCAATTTCATCAAGCAACACCACACTAAATGGCTGCTTCATTGCTTGCGCCGTAAGACTACTGGGATCGTCAGCACCGTCAGCAATAAGCCTGGCCACATCCTCACTCCGAACGTATTCGTTAAGATCCAGACGGATCATCCGGCTCTCTCCGCCAAAGTAAACATCGGCAAGTGCTTTGGCAAGCTCGGTTTTTCCTACGCCAGTGGGGCCAAGAAAGAGGAATGTGCCAATTGGCCGATTTTGATTGCGAACACCCGCTCGAGCACGGCGCAAAGCGTCACTGACCACATTAACCGCCCTGACTTGGTTAATCATCCGTTCATGGATAAGCTGTTCAAGGTTAAGCAATTTTTCACGTTCATCTTCACCACTAGCGACACCCACTTTTATATTAAGGGTTTTTTCAATGGCTTGCTGTACGGAGTTCATAGTCACCAAACCACTCTCGGCATAATTGGCAGCGGATTCCATAAGTTTTATCGCTCTTCCCGGCATAGCCAGGTCGTGAACGTAGCGTTCGCTCAACCGGTACGACTCTTCGAGTGCTTGGTACATATAGGTTACCTTTCGCTGAAATTCGGTGGTTATGAGCTGATCTTGCATAGCAGCGATAGTCTCATCTTTTGTAGCCGGCCCAATTGTAACGCGGTTGAGTGCGTTTACGAGTGCAGCATTACGTTGCCCAATCTGTAAGAAGCGCTGCTCATCCATGGTCAAGATAATGCGCAGATTTCCCGCCTCAAGAATAGGCAAGAGCACGTTGCTAAGATCGACTGAACCAACACCTTCTTCAAAGAAAAGTTGGGCATTATCAAGGCATATAATAATGTTTTTTGCGTTATAGGCCTCACCTAGCACTTTCATGATAAGATTTTCTACTTCTCCTCGACCAGGCGCTGCCGCAATAAGCGAGGCAGAATCAAGTATAAACACCTGGCGGAACTTCAGGGTGTCAGGCAACTTTGAAGAAGCATCAAGTAGTTTTTCGGCAAACGCATAAACAAGAGTCGTTTTACCAACTCCCTGTCCTCCCACCAGAGCAGCATTTTGTCTCCCTCCTGCCGAAAAAGTTGTCAGCAATTGACCCAGTGCCTGTGAATGGGCTTCGAGTTTGGTCGAAAGAAGACCGTTACGAGAAATTTGGTCGCTAATGTTAATTCCAAAGCGAGTAAGCAGAGGAATATAGCCAAACGACCAGTCTCTTGCAATTCCCCCGGTACGCTTCGGCCTGCTGTGCTCGTCGATAAGCTTATAAATATGTTGTTGCCAGCGAACACCGTTAATTAAGTCGTCGTAGTCAATTTTGAGATGCGCTAAAACACCTTCGTACTCCGGAAAGGCTTTTATGATTGCCAAAACCAGCATAGCAGCATTTATCTCGCCAGATTCGGTTTCTTCTTTTAAGCGCAGAGCTTCTTGCCAAATGCCAGGGGTAACCGAAGCATCGTCACTAGCCAGTTCCTGCAAGAACCGTGAGCTAACACCAAAACGAGCGCCAAAAAATTGTCCACCCGTAACACTGCCTACAGCCGTAGCGATATCGCGGGGCGTGGGATTACTTGGCAAAAGCCCGAGGACATCCGAAGAAAGTTGGTCATCGACGGTTTTCGGCGCTTTTACTACCGGAATTTGTTTTAAGTAGTGAGCATACCACTCGTATCCCATATACGGCAGAGCCGCCACCCCCACAACCAGCCATCCTATGGGCAAATCGATTGAAAGAAGTCCTACTCCACCAATAAAAAACAGTATGGAAAACACCACCAAAAGTATTTGCCATGGTCCTTTTAGCGTTTTGGCCATTCGCGCCTGCTTGGCGCGTTGACTATTGTAGTTAAACATCATGCCTTCCACGGCATCCACCCCATGAAAAACAGTAAAATTCCCGCTACCGGAATAAGCGGTACAACTCCCCACAACACGACTAAAACAAGCCCAATGACGCTATAAAAAAGAATTCCCGCCGCTCCAATGATAATCATCACGCTCCGTACGATCGCACCGATAATACGCGAGAGAAGCCGGTCAAAAAAGGCTCGCATTTGTACGTTGATAGAGCCTTGCACCCTCCCGGCGGAAATCTGTCGGTAAGGAGAAAACAGCGTCTTTAGCAACAGATCAATCGAAAAGTAATCGGCTGTGCTTGAAATTCGTTCGCGTAGCACTGTGAAGCGCTGTTTCCAGCCGGCTCCATACCACCAGCTAAGAATACCCACAATAAACATATCCTTATTGTACCTTACCCCTTCGGGTTATACCACATAAAGTAGCGGCCTCGTGGGACACTTGCTATTTGTCTCTTGGATTACCCTAGCAAGGCCCATTTATCCACGCTACAATAATACATATGTCAAAACCATATATTACATTGCTTGGAAAAGCCGTTCGTTATATTGCCCGCTTACGTGGTGGTGGTTCAGCGCTTCCTGGGCTTTTTGTGGAAAAAATAGACCCGGATTTCATCAAGCGTACACTCAGCCAATTGCCCAGAGGGGTAGTCGTTGTTAGCGGAACCAACGGAAAGACAACTACTACAAAAATCGTTGTTGAACTACTGGAAAGCCAAGGGCTTAAGGTATTCACCAACCGGACAGGGAGTAACTTTACACGGGGAGTGGCCGCCGCACTTTTAGGCGAGGTTGATGCGCTAGGGCGGCTCGATGCCGACATTGCCGTACTCGAGCTCGATGAAGCTCATGCCGTTCACTTTGTGGCCGCTATTCAGCCTAAATACAGCCTATTACTAAACGTTATGCGTGACCAATTGGACCGTTTTGGTGAAATTGACGCAACCGCCAAATTACTTGCTCAGATTGCCAAAAAAACCACCGACACCGTGGTTCTTAACCGTGAAGATCCCCGAGTTTGCTCAATTGCCGACGCTCTTGATACTCAGACCGTCCGTTATTTTGGTCTAGCTCCATCCCTTGCTTCACTTTTTCCGAGCGACGACGACATGCGTGCCCAAACATCCAGGCAAGCGTCCAAACTGCCAGACGCCAGTGTTCTTTTAAAGAGTCTCCGCGACCACACAGCAATGTTCACCATTGGTAAAGAAGATGTTGAGGCAACCTTGCGACTTCATGGAATTTATAACATCTACAATGCGGCCGCGGCGTTAGCGTTGGTCGAGGCAATCATGGAATCTTCTTTTGACTCAACGACTGCCATATCGCGGCTCCAAACTATTGAGCCGGCTTTTGGCCGAGGAGAAGTTCTCCAGATTGGCGGGCAACCGCTTGAAATTGTGCTAGTAAAGAACCCGAGTGGCTTCAGACTCAGCCTCCAATCGTTCCAACCTAAAGGCTACAGCACCATGATAGCCATTAACGACCGTTACGCTGATGGTCGTGATATGTCTTGGCTTTGGGATGTCGATTTCGATTCTCTGCGCGAGTCGGGAGTGTCCGTTGTTTCAGGAATCCGCGCTTACGAGATGGCCCTGCGCCTTCAGTACGAAGAAGTTCCGGTAGCCAAGGTAGAACCAACTATCGACGAGGCTCTTCGCACATTCCTTACGAGCGAATCCCCTAAACGAATCTTTTGCACTTACACAGCCATGCTCGCCCTTAGGCGCGAGCTAAGTAAAATTACCGATGTGGAGCGTGTACTATGAACGACAAAAAAATTACTATTGTTCAACTATATCCCAAAGACATGAATATTTATGGCGACTGGGGGAATGTCCTTACTATTAAGCGGCGGTTCGAGTGGCATGGCTACACGCCGGAGCTTATTGAGTACAATCAGGGTGATACTTTTCCTAAAGAAGTCGACATCATCTTGGGTGGTGGCGGCCAGGACTCGGGGCAAGATATTATCCAAGACGACCTGCTTACTATTGGACCGAAACTTCGCGAGCTTGCCGACGCAGGCGTACCTATGCTGGTTATCTGCGGGCTTTACCAGCTATTTGGAAAGTTCTTTAAAACCCAGGACGGTCATATTATTGAAGGAATCGGCTTATTTGATATCGAAACACACGCCGGCAGCGAACGACTTATTGGCAATACTCTCGTAAAAAGTGGTGATTTTGGTGATATTATCGGCTATGAAAACCATAGTGGGCAAACTTATTTATCTGCAAACGTGAAGCCATTGGGCCATATCGTAAAAGGAGCAGGGAACAATGGTCAGGACGGAACGGAGGGTGTCCGCTACAAAAACGTTATCGGCAGCTATTTGCACGGCTCCCTGCTTCCTAAAAACCCCGCCATTGCCGACTTTCTCATCGAAAAAGCCGTAACACGAAAATACGGCGAATTCACTCCCACTGTTATTGATGATCACTTTGCCCAGCAGGCTCGCCTTGTGGCCATAAAACGTCCCCGTTAGTAATTTTAATTAGGTGGTGTCGACAAACGAGCGATAAGGACACGCCTGCTTGTCGACACCACCCGCGGTTAGTCCGAACTCAGCCGGTGCCGCACCTCCGGAACGGAATTCCACCAGGTGTCCAGCTGCTCCCCATAATCCCAGCCAAGTACAAGAACTCTTACTGTCAAACTCAGGATCTTCAGAATGTCATGCGCTCGTACGCCCTTGATATTGCAGTACTGTAGCGCCTCGCCTACGGTTTCGTTAGCAGCCACACCGACCGAGCGATACTTTGTCTGGATTGCTTCCTGCATAAGCAGTGCCCAGGTTCTTGCCAGCTCGATCACCTGCCTATCCCCTCCGGCAGTACCGACGGCAATATTCCACGCAGCGGAAGACTTCATCTGAACACTTTTACGACAGACTTCGGAGATCATCCGAGCCCTTTCGACACTGAGATAGTCCATAACCCCTTCTTCACGTTGCCGAGTGAACTGACCTCACTCCGTCTAGAGTGACGAAATCTATTGTCCCACATCTGTAGATTTAGATGCAACAGTTACTTTGCTTGCAGGTTTTTTAGCTCAGCAACTATTTGCTCTCCATGACCTTGCGGCGTCACTCTGCCATATACTCTTACTACCACACCCTCGGGGTTAATAATAAAGGTTTTTCGTAACACACCTTCTTTTCCAAACATCTTTTTACCCCAGGCACCGTACGCATCCATTACGGCATGATCACTATCGGTGAGCAACGTAAAGTTAAGCAAGTGCTTTGCTTTGAACTTCTCATGGCTTGTGGCATCATCACGCGAAATACCCACAATCTGAGCTCCGAGGGCCGCAATATCATCACGCGCATCGCGTAAACTGCAAGCCTCTACCGTACAACCTGGCGTATCGTCTTTTGGGTAAAAATAAAGAATAAGCCACTTACCCTTATAATCGCTAAGACTTCGTGATCCCTCCGCGCCGGGCAATGTAAAATCTGGTGCTTCATATGGTGGTTGCTTCATAATTTCAGTATACCCTAAGAATCACGCTATACTATAAAGCAGCAAGTGTCTGAAATTAAATCATCCCGCATCCTTACCTTTGATTTACTTCGTGGCTATTTTTTAGTGGCGATTATTCTTGATCATTTGGCTTACTATCCCAATTTACTTGATTGGTGGAGTGGGCGCGGTAACCTTTTTGTTTCTTCGGCGGAAGGGTTCTTTTTTATTTCCGGGATCGTTCTAGGAATCGTTCGCGGAGCCAAGCTTATCAAAGAACCCTTCCGTATCCCTGCGACGCTGCTTTTAAAACGCGGCGCGCAGCTCTATATAACCGCCGTTGTTTTAATGCTTTTCTTTACCTTTGTCGGCTGGCTGTTCCTTACCAATCCGGGTCTTAAACCGGGTATTCGCTTGCCTGAAGAAAATATATTCGATATTATCTGGGGCGGCCTTACCTTCCAATACATCTACGGTTGGGCAGACTACCTGCGCCTCTACGCTATTTATATTTTGGCCAGTCCGATCGCACTGTGGCTATTACGAAAAGACCTGTGGTATGTCCTCCTTGGCGTTAGCGCGCTTATCTGGATGCAGTTCCCACATAGCAAACTTGAAACCATGGAACTATCGCAAGTATACAGCTGGCAGTTGGTATTCTTTGGTGGTTTAACAGTTGGATTTTACTGGCAACAAATCCGCTCGTGGTGGTCAAAAATTAGCTTGCCTGTTCGTAAAGTTATGGTAACAGCTACCGTTTCGCTGGCCGCTGTCAGTATGGTTGCCTGCTTCTTGCTTGCCTATGGTACTGATCTCCTTGGCTTGGATCCGGCATTCAAGCAAGCCTTCGATCTCCTCTACCCCACTTTCGCAAAAGAAGCGCTTTACCTCCCTCGTCTGCTCTTATTCTTACTATGGTTCTGGGCTGCCTTTTGGCTTTTTTGGCGCCTTGAACCTTTTATTATACGATGGGCCGGCTGGCTTTTTATGTCATTCGGGACAAATTCGCTCTATGTTTACACCATTCAGGCGTTCTTGGTTTTCTTTCTGCATTTGGTTATTCCGAGCGCCACATCGTCCGTTATTCTTAACCTTCTTTTATCCGCGCTAGGCGTACTATTGGTGTGGGTGGCCGTTCGCACCAAATTCCTGATGGGTATTATTCCGCGCTAAATGTGCTAACGTGAAGCGGGCCAAACGATATATCTTCAACGAGATGCAAGGAGCTCGGCAGTGCAAGTTCGGCCTTGTCGTAATAAACATAGGTAAGTTGTTTTTTACCGGCAAAATCTTTTGCTGGGTCGCCAGTACGCAGCGCACTATTCGCAAACGGTGCATATCCGCCACGTAAATCCGCCGTCTCACTGTAAAAATGGATATCACAATTTGGCATATAGTAACTTAATTCCGTTGCCACATACGGATCGGCCGCTAGCACTGTGCCTTGCGTGCAATCAATAATACTCGCGGCCTGTTTTACCTGCGGATGTTGAAGCCGCTGGAAATTATAATTGCCAGAGCCTACCAGCTGAGATAGGCCTAAAAACAGCACTGCGAGCAGGCCGAACCCTAGCAGACGTGCCCGTTCCGCTTGTTTTGCCATTAGTAGCCACACAGCAACGCCCAACAAAAGCCCAAAACCTAGCAATACATGCGCAAGATACCGCTCAACATACATCGGTCGTACAAGAGAGATCAAAGTTATCATCAAAATAGGCACGGCCGTATAGCTCACCAAAAGCATATACCATGGTTTTTGTTTAGCTGTTACTACTTTACGCGCCCGAATAAAAATGTAAGTAACCGTTATAATTACCGCCAAAATAAGCAGCGAAAGAATCCCGTTTAATTGCCATGAAGGCTGATACAAAAACCAAAACGAGACAATACCCGCCATATTATCTACCGTTAATTGCTGAGAAATAGGAGCCAGTGCGCCGTTGGTCATCTGTTTCAAAAAGGTGGGCAGCCATGGCAAAAAGAGTATTATACTGCCTGCATACGCCAGCCACCAACGCTGCTTCCAAATAGATTCTTTGCGGTACACAGCAAGCCAGACCAACCATACAACATGAGCCGCGAAGAGCAATACCATGTAGTAAAGCGTAAACATTCCCAGTGCAACCAAACCAGCATACGCGGCATATAACCACCATTGCCTGGTGTTGTTTTTAGCATCAACCGCAACCGCCAAAACATACGTTGCCGTCACCCCAATCAGCGAAGCAAGTGCATACATTCGGATTTCAAAACCATAACGCAGCAAAAACGGAGCCAATACCAAAAACGGCAGTGTCGTTAGCGCCGCCTTAACGCCAAACCATCGCTTTACAAACAATGCGCCTACCATGAGCGCCCCGCCCATAGCCACCACGCTCAACAAGCGAAGTGCCGGTTCACTCCAGCCAAATAGTCCCGCCCATACCTTGAGCAACAGATAATAAAACGGCGGATGCGTATCCACGCTCGTAAGCTGAATCAACTCAGCTACCGGCTGCTTTGCCAGCAAAATCGAGTACGCTTCGTCAAACCACACACTCTGCATTAAACCAATACCAAGGCTTATCGCCATGGCCACTACGGCAGCACCAGCAACCAGCCAGATAAAATACTTCTCATACCACGGTGATGTTTTGCGGAATAACCCTAAAAGATGCTTTATCATACATTCATCATACCATGCTAAAATACCCCTGGAAAAAACCCCGAAAGTACAGTATAATCACATAAAGTAACACCTATCGGGGTGTGGCGCAGTTGGCTAGCGCGCGCGGTTTGGGACCGTGAGGTCGAAGGTTCGAGTCCTTTCACCCCGACCATAGAAAAAGTCCGACATTCTTGTCGGATTTTTTCTATGGATCAGGCTGTAAAGTGCTTGGTTCTCCGACTTTTGCTTTAGCAAAATAGTCGAAGGTTCGGCGCAGTGAATGAAGCAAAAGAAAGCACCGAAGGTATTCTCTTTTGCGAATGAACGAAGGAGCAAGCTCGCTTGCGATGTCCTTGAGCTTTTCACCCCGACCATGATCGAAGTTATTGTCTTCAAGGAGCCCTTGCCAGGGTTCTTTTAGTTCGTAATCAGCATCACACCTCTGCCGCTTGCCTTTTCCAAACTGCTTTACTGTGAAATTCGAGAAGAAACTTTCGCAAGTTTTGGTCAATTACCGAAATATCGTGTGTTTTACGCAACTTTCCAGATACGGGACTAAATAGTTCGAGATATATGTAAATTTAGCACCTTTTTCTGTCCGCAAGCTTGGTTGAAGGCTCTTCAAGTCGCATCTCCAGCTCTTCGCTTTCAGCCGTAAGCACCTCCAAATCATAATATTCCTATCTTCTGGATGCAAGACTAAATAATCCCTTGCCCTTTGTAACTCTTTTTTCTTTTCACAAAGAAGAGTAAAGAAACTCCTTACGAAGATGTCCTGAATGTGCGAGCAGAACAATCCTTTATTGGACAGATCTTCAAATATAGCACAGTAACAGCCACAAGGAAAAATGGGATAGATACAATTACATTTAAGTATGCCCACGAGCCTGAGAATGTACGGCATGCGGTTCAGGGAGCGTTTTGTTAGTTCTAGAAAGTTTAAGGTTAACTAAATAACTTCCCTTCATCCCATTTCAAAAAGATACAAGTCTTACTGCGCAATTGTCAATTTGCTATCAGTATCCCATCTTAACGCAACATAATCGCTATATTCTCGAATACTTAATTCGCGACAACTCGCAGAATTTCTCACATAGTACTTGTCATTAAAAAAGATGTCTCTTGGAGAAGGTTTAACCGTCAAAATACCTATAGTTTTATTGTCGTAAAGCTCAAACGAAACCTTTACTAAAGTTGCAGCAGCCGCCCCTATAGATCGCTTTAACTGATCATCAATTAGTTTCTTAAGAGAGTCTTGAAGTCCAAGTTGGTTAAGACTCTTCTTCTTAAGCAATAAGAAATCAGAACTTTCTAACCCTACAACCTCCCCCTTGTCATGAACACCAAGAAAAAGTATGCCTCCACCCGTATTCATGAAGGAAACTATGGCTTTTATAGTATTCTCAAGAAGTTGTCCTGTAGGATCGATTTGCTTCTGCTTTACATCATATCTCCAACTTTCTTTGAATTCTACAGTTTCACTCTCACCTTGATTGATTAGTTCTAGATTCTCACTCAACTGATTCTTTTGCTCACGATTACTAGTATCACTAATTAATGAAATAGGCTCCAATGGCGAACTTTCATTCAGAAGCGATCGAATATAATTTTTAAATATTGCATACGCTAATTCATAATCTATGAATGATAATTCTTTTAAAGAAATTACAGATTTTAACGTGGAGTTAATAACCTCTATAC